>ENA-OPYU01000394-OPYU01000394.1-human-gut-metagenome-genome-assembly--contig:-NODE-394-length-17627-cov-2.641429_pt1 | contig 17627 bp, 24 predicted proteins | sample MGYA00242637_ERZ504482 | MGnify/ENA primary metagenome ERZ504482 (study PRJEB26092, sample SAMD00036237) | human gut metagenome | host: Homo sapiens | study: EMG produced TPA metagenomics assembly of... | reverse complement strand
CGGCCTACCGCACGGACAATGCGGTGTACCTCTACGTAGAAAAAGAGAAAGCTTACTTACTGAACGACCGCATGGAAGTGGTGTGGAAGCTTTTTGGCCGGCATCCTGCCCAAAGCAAAAGCTGCACGACTGCAGAAAAGGTTGAAACCCCAAAAATATGCACACGCAAAAAAGAACTGCTGACATTTCGTTCAGCAGTTCTTTTCTTTTATAAAGACCCACGCTGCGGCAAAGCAAAGCGCAGCGCGGGTGCGAAGATAGCTTATGTTATTGCGTCAGCCGATCAGCGGGCCAGCGTATACTTGTGCAGAGTCTTGCGCACAGCGCCGGGGCCTGCAAACAGCTCCTTGGCCATTGCCTCGATCTTCTCGCCCAGACCAACGGCATACAGATCCACGCCGAACACGTCAACACGGCTGTACAGCTTCTTCAGGCAGCTGAAGTCCTGCTCGCCTTCCTTGACCTCCAGCGGAGCAACGATGGCCTGCAGCTCAGCCAGCAGCGGATCGGTGGAAGGCTCAAAGGCCTGACCGTTGTCATCGATGCCCTTCAGGTAGCGGGCGTAGCCTGCCAGCACCAGCGGGATCAGGATCAGGTTGCTCTTGTCCAGACCGCGTGCCTCGTAGGCCTTGATGGTCTCACCAAAGCGGATGGCCAGCTTCTGGGAGGTATCGGTAGCGATACGCTGGGGAGCATCGGGCATGAAGGGGTTGGGCAGGCGGCGGTTGATGACAGCGCCGATGAACTCGTAAGGGTTCAGCACGCCGGGATCAACGACCACAGGCATGGCCTCGATATAGCCGATCTTCTGGATGAAAGCACGCAGGTCTTCATCGGCCATCTCGGCGGAGATGAGGGTGTAACCCAGCATGCAGCCATAGATGGACATGGCAGTGTGCAGCGGGTTCAGGCAGGTGCAGACCTTCATCTTCTCGATCTTGTCCACGGTCTCGCGGTCGCAGTACAGCACACCGCCCAGCTCCAGCGGAGGACGACCGTTGGTGTAGTGATCCTCGATGCACAGGTACTGGGTCTCTTCGGCGTTGACGAAGGGAGCGGTAAAGGTGTGCTTCTCGGTGACGATGGTGTAGTTGTCCTCAAAGCCGTCGTCGGCCAGCATCTGCTGGACCTTGGCATCCGGGCGCGGGGTGATCTTGTCGATCATGCTCCACGGGAAGGTGATCTTGGTCTCGTCCTGCACATAGGCCAGGAACTCGGCGGGCACCAGACCCTGCTCCACCCACTTGGCAGCATAGGCGTGGACAGCGTTCTTGACCTTATCGCCGTTGTGGGAGCAGTTATCCATGCTCTGAACGGTCAGGGGCAGCTTGCCGGCCTTGAAGCGCTCGTACAGCAGAGCAGTGACCTTGCCCATGGCCAGCACGGGGGTCAGGCCGCGCTCCAGATCAGCAGGAGCAACGCCGTAGCCCTTCTCAGTGATGGTGAAGGAGATCATCTGCAGGCTGGGGTTCTGGAAGATCTCCACCAGACGTGCCCAGTCCTCGCCGAAGGAGTAGTCAGCCTTCAGGCTCTCGGTAACGGAAGCCACGACCTTTTTCTCGATCTCGCCGGTGGACTTCAGGCAGACCAGCAGGCTCATATTGTCGTAGGGACGATAAGCCTTGTCGATGATCTCGTAGTCAAAGCTCTCGGCCACGATGACACCGCGGTCATACTTGCCGGTGTTCAGCGCATCGTTCAGGATGGCAGCCGGGAACGCACGGAAGATATTGCCTGCGCCGAAGTGCACCCAGGTGGGTTCGGCGTGGGTCTTTGCCTTGACAGCCTCGATATCGAATTTGGGCAGCTCATAACCCTTCTCTGCCCACTCGGCGGACAGATTGCCGTTTTTGATCTCAGACAGCTTCATATTTATCAGCCCTTCTTTTTCTCTTCATCCAGACGATCCAGCAGATCCCAGACACCCAGCATGTACTGAACGCCCAGAGCACGGTCATACTTGCCGTAACCGGGACGGCAGTTGCCGGGGCCTTCCTCCCACAGCTGACGGCCGTGGTCGGGACGGATGTAGCCCTCAAAGCCGCAGTCATGGTAAGCACGCAGCACCTCGATGATGCCGGTCTCGCCGCAGCAGTCGCGGTGAGCAGCCTCGGAGAAGTCGCCGTTGGGGAAGTGGTGGATGTTGCGGATGTGACCAAAGGCAATGCGGTCGCAGTGCTTGCGCACGATCTCGGCACAGTTGTTGTTGGGGTTTGCGTTCAGGCTGCCGGTACACAGGGTCAGGCAGTTGTACGGATCATCCACCATGCTCAGGAAGCGGTCGATGCTCTCAGCATCCACCAGCAGACGGGGCAGGCCGAAGATATCCCAAGGGGGATCATCCTGATGGATAGCCATTTTGATGCCGCACTCATGGCAGGTGGGCATCAGTGCTTCCAGGAAGTACTTCAGGTTTTCCCACAGCTTTTCCTTGGTGACAGGGGCGTAAGCCTTGAACAGCTCGTCCAGCTTTGCCATACGCTCCGGCTCCCAGCCGGGGAAGGTCATGTTATACTTCTCAGTGAAGGACATGATGTACTCAGCCATAGCCTTGTAATCGCCCTTGATCTTGTCCTTCTCGTAGAACAGTGCAGTGGAGCCGTCGCCCACGGGGTGGAACAGATCGGTACGGGTCCAGTCGAACACCGGCATGAAGTTGTAGCAGATGACCTTGACACCGAACTTGGACAGATTGCGGATGCACTGCTTGTAGTTCTCGATGTATTTGTCACGGGTGGGCAGGCCGATCTTGATGTCATCGTGGACATTGACCGACTCGACCACGTCCATGTCGAAGCCGTAGGCGTGGATCTGATCAGCTACCTTCTGGATCTCGTCGATCTCCCAGATCTCGCCGGGCATCTTGTCGTGCAACGCCCAGACGATGCTGGTCACGCCGGGGATCTGCTTGATGTCGCTCAGGCTGATGGGATCGTTGCCCTCGCCATACCAGCGCCAACCCATTTTCATAGGCATAGGAAAATCCTCCTGTTTTATATTTTCTGCTTTGCATTTTCCACGCAGCCGTGTGCCGCGCTCTTGTACTTATATTCTAGTATATCAGTTGCGTTTTTTCAATGGTCGCTTTGCCGGTTTTTTAATGTTTCTTCTTGTATACTTTAGACAAAAAGAACAAAAATCCGTCGGACATCACCCGCCCGACGGATTTTTACACGATTCAAAATGCCGGTTTCAGCGTTTCAGCTTCTGCCGGATGGACGGAGCCAGCACATCCTTGAAATATTCAAAGGTGTCCAATTCCAGAATGGCAGAGCCTGTCAGATAAATGCCCAGACCAACCACCACCTGAATGATCACCGTCAGCAGATCCGGCAGGTGCAGGAAAATGACCAGATACATGCACAGGCCCGCGCCCGCTGCCAGCAGCAGGGTCGGCAGGATATCACGCATCTGTTCCAGATAGCCATAGCCGATCAGCTTTTTGTTGAGCTGTGCATCCAGGATCTGGGTCACAACATTCGTGATCAGCATACCATATGCAATGGCCTCGACGCTGACACGGAATGTTGCCAGCAGAAGAAGGATGCACACCCCTTCGTTCAAAAGCTGACATTTCAGGTAAAGATCGCTGCGGCCCACCGCCTTGGCTGCATTCAGGTTTGCCGTGATGATCGGCCAGCACACATACCCCAGACAGAACACCCTGAGGAACAGCACACAGGGCAGCCACTTCTCGGTGAGGATCAGGCGCACCAGCGGTTCGGCACAGAACGCAGTGCTCATCATCACCGGCGCAATAATATAGGTACAGGTCTTGATGGAGCGGCGGGTCATGTTCTTGACCTGCGCACGGTCATCCTGCAGTGAGGACATGACCGGGAACAAAACGCTCTCAATGGAAGTATCCACGCTTGACGCGATATTATAAGTCAGGTTATCGCCCTGATTGTAATACGCCAGATCCGCCGAGGTGTACATCTTGCCGATGATCAGGCTGCGCAGGTTGTTGTAGATGACGCTGCTCAGCGACGAGGCCAGCAGCTTCCAGCCATAAGAGAGCAGCCCTTTCAGGTGCTGCCACGAAAACTCCATCTTAGGCCGCCAGGAGGACAGCTTCCACAACACCAGCGTGTCCACCGTGATATTGGATACCTGCTGCACCACCAGCGCCCAGACTCCAAAGCCCATATAGGCAAGGCCCAGGCCCAGGACCGTGGATACGATCGCGCCCGCAAAGGCGGAATAGCAAAAAAATACTGGAACTTCATGTTCCGGGTCACATGCGCCTGCTGGATCGTTTTGATGCCGCAGACCGCCACTGTCAGGCTGATGCCGCGAAAGATCGGGGTCATGCTGGGGTCATTGTAGAAAGCAGCCAGATACGGTGCCGCCACGAACATTCCCCCATACAGCACAAAGCTGATCACAATGCTGAAAAAGAACGCCGACGAGTAATCCAGCTCGTCCACTTCCTTCTTCTGCACCAGCGCGGTGCCAATGCCGCAGTCCAGCAGGACATACATGATATTGTTGAACACCGTCACCAGTGCCACCTTGCCGTAATCATCGGGTGTAAGGATGCGCGCCAGAAGGATGGACACCACCGCTGAGATCAGCTGCACACCGCACCGCTCTGCAAAGCGCCAGAAAAACCGTTTACAATAACATTTCTTTTTCTCGTTCATTCCTGCGTCCACTCAAATTCCTTTCAAAAAACCGGTCGGGCTGCACCCTGCGCAGAAATGCATTTCCGCCGTATCCTTATCATCTTCTTCCCTGCTGCCAAAACAACTGAGCAGAGATAGTTAGTTATATAGTATCACACCCATCCATGCATTTCAACCAACATATTCTTAAGAAATGACGGCCCGAAATTTCATTTAAAAGAGAAAAGCGCTTGACTATCTGCCGGGAACGTGGTAATATATTCAAGCAGTCCGCATCACGGTCTTTCACCTCAGAGATTTCAGGGCTGCGAAAACAATACGGTATGCGAGGGTGGCGGAACTGGCAGACGCGCACGTTTGAGGTGCGTGTGGTTTATCCTTGGGGGTTCGAGTCCCCTCCCTCGCACCAAAAACCAGTACACATTGTGTGCTGGTTTTTCTTTTGTGCGAGGGAGGGGACCTCGAACAAGGCGGCGGCGCACAGCGCCGCAAGCAAAGCCACAGTGCAACAACGACGACCGCAGCCAGCGGCTGAAACAGGGAGGAGTTGTTGGGGCCGCGTTCTGATTTTTCAAAGCCCTGCCAAGGGGCTGCGGAAAAATCAGCTAACGCAACCCGTTGCTGTTGCTTAGCCTGCGGGTCCCAATCAATAGGAATGTCTATCAGGGGTGTACTCATTTTGTACCGGTTTCTTTTTGTGCGAGGGAGCAGACCTCGAACAACACTATTTATTCTATAAAAGAAGGCGCGATGAATTCTGAGAACTCATCGCGTTTTTTCTCTTATGCGGGTAGTGGGGGTCGAACAACAAAAAATGATTGAGTGATGTCAAAAACATATCTGCAACGCGTCTAAGCACTTGCTAAAAAGGGTAGTGGGGTTGGTTTGTAGCCCCATGTATTTTGCTACGTTTACAAAAAAGAGTGTTACCAAAACTGTTACCAGAATCAGGCCTGTGCCTTTTTGAATGCCGCGGTGGTAGCGGCAGCAAGATCTTCCCTCTGACCGTCAAGCTCGTGCCGATACACTCCGGCAGTGTCCATGTTCTTGCTGTGACCGACCAGCATCTTCAGCTGGCTGTCGGTCAATACGCCGGATTCAATGCTGACGAAAGTGTGCCGCATCTCATACAGCGTGACCTGAGGCTCAATGCCATTGTCACGCTGGTACTTCTTCCAGCGCTTGAATAAAGCCCTCTGGTTCTGGATCTGGAACAAAGGGGTGGTATAGTTCAGCGGGATACCGGAAGCCTTCAGCAAGGCCACCTGCGCTTCGTATGCCTCACGGGCTTCCTTCCCCATGTCGAACGAACGAATAGCGTTTTCATTCTTTCCGGTGGTTTCTTCATCCATCCGGTTGATGCTGCGGCGCAGATTGACGGTGTTCCCTTTGATGTCACCATACCAGAGCCCCACAAGTTCACCCGGGCGTACACCTGTAGCAACTGCAAACCGGTAGGCATAGATATACTCGTCAAAGACCAGCTTGCCATAGTAAAGGCGGGTGTCCACATCAAACAGAACTTTCAAAGCGGTCGGCTGTAAAATCTTTTTCTTCCCCATGCGGGCATTCTTCGGGATAGACAGCTCAGGGAACATCGTACTGTACCTGTTCCGGCGGCACCATTTCAAAAAGCTGATCTCCGTTGAGCGGATCGTCATAATGGTCTTGCGGCTCAAAGGCTTGTCGCTTGACCTACGCTGACGCTCCTTTTTAAGGCATCGCTTTTTGAAAGACATATTGATGGCCTTTTGCAGATCGCCTTCGGTCAGCTCGTCAATACGGATGTCCCCACAGACAGGCAGAATATATGTAATCTCCGTATTTTTTGCACTGCTCAACATAGGATGTGCCGCAGGTGAGCTTCAGTTCTTCTACCCACTGGGCATAGAGGGCAGCTACTTTCTTCTTGCCGTCCCGGATGCTATCATCAAGCCATGCATCCGCTTTTGCGTTTGCTTCCCGTTGTCCTGATCGGCCCGGCGTGCTGCTGTAAAAGCGCTTGCGGGTGCCGTTCTTCTGCACCGCGATGCACCAGCGCTTTTTCCTTTTCTACCCAAAATGCCGTGTTCGTTCTCTTTTTCATAAAATCCACCTCCATACACAAGGGTACACTTTGACAAGCCTGCCCGGAGGTGGTACAATACAAGTGTTCATGTTGGATTGTACCCTCTGGGGCAAGCCACTCTGCAAACGCTCTCGGTGTTGGTAGCACCGGGGGCGTTTTTTGTTTTTATTGAGCTGTTGCAGATTTTGCAACGGCTGGAAGCAATGTGCAAAATTTGCACATTGTTTGGCCTTACTTCTTCGCTTCAGCTTTTTCGCTGCGCTTACGCCACTGGCTCTTCAGGCCGTCAATATGCTCAAACAGATCAGGCTTGATATCAGCCCACATCGGGTCAAGGATAAAGTCCACGCCCTCCCGTCGGGCAAGCTTGGCAGCGGGGACAAAATCACTGTCACCGGCAATCAGAATGATCTGATCAACCTGCTTCTTATACGCGAGTGACGCAATATCAACACCAACACGCATGTCCACGCCCTTTTGCTGAGCCACAAAAACGAAATCGTCCTCGGTCAGCTCTTCCAGCTGCTTTGTGCCAGCAAGAAGCTTGCGGGTCACATCCGGGCGCAGATTGTAGGCCATTTGGTTGGACAATGTACCAAGGCGGAGTGCAAATTTTCTGCGCTTCCGCAATTCTTCCAAAAAAGGTCTGCGTCCATGTATAAGTATCAGATTTGTCCAAATCCACATTCTTCTTTGTCAGCGGGTGGTACACGCTGCGGCGGCCTACTGGCTCACAATCGTAATAGAAAATGCGGTACAGCTGACGCTCCTCGTTGCCGTCCTTATCGTGAAGGTGAGCCATACAGTAAGCATTCAGTTCCTTCGCACGTTCCTCGGCGGTCTTTTTGCCCCACAAGTGGGCTGCACGTTTGCGGTAAAAGCCGCCATCAACCAGAATTGCTGTCTTTGCCATTTGTGTTACACTTCCTTTAGGTAAAAAAGTAAGACCCCAGGATTCAGCCTTCCCCATATCGGCGGGGGGCTTACTACCAGGGGTCTGTTAAGCATTTTGAAACATCATGTTTCTGATGGCATCCTGTAAAGATGCACCCCCATTATATGCGTTTTTGTTGATTTTGTCAACTCATTTTGCAAAATAATCAATTATTGGTTATTTTTCGCAAATTTTAGTGAAATATCGCTTTTCACCCCACCCAGTGCGTCCAGCCTACAGCTTTGCCCTCAATGTGCACCTCTTCCAGCTGGGGGCCGGTGTAGATCATGGGCGCATAAGCCGGGTTTGCGGGCATCAGGGTCAGCGTGCCGGGGTTGTAATATACCCGCTTGAGGGTGGCTTCACCATCAATGCGCACCGCTGCGATCTCGCCGTTCTCCACCTCCGGCTGGATGCGGATATACACCACGTCTTTATCGTGAATGCCGGCATCCACCATGCTGTCACCGTGGCAGGTCAGGGAAAAATCGCACCGAATGTTCTCCGGCACGTCCACCAGTTTTTTTCAATGTTCTGCTCTGCCGTGATGGGTTCCCCGCAGGCAATGGCTCCGATCAGCGGGATCTTCTTCATCTTTGGCATCGGCTCAAAGCCCGGGGGGATGGTGGGCTCTCTGGATGCAGCCGGGGCGGGCTGCACGTCATCCACAATGACACTCTTCGTAATGCCAAAATAATTCGCCATCTTTTCGACAGCACCCATGCGCGGAGTTTTCAGACCAAGTTCCCAAGTAGACACCGCCTTGTCACTGACACCGGCGATTTTGCCCAGTTCTGCCTGTGACAGACCGTGTTCGGCACGGATTCTTTTTATATTTTCAGCGATGCTCAATTGAATCACTCCTTATATGTAGAGATTACACCAAAAGTAGAGCGTTGTCAACATTCTTTTGAAATTTTTCTACTTTAAGTTCTTGACATTCTACTAAAAGTGGAGTATAGTATTCTCGAACCCAGACGAAAGGAGGTTGATAATTTGGGATTCACTGTAAAGCAAGCCCGCCAGTACGCAGGATTCACTCAGCGTGAAATGGCGGAAAAGCTCGGAATTTCGCGCGATACATACCGAAAAATCGAGCAATCGCCCGAAGATGCCACAGTCGCCACTGCGAAGAAAATCAGTGGAGGTCGTTGGGATTCCGATTGACCAAAACTTTTTTTCGCCAATATGTCTACTTAAAGTAGAACATACAGTAAGGAGGTACAAATTCACATGAACGACAACACCCTATCCAACAAGGATGTGAAGAAGATGAAGGACAACATCCAGAAAGAAATCCAAGAGCGCCGCGAACACGCCGAGCGCTTAAAGAAAATCGCCCTCAAGCTGTTCGAGCAGCTCAAGAGCGAAAAGATTGATTTTTCGGACGCGGAACACATCGTCAGTATGCTGTCGGCATCCGTGAAATCGGAGCGGGACAATCGGATGCTTTAATCCATGCTGTACGGATTGAACAGTTCATCATCCGCCAGTTCAACAAGTTCATCCAGACAAGCTCTGTACCAATGCGCAAGTGCACAGGCCGCCTGTGCAGGATCATCCAGATCAAGATTCTGCGGATGTTCTCCACGCTGAAGCGCAATCTGCAGTTTGTTGTTCGCATATGCAAGCGCCAGATTGTGTCTTACCTTATTCCCATCATTCACAGCATTCACCCCCTTCCGTTTTTTCTTATTGTAACGCAGGGCTAGGGTGGACGCAAGGAGGTGAAGAAGATGAAAATTGAAATCACTGGCGAGCCCAAAGAAATTGCCGCTCTTGTACTGGCGGTACAGGAGCGGCAGGGTAAAGCTGTTGTTGAAACAACGGATTGGGCTGGCAATGTTGCTGCGGTAACAGAAAAAGCTGAAAGGGGCGGATGCATCAGTGTCTAAAATCACGTTGGCTTTAGCATCAGTATCCATACTGCTCAATATCGTAACCTGGCTTATCCGCCACAATTGAAAACACTATTTCCTTTTGTGGGGTTTGAACGACAAGCTGCCATTTTCCTGCTGATTGAAAGGTCTTTTCCATATCGGTTGGGAGATATGCAGCAAAATAGCCGCCAAGAGCGCCCTTTCCTTCTAATCGAAAAGGCAATTTTTGAGACTTAACTTCTCCGATCTGGACCGTTTCACCTTTTTGACGGCGTGTTATCTGATAGACTTGCTGCTCTGGAAAGAGAAATTCATATTTTTCACCATCAACCAGCAAGAACATCCGCACGACGGTCAGCGGTGCAGAGGACAGATTTACAAAATTAAAGCGAAAGCATAGGTTCCGCATATTTTCCGCTTTTGGATAAACAGCAGTAATGGCTTACATAGTCAACCCGGAACGAGCATCGTTTATCCCACAACGCCCGCAAAAAAGTTGTACAGAGACATTCCGAAACCTGCAATTGCAATCAAAAGTGTAATATTTTCACGATTCCACAGCCAGTTTATGATTTCATTTACAACTTTTACGACATTTTCCATTTTTGCACTTCCCTCCTGATTTCTTTATTTTACCGCAGGAGCGAGGTGTGCACAAGGAGGTGAACCCCATGGACAACAACAAAAAGCCCAGCGAACCGCTGGAACCGGAACGCTGGGCGATGAAGGAGAGACCGCCATTTAATGGTAGAAGCAAACTCGCAGAAAAGACTCTCCAAGAGGAGTAAGCCCTACTCTTCCCTTTTCAGCCGTAACACGGACTATTTTTTTATCATCTTCAGGATGGCGATATCCACCTTCGGGTTCTGGATGAATTCGCTTTTTCATCTCTTGGATGAGCTCAAATTCGTCAAAAACACGATACAGACTTTCTTCTGGAATATATGTAGTGTACGAGATATCAATCAATCCTTGTCGCGCTAAAGAGCTCAAAGAAGCAGATTGAAGAAGACTCTCAGCATATGTCGTCATTTTAGGATTTGCAGCGAAAACATTTGATTGAGCTGTTCTAAATGTATCATCAAACAAAATGTAACGAAACTCGACTATTGGGTACTGATCCACCTGTCGAAACAATCCGAGGTTTTCCGCATCCAGAGGTGACATTTGTGCAATCATTGCCGGAAAAGACGGATGAACCTTACTTTGATAGCGTTCGTCTGCTGCATTCGCAAGAAGATTTTGAAACATTTCGCTGATTTGCGGCTCATCCATGCAGTACTTGACATTTTCGATAGCAGGGCCAACCACCTGCATACGAGGCTCAACCAAGCATTCTTCCGGTTTAGCATTCAATTTGTCACCTAGTGATTTTTTAAAAACATCCAAGTCATGTGCTTGCTGTAGTCGCATCTTTTCTGCTGTAAAGTGGATTTTGCTTGTAGCCATCGAAAGGAGGTCGCCAAAAAGAGTTCCAATCTGATTAGCACCGGGTTTCAGAACAGCTTTTACAGGTTCGTCAATACAACTTGGTACGGCATTGATATTGAAGACGTTGCCGTTATTCTTCTCATCACTCATCTTACCATTCCTTTCTTTTGGAGGTTCTATGGACAAACTCATTCTGATTATTAAGATACTCGTCACCGAACAGAAAGTCAAATTTTATACAGCAGTCTGCCGTGTGTGCGAAAGAATCGAACGTTATATTGAAATTCATCGAAAATAAGGAGGTCAAATCCACATGACCGACATTATCTTATCCACCCAGAACGGCGAACCGGTGGCATCCAGCCGGGACGTTGCCAAGCGCTTTGGCAAGGAGCACAAAAATGTAATGCAGGCCGTCGCAAATCTCGTGGCTGAAAATTCAGCCGCCAAATCCATGTTTCACCCCGCTACTTTTGAGAACCGCGGCAAGAAGTACCCCATGTACCTGATGAACCGGACGGCTTTCCCTGCTGGCCATGGGCTTTACCGGCAAGGAGGCGGTGCAGTGGAAGCTGAAGTACATTGCCGCGTTCAATGCAATGGAGAAGCAGCTGGCCGCACAGCACAAAGAGCAGCAGGCCGTGCAGGACGCCAACATCCAGAACGCCATCGACCGGGTGATCGAAGCCCGGAAGAAGCTGGACGAGAACACCGCTTTTCTGGACGAGTGCCGCAAGAACCGCGAGGACAGCAAGGCCAAGTATATGCAGGTCAAGGCCCTGTGCGGCGAGTTCAAGGCTATTTACGGCCAGAATTGCGACACGGTGCGCACCATGGAGAACGTGGTGCGCGGCTCCCAGAGCTTCCTTACCAACGCCATTGACAGCCTGACCATCGTTGCCAAAGGCTATCCGTTCTACGCTGCCCTGATGGACAGCCTGCTGGATGGGCTGCCCGCCAAAAAGAAGGAGGAATAAAATGTTGAACACATCAACTATTCGCGGCACTTTCAAGCAGATCCCATACTGGAAGCTGCTGGGGCCGGTTCCACAGCTGCGGATTCCGGGATCAGGAAGTGGCTGAGTACATCGGCATTGGCCGTGACACCATGAGCGGCAGGATGCACGGGCACAAGCCCGTGGACAAGCACGGAGATCACTGCAATGTGCGAGCTGCTGGGTATCCGGCAGATGAAATCGGGGAGTATTTCTTCCCGCGTGTCGAGGAAGGAGAATCCGCATGAGCAAACCTTACACCCTTGCATCCGAGCGGGCCGACGCGCCCACCGGATGCGCATACGCGGCACCGACGTTCTGGAACAAGTGGTTCCGCTGGGATGGAAGCCGGGCATCCGGCTGCTACCAACTGGGCGGGCAAGTCAAGGACGAAAACCACACCGGCCTGCAGGTTTTTGCAGATGGCGAATGGCACCCGGTCATTGGATGGACATTGGACAGCTGCGGCCCCGCAACTGACTATCAGGAGGTAGGAGCATGAAAATCAACCCGAACGCTCAGTTGAAAATCCAGCTGGGATCGGATGGCAACCTCAAAATTTACGCCTGCGGCACACAGATGGAACAAGCGGCTCTTTGCACCGCATTGGTCGCGGGAATCTGTATGGACAGCAAAGACCCAGCAGAGACAATCATCAACATCATGACAGCTGCCGCCGATCTTATGGACAGAATGGAGGAAACCCACCAATGAAGATCAAATCCGGCGTATGGTACTGGCTGGCAATGGCCTGCTTTGTGGTGGGCCTGCTGTACGGCCTGGGGCTGGAGGGCAGCTTTCAGACCCTTGGCACCGTCTCGGACGGTGCGTTCGTCACGGCCATGGTGTTGATCCTGCTGGCGATCTTCTTCATGCGGCTGGGCTTTGCCGCCGAAGCACGTGAGAAACGCCGCCGCAAGGTGCATCAGCAGACCCCGCAACACCGTGAAGAGCGGCAGGAAGGCGGGCTGACACCACCCATGAATAAAGGAAAGCACTTTACCCGCGTCTGTTTGGACTGCGGCAAGGTGATGGAAAATGTTGCTGGCAACCTGCGCTTTTGCGCTCCTGCCGCAGAGAGCGCCACAACCAATATTGCAGGGATTACAGGGCGCATAATGAAAAACCTGCCAGCGTCATGTGGTACACCGTCTGGGACGCAAAGACCGGCGATTTGCTGGCATCCGGCACGTCCGAGATGTGTGCCCGGCGGCTGGGCTACAAGAGCGCGAACAGCTTTGCGTCTGCCGTCAGCCATGGGCTCAGCGGCAGCCATCGAACTTACAAGTACACATTTGCGCGGGAACGTATCGACCGCAGCGAGGTGGACAGCCTGCCGCCGGTACGCACTATACGCAAAAAAGCCCGCCGGTGCGCCAACACCGACGAGCCCAAAGGGTGATGGAATTTGAAAGCCCCATCACCCGATCATACCATAAAATCGGAGGTTTTTACAAGAAAATGAACGCGAAAAAATAAAAACGCACTGCTGGAGCACATCAAAAACGCGCCCGAATGGCAGTCCGCGCTGATCTACGAGCAGCTTGCTGCCCTGAACAAAGCAGCAGCCGACATCTCCACCGGTACTTCCACACTGGAGCAGGGCTTTGCCGACGGCAAGCTCCGGCCCGACCGCTATTACTGTTCCGACAGGGTCTTCCGCCGGGACTGCAACACCGGCGTTCTGGACAGCATCGCGTCCGCCCTTGGCAGGGCTTTGGCGGCACTGGAAGTTCTTTCCGCCCTGTCCGATGCATTCCAGCGGGAGTACCTCTCCAGCGTCGAAATCTCGCAGGGCATCTACTACAACGAGCTGGAAAAGCTCTGCCTCAGGCATGGGTACACGAAGGAGGATAACACATGAAAGGCATTCTGATCGAACCGGGCAAGGGTCCCGTGGTCACCACCCTGCCGGATACGCTGCAGGGCATCGAAGCACTGCTACGGTGCCCCTGTGAGCAGAAAGTCCTGCCACGCACACCGGCAGTGCTGGTGTACGGCATCATGGGCAGAGACCTGAACCGTATCTATCGCGGCCAGCATATCTACGGCCCTATCCTCTGCTACGGCTGGAAGGGCAACAACATCCAGCCCATGAGCAAGGATGTGCAGGCCGAGATGCTGGACCGCCTCAAGGACACGGAGGTGCGGGTATGACGGACTACACCATCAGTTTCAAACTTTCCAACGAGACGGTTTATGCCTGTTACCGCGGCCGTTTCTGGCGCTGGGACGGCAGTTTCTGGAAGGAAAGCCACCTCATGACGCAGAAATTCGAGCGGGCCAAGGCAGCAGACAAGAAGCTGACCCCGCAGGCATTCCTGACCAACAGCGCGGAGTTCGCCCCGTTGGATGAGTACGAAATCGACTGCGCAATGCTGGACGCGTTGGAAAATGCCAAGCCCTGCAAGAACGCGCCCATTGAACCAGTGGAGGAAGAATCTTCCTCGGATGTTCCCGCTTCCTGTATCTGCTCTACCTGCACCTGTGGCGGGTGCAAAGAAGAATGCTTCGGAAACTGCCGCAGCTGTGGCCACCCCGTGCAGGAGTGCAACAGCTACCAGACCGAGGGCGAAAAGCATTTGACTCCCGCTCACTCTGAGGATGTTGCCGAACCGCTCGGCAATATCCCCGCCGACTCCAGTTTCGACTTCTCGGCTCTGGGGGATTTGTCCGAACAGGCCGTGGAGACCGATCAGCAGTTCGATCTGCACTACGGCACCGCACAGGATGAATACCTCATTTCCTGCATCTACGTTGCCAAAATGCACGCACTAACGGCCAAGGCTGGCCGCTATGGCGGCGGTACATGGACAAAGTGGTATGAGAGCAAGGGCATGAGCAAATCCAGCGTCTGGAATATGCTGCAAACAGGTGAAGGTTTTAAAGGTTCAACTGTTGAACAATTAACTTCAATCCCTGAACTTTCTCACAAGGACCTGAACCTGATCGCCCGCTCCGGCTGTGCTGAGCAGCTCACCGCAGCCGCCGGAGACAGCCAGCGGGTGCAGGAGCTGCTGGGCCCAACTCAAAGCCGAAAAAGACCGTGCCGACAAGGCCGAAGCCCATCTGGAAGCCGCCAACGCCGACATCAACGGTCTGGCCAAGCAGAACGCCCAGCTGAAAGAGCGCGCCAACTCTGCTGAAGCCCGGGAAGAAGAAGCATGGAAGATGCAGAGCAAGGCCGAAGCCCGGGCCAAAAACGCCGAGGGCCAGCTTTCCGGCTCCCGGCAGGTGGCCGAAGCGGCCAAGCTCCGGGCCGACAAGCTTCAGGAAGAAAATGCGGCCCTGAAAAAGCAGCCCATCGCCGCCGTGGTGGATGAGGAAGAGGTAGACCGGCGGGCCAAAGCTCTGGCTCACCAGTGGGATGAGGAAGAACTGGACCGTCTGGCAGCAGAAAAGGCCTGGGGCCTTGCAGATGCCCGGAATTCTGAACTTGCCAAGGATAACACTGCCCTGCGCAAACAGCTGGCCACACTCCAAGCCCGCGCCAATGACAATACACAGGCCGATTTTGAGACCGCCAACTACTGCGCCAGCCTGTTCCGTTCGGCATGGGACACCTGCAAAGGCAGCTATTCCCGCCTGACCGGTGAAGATCTGGAGAGCACCTTCCAGACCCTGTGCGGCGCACTGAACAGCATCATGGAACGAAGCTTCCCTGCTCTGCCGTCAGCCCGCAGATTATGACGGAGGTGCAGCTGATGAACCCGATGTATGATCTTGCGCTGGACGGCTACGGCCCGCCGCTTGAGCCGCCCGACAACTATTACTTTTTGCCACGCGAACAGGAAGCAGAACAGGAGGATCCCGAAAATGACGAATGAATTGACCGTCCGGGTGGAGCACCCGGAACTGCCCGCGATCCGGTGGAACGAAGCCGAGGTGCAGCAGAATCTGACCGAGATGCTGGCCGCCTACACCGGCCGCATCTACACCCCGGACACCATCAAGGATGCCAAGGCTGACCGCGCCGCCGTGAACAAGCTGGACAAGCAGCTCAGCGATGCCGCCCGCAGCGCCAAGGCTTTTTACATGAAGCCGTTGGAAGAGTTCTTGCAGAGTGCCAAGCAGATGCAGGGTCAGTGCAAGGCTGTCTCCGGTGCCATTGACCAGCAGGTCAAGGCTGTGGAGGAAGCCGAGCGGCAGGATAAGCAGGATGCGCTGCGGGCTGTCTATGCCGACTGCATCGGAGAACTGCGGGAGCTTATCCCCTTTGACCGCCTGCTTGTGCCCCAGTGGCTGAACAAAACCTATGATCTGGCAAAGGCCAGCCGGGAGCTGCGCCGGGATGTTGAAACACGGCGGAAAGAGTTGAAAATCATTCAGGACACCTGCGGCGAAGATGCTGAAGCCTGCAAGCTGGGATATCTTCGTGTTCTGGATCTGAACGCCGCGCTTGCCGAACACCTGCGCCTGCAGGACAACCGGGAAAAGCTGCGCCGCGCAGAAGCAGAAAGGCAGGCCGCAGAACGTGCCCGCGCAGCCGCACCGGTGATCATCCCTCCCACTGAGGAAGAGCGTCAGCTCAAGGCGGAAGCTGAACAGAGCGGCCCCAACGCAACGCCTTTATCACCGCTTCCGGACGGCTGGACTGTGAAGTGCTGCAGCGCTTTGCAGAGCCTGCGCAGCAGGAGGCTCCGGTCCGCAAGCAGTATCGTTTCTGGGTGGAGTTCACCCGCGAGGACATCGCGTGGTTCAAACAGGGAGCCGCAGAGCGCGGCTTCCGCTATGGTTCTATCAAATAATTTTGGAGGTATTTACTTATGGCATTTACTCGTCCCGGCGCACCCGCGCCTACTTCGTCCGTTTCCAATGCACAGGCTCTGGCAAACCGTTCCGTCCAGAACGCCAACCTTGCAGGCAGCACTGCTATGCAGGCCGCATCCCAATCCCCGTCCGTTCCGGTGGAGATCACTGCTGCCGATGGCCAGCACCTCGTCGTCAGTTTTGACGAAGTACGGCGTTTTATTTGCGACAAAGCCACCGATGCTGAATGCAAAATCTTTCTGGAGACCTGCAAGCAGTACAAGCTGAAACCCCTTCACCAAGGAAGCCTATCTGATCCACTACGACAACAAGAACGAGGACACCGCCAGCACCATCGTGCTGGGCAAGAACTGTTATCTGCAGATGGCCGAGCGCAACCCGGCCTACGATGGTTTTGAAGCTGGCGTGATCGTCCTGACCGCAGATGGCCAGCTGCTGAACCGTGAGGGTTTCCATCGTCTATGATGGGAACGGCGGCGAGACCCTTCTCGGCGGCTGGGCGAAGGTCTACCGTAAGGACCGCACCCGCGCCAGCTACGAGGAAGTCAAGCTCAGTGAATACGACACCGGAAAGTCTCTTTGGAACGGCAAAAAGGCTACCATGATCCGCAAGGTGGCTTTGGTGCACGCCCTGCGTGAAGCATTTCCTTCTACTTTCGGCGCTCTGTACGATGAGAGCGAGGTGCGTGTGGACGCTGAAAGCACCGCCCGCGAGGTGCCGCCTGAAGATCTGCCGGTGCTGGATCCTTACGCAGGCTCCCACCGTCACCGCAAGACGGCAGGCACCCTGATCCCTGCCCCGAATGCACCCTCTGCAGAGGAAAAACGCCGATGATCCCGTTTGGCGGTGATGATGCATGATCGTCCAGACCAAGAACGGCATCATGCGTGCACGGCGAGATCGCCAAAGGACCCGGTGCT
>ENA-OPYU01000393-OPYU01000393.1-human-gut-metagenome-genome-assembly--contig:-NODE-393-length-17698-cov-6.835240_pt1 | contig 17698 bp, 14 predicted proteins | sample MGYA00242637_ERZ504482 | MGnify/ENA primary metagenome ERZ504482 (study PRJEB26092, sample SAMD00036237) | human gut metagenome | host: Homo sapiens | study: EMG produced TPA metagenomics assembly of... | reverse complement strand
CGTAACTGTTTTGCAAGTTTTGGCGGCGTCCCTCAGCGCGGCGCCGCGTATCGAAAGGTAAAGACATGGCCGAGATTGTTCTCAAACATGTTCAGAAGGTGTATCCCAACAACGAGTCAAAAAATGAAGGGCTTCTTTGGCAAAAAGAAGAAGACCGAGGAGAAGAAGCACAACCTCAAGGTTACCGAGGACGGTGTGCTCGCTGTAGAGGACTTCAACCTCACCGTTCACGACCAGGAGTTCGTCGTCCTCGTTGGCCCCTCTGGCTGCGGTAAGTCCACGACGATGCGCATGGTCGCCGGCCTGGAGGACATTACCTCGGGCGATGTGCTCATCGATGGCAAGCGTGTCAACGACGTGGCGCCCAAGGACCGCGACATCGCCATGGTGTTCCAGAGCTACGCTCTGTACCCCAATATGACGGTGTACGAGAACATGGCATTTACGCTCGAGCTCAAGAAGGTTCCCAAGGACGAGATCGACCGCAAGGTTCGCTCTGCTGCCGAGATTCTGGGCATTACCGAGTACCTCGACCGTAAGCCCAAGGCGCTCTCCGGCGGCCAGCGCCAGCGTGTCGCTATCGGCCGCGCCATCGTGCGTGACCCCAAGGTTTTCCTGATGGACGAGCCGCTGTCCAACCTGGACGCCAAGCTTCGTAACCAGATGCGTGCCGAGCTCATTAAGCTGCGCCACGAGATCAAGGGCACGTTCATTTATGTTACTCACGACCAGACCGAGGCCATGACCCTTGGCGACCGTATCGTGGTCATGAAGGACGGCGTCGTCCAGCAGATCGCCACGCCGCAGGAGGTCTTCAACCATCCCGCGAACATCTTCGTCGCCGGCTTCATCGGCGTGCCGCAGATGAACTTCTTCGATGCCCAGCTGGTGCGCTCGGGCAACGGCTTTACCGTCAAGACCGAGGATATGAACGTGGCACTCGCCCCCGAGACTTGCGCTCAACTTGCCCTCAACTGGGACGGCTGCGACGTGAAGGAGATTACGGCCGGCGTGCGTCCCGAGCAGATCCTGCTTGCCGACAAGGGCGAGGAGGGCGCGCTCCAGGGTACCGTCGAGGTGACCGAGCTCATGGGCTCGACCGAGCATGTCCACGTGACCGCTCCCGACGGCCAGTTTGTCCTGATTATCCCCGTCGTCGACCTCGAGGCCAAGGGCGCGCTCAAGGCTGGCGACACCATCTGGTTCAAGTTTGAGAAGAACGCGACCCACCTCTTCGATAAGGTCTCTGGCAAGAACCTAATCTAGGCCCGGTGCATCCAGGCCCTCCCTTTGGGCGACTGCGGTATTGCCATCCTTTTGCCGCGGTCACATATAAGGCTCCCCTCCCGTCCACTGGGCGAGAGGGGAGCCTTTCTTTGTGTTGGGGCTGTCTGACCGGTCGTTTGTCTCGATCTGTAACGGGTGAGGCTGATTTCGGACGCTAGGTGTTACAGATCGAGACAGTTCCGCTGAGCTGACCATTTCATCTAAATCTGTAACACCAAAGGTGAATTTCAGCTGCTAGATGTTACAGATTGAGATAAACCCAAGGGGAGGGGCCGGTATGTCTCGATCTGTAACAGCTGGGACCGTTTTTACCGAGTAGTTGTTACAGATCGAGATTCTTCGGTCGAGTCGGGTCACAGGGTAGCGTGCGGGCACAAAAAGCGGAGCCGCGTTGCCACGACTCCGCTTTCAAGAGGATGGGTAAAGGAAACGAAATTAGCTCAGGTGCCAAATCTCGTCGTTGTACTGGGAGATCGTGCGGTCAGACGAGAAGGTGCCGGCGTTGGCGATGTTGATCAGCGCCTTGCGCATCCAGGCGTCCTGGTCCTCATAGTCGGCCAGCACGCGCTCCTTGGTCTGGATGTACTCCTCAATGTCGAGCAGGGCCATAAACCAGTCCTTGCCCTTGATGTCGTCGTGCAGACGCTGCAGGCGCTCCGCGTTGCCGGTTGCCATAAAGGCGGGGTTGGTGATGAAGTCCACCAGCAGTTTGATGCCGGGCTTGCGGTAGAGCGTGCCGGCATCGTAGGTGCCGTCGGCGTAGAGCTGCTCGACCTGTTTGGACGAGGCACCAAAGGTATAGATGTTCTCGTCGCCCACGAGCTCGGCAATCTCCACGTTGGCGCCGTCGAGCGTGCACAGGGTTAGGGCGCCGTTGAGCATGAACTTCATGTTGGAGGTGCCGCTCGCCTCCTTGGAGGCCAGGCTAATCTGCTCGGAGATGTCAGCGGCGGGGATCACGCGCTCGGCGGCGGTGACGTTGTAGTTCTCGATCATGACAACCTGCAGGTAGGGAGCCACGTCGGGGTCGTTTGCAATCCACTGCGACAGCGTCAAGATCAGATGGATGATGTCCTGCGCGATAGTGTAGGCAGGTGCCGCCTTGCCGCCAAAGATGATGGTGACGGGGTGTTTAGGTCTATTGCCGTTCTTGATGTCGAGATACTTCCAGATGATGTAGAGCGCGAGCATCTGCTGGCGCTTGTACTCGTGGATACGCTTGACCTGAACATCGATGATGGCGTTGGAGGGAATGGTCACACCCTGCTCGAGCGCCATGAACTGGCGCATGATGGCCTTGGCCTCGACCTTGGTGGCGGCCAGGCGCTCAAGAACATCCTTGTCGTCGGCGAACTTGGCGAGCTTGCTCAGGTCGCCGGTGCTGCGCCAATTGGTGCCGATCACATCGTCTAGTAGGCTGGCGAGCGCGGGGTTGGCCCCATGGATCCAGCGGCGGAAGGTGATGCCGTTCGTCTTGTTGGAGAACTTCTCGGGATAAATCTCGTAGAACGGATGAAGCTCGGTGTCCTCCAGGATCTTGGTGTGGAGTGCGGCGACGCCATTGATGGAGAAGCCAAAGTGAATGTCCATGTGGGCCATGTGGACGGTGTCGTGCTCGTCGATGATGGCGACGCGCGGGTCGTCGTGCTCGGCCTTGGCAACCTCATCGAGCTTGACGATAATGTCGGCGATGGCAGGGGAGACCTTCTGCAGGCTGGCGAGCGGCCACTTCTCGAGCGCCTCGGCAAGAATCGTGTGGTTAGTGTAGGCGACCATGGAGCGTACGATGGTCACGGCCTCGTCAAACTCGATGCCATGTTCGGTGGTGAGCAAGCGAATGAGCTCGGGGATGACCATGGTGGGGTGCGTGTCGTTAATTTGGACCACGGCGTAGTCGGCCAGATCGTGCAGGTTGCTGCCGCGCTCGACGGCCTCGTCGATCAGGAGCTGGGCGGCGTTGCTCACCATGAAGTACTCCTGATAGATGCGAAGTAGGCGGCCCTGCTCGTCGGAATCGTCGGGGTAGAGGAACAAGGTGAGGTTCTTGGCGATCTCGGTCTTGTCGAAGTCGATGGAGCTGCCGGGGACCAGGCCGTCGTCGACGCTCGCCAGATCGAACAGGCGCAGGCGGTTCTTGGTGGGCTGGCCGTAACCGGGCACATCGATGTTGACGAGCTTGGAAGTAACGGCAAAATCGCCGAACTCGACGGTGTAGGAGCGGTCATCGTCGACTAGGATGTCCTGCTCACCGAGCCACTCGTCGGGGACGGCCTTCTGCTGGTTGTCGACAAAGCGCTGACGGAACAGACCGTAGTGATAGTTGAGGCCCACGCCATCGCCGGTCAAGCCCAGCGTGGCGATGGAATCCAGGAAGCACGCGGCCAGGCGGCCCAGGCCGCCGTTGCCGAGCGACGGCTCGACCTCGAACTCCTCGATCTTGTTGAGGTCGTGACCTGCGGCGGTGAGCTGGTCCTTAACCTCGTCGTAGATGCCGAGGTCGATCATGTTGTTGATGAGCAGCTTGCCGATCAAAAATTCGGCGGAAATGTAATAGAGGTTTTTTCTTGCCGTTGTTGAGCGGGCAGGCGGCGGAGCGCTCCTGCACGAGTTTGACCAGCAGCTTGTAAATGCGACGGTCGTCGAGCTGCTCGAGCGAGGTGCCAAAAGACTGCTCGGCGAGTTCCATGAGGTTAATTTGGGGCATGTTTTCTCCTGTGATGGGTTGTTTCATGTCTGCAATTCATAAGAAGCCCGCGCGAGGGGATTGGGGTGGCCTCGCGCGGGAAAAGCAAGCGCGTCCGCACGGTGGGGAGGGGTCGGGCGCGGTAGCTCCTATTGAGGAAGCTCGATTTCGGCTTCCGACGGGATGCGGAAGTAGGTCTCGGTCCAGTCGGTGAGTTTGTGCTCGAGCTCGCGGGTGATGGCGCCGTCGAGCATGCGCCAGGTCCAGTTGCCGCCCAGCGTGGCAGGGGTGTTGATGCGCGCCTCGTTGCCCAAGTTGAGCAGGTCCTGCATGGTGTAGATGCACGTGTCGCTCACGCTGGCGGCGATGGTGCGGTTGAGTGCATCTGCCATGGGTTCGCCGGCCTGCTGATGGGTGTACAGGGCTGCCTGCTCGCGCTGACGGGGGGTGGCCGTTCCCTCAAACCAACCGCGCGCCGTCTCGTTGTCGTGGGTGCCCACATAGGCGACGGTGTTGGCGATGTAGTTATGCGGCAGGTAGTACGAGTTGGTGCCCTCAAAGGCAAACTGCAGGATCTTCATGCCGGGGAAGCCCGAGTTGTCGCGCATGTCGATGACGCCGGGGGTGAGGAAGCCCAGGTCCTCGGCGATGATGGGCAGCGTGCCGAGCTTTTCCTCGAGCGTCTTGAAGAACTTGAGGCCGGGACCCTGCGTCCACGAACCGTAGGACGAATCGGGCGAGGAGAACGGCACCTCCCAATAGGCCTCGAAGCCGCGGAAGTGATCCAAGCGGATGACGTCGTACATGTCGAGGGCGGCGCGAATGCGGCCCTCCCACCAGGAGAAGCCGTCGGACTCCATGGCGTCCCAGTCGTAGATGGGGTTGCCCCAGTACTGGCCGGTGGCCGAGAACTGGTCGGGCGGCGTGCCGGCGACGCTCACGGGATTGCCGGCGGCGTCGATCTTAAAGAGCTCAGGCGTCGCCCACATCTCGACGGAGTCACGCGAGACATAGATGGGCAGGTCGCCGATGATGAGAATGTCGCGCTCGTTGGCATAGGCCTTGAGGCGGCTCCACTGGCGATCGAAGAAGTACTGCGTCATCTGGTGGTAGAGCATACGCGCCGGATGGTCGGCGCAGACCTTGGCGGAAGCCTCGCCGCGGGTGCGGAGCTCCGCGGGCCACTCCCAAAACGCCTTGAGACCGCACTCCTCTTTGACGGTCATGAACTCACAGTAGGGGATGAGCCAGTCCTCGTTGGCCTGGATAAAGTCATCGAAATCGGCCGGCTTGTCGGCAGCAAAGCGCTCAGCGGCGCGGTCGAGAATCTGACGGCGGCCGCCAAAGATAGCACCGTAGTCGACATTGCTGGGGTCGGATCCCAGATACACGCCATCGATATCGCGCTGCTCCAGATACCCTGCCTCGATAAGCTCGGCAAAGTCGATAAAGTTGGGGTTGCCTGCGCGGGCCGAGAACGACTGATAGGGCGAATCGCCATAGCTGGTCGTCGTAAGGGGCAGAATCTGCCAGTAATGTTGTTTGCACGAGGCGAGAAAATCGACGAAGTCGTAGGCATTCCAGCCAAAGCCGCCGATTCCGTATGGTCCGGGCAGAGATGAGACGGGCATGAGGACGCCGCTTGCACGCTCCATGAATGCGCTCACCAACCTTCTTGTTGTGGGGTCGGCCTGTCGATGGGTGTGCAGTCCGCCTCCGGTGTTCTGATTCGACACGCCTATTGTAAAACATGTTGTTTAAACATGTACAGGCAAGATAAAAAAGTTGGTCGATTTTCGGTGAATGGTTACATGCCATGAAAAAAGCCCCGACCTCACAACGTGAGATCGGGGCAAGAGCGGTATGTAGGTTTTTGCTACTCGGCGTCGGCGAAGCCGTTGGGGTTGTGGCTCTGCCAGTTCCAGCTATCGCGGCACATGTCCGCGATGTCGTACTGGGCCTTCCAGCCCATCATGCGCTCGGCCTTGGAGGCATCGCACCAGTTGGCAGCGATGTCGCCGGCGCGGCGCTCGCGGATCACGTAGGGCAGCTCCTTGCCACAAGCCTTGGAGAAGGCGGCGATGACCTCGAGTACCGAGGTGCCGGTGCCGGTGCCCAGGTTAAAGATCTCGACGCCGGTCTTGCCGTTCATCCAGTTAAGGGCGGCAACGTGACCAGAGGCCAGATCGCACACGTGGATGTAGTCGCGCACACCGGTGCCGTCGGGGGTGGGGTAGTCGTTGCCAAAGACCTGAACGGCCTCGAGCTTGCCCACGGCGACCTGGGCGACATAGGGCACCAGGTTGTTGGGGATGCCCTTGGGGTCCTCGCCGATCAGGCCCGACGGATGAGCGCCGATGGGGTTGAAGTAGCGGAGCAGCACGACGTCCCACTCGGGATCGGCGGTGTGGATGTCCATAAGGATCTGCTCGATCATCCACTTGGTCCAACCATAGGGGTTGGTCGCGGGCTTCTTAGGATCCTCCTCGGTGACGGGCGGGTTGTCCGGGTCGCCGTAGACGGTCGAGGAGCTCGAGAAGATGATGGACTTGCAGCCATGGTTGCGCATGACGTCGATGAGCACCAGGGTGTTCTCGATGTTGTTGTGGTAGTACTCGACGGGCTTGCTCACCGACTCGCCGACGGCCTTAAAGCCGGCAAAGTGGATGACGCGGTCGATCTGATGGGTATCGAAGATCTTGTTCATCGCATCACGGTCGAGCACGTTGGCCTCGTAGAAGGTGAGGTTCTTGGCGGCCTCGTCGCCCACGATGGTCTTGACGCGGTCGACGGCGACGGCGCTGGAGTTGGAGAGATCATCGACGATGACGACCTGGTAGCCACCCTCGAGCAGCTGAACGACGGTGTGCGAGCCGATAAAGCCGGCGCCACCGGTTACGAGGACGCAGGTATCTTTGTGGTCGAGTGCTTTGGACATGTAGTCTCCTATCGAATCAGGAACACTTCTTCAGGGGAGTATAGCGCAGGCAGGGACGCCCAAATCGTGCGCTGTGGGAAAAGCAGAGGATTGTGCTAACGTACTCATCAGAAGAGCTTGCGTACGCATAACCTGATCTTTGGCATTTGCTTGCGAGCCGCTGACCTTGTAGTTTCCTGCCGTTCGTGGAAATCGTTGGGACGCGCCATATGTACGCTAATATGTATGAGTTGAGCGACATATAAATAAACATGTAACGGAGTACATATGTCACCAAACAGCGATTCCATCCTTTCCCAGGAGCTCTCGCGCCGCACTGCCCTCAAGGCCCTGTTCGGCGCCGCTTCTGCGGCAGTTCTTTTTGGCCTGCCCGCTCGCGCCCATGCGGCGGAGGCTTCCAAAGAAACAACCGATAAACTGAATGCCGCCCAGGCCCAGCTCGACGAGGTTCAGGCCCAGCTCGACAGCATCGCAAATGAGTATGCGGCGCTGGCCAACAAGAATGCCCAGACCCTCAACGACATCGAGAATGTCCAGGGCAAGATTGACGACACGCAGGCCCAGATCGATGAAAAGAAGGCCGAGCTCAAGAAGAAGCGCAACGACCTTTCCGATCGCGTGGCCGCCAGCTACAAGTCCGGCGGCACGAACATTCTGTCGCTGCTGCTGGCCTCTGGCTCGTTTGAGGAACTCGTCGCCAATGCGCACTATGTTGAGAAGATCAACAAGAGCGACCGCGACGCCATCGAGGACATTCAGACCATCCAGGAAGAGCTCGATGCGCAAAAGACCGAGCTTGAGTCGCAGAAAGCTGACTTAGAGAAGCTCAAGGATCAGCAGACTGCTCAGATGCAGGATATGCAGGCCAAGCAGCAAGAAGTCCAGACTGTGCTGAACGGTCTTTCCGACGACGTCAAGGAGCTCATGGCTCAGCGCGATTCCGAGATCCTCGCTGCTGCCCAGGCTGAGGAGGCCGCTAGGAAGGCTGCCGCTGCCGCGGCTGCCGCGAACAAGAACAATTCCTACTCGGGTGGTTCGAGCTCGGGTGGTGGATCGTACGCGCCCGGAACTCCGCAGCAGAATGCCGGCTCGGGCAAGCAGCAGGCTGTCGTCAACGCGTGCTACTCCACGCCTTCGCCGGGTCAGAACTGGTGCGCGGCGTGGGTCACCAATGTCTTCCGTAACGCCGGCGTTGGCTACTTTGGAGGCAATGCGTGCGACATGTTTAACGCCTGGTGCTATAGCTCCGACCGCTCGGCGCTGCAGGTGGGCATGATCGTGGCCGATTCCTCGCACAGCGGCACGGGTGCTCCGGGCCTTATCTACGGTCATGTGGGTATCTACGTTGGCGGCGGCATCGTTATGAGCAACGAGGGTGCCATTACATCGAAGTCGCTCGATTCGTTCATTAGCTTTTATGGTACTGGCTCTGGCGTGCGCTGGGGCTGGCTTGGCGGTATTGCACTGTCGTAACGGCGGTTTGGTCCGGGACAGTCCGAGAGGCATAAGGTTGCCTGCTCGGGCAGTCCTGCTCGCACGGAGAGCACATTAAGTGCTCTCCGGCTCGTGCGGAACTCGCGATCAACCTTATGCCTCTCGGACTGTCCCGGCCCTCTCGGGTCCTGAGCGCGACACACCGGACTGGGTTATCTGAATAAATATGGTGAAGGCCCCTTTCGGGGCCTTCTTTTTTATAAAAATTCGCCGACTCGGTGGACTTCGGGTTCTAGGTCTACGTTGAATTGGTCTTTGACGGTTGTCTGGATGTGGCGGATGAGTTCGTCGACGTCGGCGGCGGTGGCGTGATTGGCGTTGACGATGAAGCCGCAGTGCTTCTCGCTTACCTGCGCACCGCCGACAGCATGGCCGCGCAGGCCGGCGTCCATGATGAGTTTGCCGGCAAAGTAGCCCTCGGGGCGCTTGAAAGTGGAGCCGGCGCTCGGCATGTCGAGCGGCTGCTTGTCCTCGCGGCGCTGGCGGTAGTCGTCCATGTCGGCCTTGATCATCGCGGCGTTGCCCGGGGCGAGATTGAAAGTGGCCGAAAGCACGATGAAGCCGTCGTCGGCAATGCGGCTCTTGCGATAGCCCAGATTAAGCTCGTCGACATCGAACTCGATGATGTTGCCGCTGCCGCGGGTGCCGTCGTCGAGCATGCGGGCGGGCTTGTAGACGCGCACAGACTCCAGCACATCGGCCATGCAGGCGCCATAGGCGCCGGCGTTCATATAACAGGCGCCGCCGACCGATCCGGGGATGCCCGAGATGGGCTCCATGCCGGTGAGGCCGGCCTCGGCTGCCGTCGCGGCGACATCGGAAAGCAAGGCGCCGGCTGCTGCCGTGACGTGCGTGCCGTTGACCGTAATGTCGGAGAGGCCCTCGCCCAACGCCACGACGACGCCGCGGATGCCCTTGTCGCCGACGAGTAGGTCGGAGCCGTTGCCCACGATGGTGAGGGGCAGGTCGCAGCGATAACAGGTATCAAGCGTGGCGACGAGGCCCTGCTCGGTGTCGGGCGCGACAAAGACGTCGGCCGGGCCGCCGATCTTAAACGTGGTGTGGTCGCGCATGGGCTCGCTCATCAACACGTTGTCCTCGCCGGCAACACTGGCGAGCGCGCAGAGCAGGTCCTCGTTAAAAAAGTCATTCTCGTGCATACGAATATCCGCCTTATGGTGGTCGTTTTCATCAATCGAATGCAATATACCCCACCCGGATGGATTTGGTGCAAAGTAACCTGACCCCAATGCATCGCATGGTGCAAAGGGGCCAGGTTACTTTGCGCCAATCACGGCGATAAAACAGCCGTCCACCGGATTGGTAAAGTGTTTATCATCGAGGTAGAGGGGCGGTCGCTATACTTTCAAGAGATTGCGCGTAAACCTGGAAGGAGCGAGATGGCCAACAAAGTCACCCTCAAGCAGATTGCCCAGGAGGTGGGGCTTTCCCCCTCGTCGGTCTCGCTTGTTCTCAATAATCGGCCTTGTCGCATCTCGGAAGAAAACCGCAAGCTCATCAAGGAGGTCGCGGCGCGCAACCACTATGTTCCTAACCAGATCGCGCGTAGCCTGGTCATGCGCGAGTCGCGCACGCTGGGCCTTATCGTCCCCAATATCGAGAGCCGCTTTTTTGGCCTCGCTCGCTGGCAGCCTGGAAAAGCGCTGCCGTGAGGACGGCTACGCGCTCTTTATTACCAGCTCGGGCGGAAGCGCCGATGACGATCTTGAGCTGCTGCGCCAGCTGGTGACGCGCGGCGTCGACGGCGTCTTTCTGGTGGTGGGTGACGAGTTCTCCGACGACCGCGCCCTGCGCGAAGAGGTCAGCCATCTGCCCATCCCGGCGGTAATGGTCGACCGTGCCATTGAGGGGCTCGAGTGCGACAAGGTGATGTTCGACCACGAGATGGGTGGCTATATGGCTACCCGCTATCTGATCGAGCAGGGCCACCGTCGCATTGCCTGCTTGGTTAACGCGCGCCGTTCCAATACGGGGCGTAAGCGACTTGCCGGCTATGAGCGCGCGCTGCGCGAGGTAGGCTTGCCGATCGACGCGCGTTTGGAGTTTGAGAGCGAGTACTACATTCCGAGTGCCTACGAGGCCTCGGAGGCGGTGCTCGCAACCGACGCCACCGCCGTGTTCGCAAGCTCGGATAACATCGCGTTGGGTCTGCTCAAGCGCCTGCACGAGATGGGGAAGAGCATTCCGGGCGATATCTCGGTGGTGAGCTATGACAACTCGGCGGCCGACGTTCTCTTTGAGCCGGCGCTGACCGCCATTGAGCAGGATCCTGGTGTCCTTGCGGAGCATGCTTTTGGCTGCATGTCCAAGCGTCTTGCCGGTAGGGGCGGTAGGCGTGCCGAAGAGGTCGTTTTGGAGCCGGCGCTTATCGTTAAGGGCAGCGTGCTCGAGCTTACTAAACATAACTAAACACGTTTATCAATTTGCAGAAACCGAATGTGGACCACCTGTGACAGTCAACGCCGCAGGTGAATGTCGCGTTTTGTTGATCGATGTGATTGATAAGGGTGATAAAACGTTTTTTCATCATGATAAAACGTTTTAGCAAATATACTAGTCCCAACGAAAGGTTGCCGTATCGGAAGGTGACCGCGCAGCGAAGGGACATAAACAATGGCTAAAACACTGGGAACGCCGTGGCAAAAACTGGGACATGAGGTTCCCGCTTCCGAGCTCGAGGGTGTCGACCTGTATTGGCGCGCATCGAACTATCTGTCCGTCGGTCAGATCTACCTTCGCTCTAACCCGTTGATGCGCACTGACTTTGTCGACGAGAAAACCGGTGAGATGCGCGATTTTGGTCGTCCGGACGTTAAGCACCGTCTGGTCGGTCACTGGGGCACCACGCCTGGCATCAACTTCCTGTTCGGCCACGTCAACCGCCTCATCGCCGATCACAACCAGAACGCCATTTTCTTGATGGGCCCGGGCCACGGTGGCCCTGCCGGCACCGCCCAGTCGCTGCTCGATGGCACCTACCGTGAGATCCGCCCCGACATCACCAACGATGAGGCTGGTCTGCAGAAGTTCTTCCGCCAGTTCTCTTATCCCGGCGGCATCCCGAGCCACTTTGCGCCCGAGACGCCCGGCTCCATCCACGAGGGCGGCGAGCTCGGCTACACGCTCAGCCACGCCTACGGCGCCGTCATGGACAACCCGAGCCTGTTGGCCGTTGCCGTGGTGGGCGACGGCGAGTCCGAGACCGGTCCGCTCGCGACCTCTTGGCAGTCCAACAAGCTCGTGAACCCGGCAACCGACGGTATCGTCCTGCCGATCCTGCACCTCAACGGCTACAAGATCGCCAACCCCACCATCCTCGCCCGCGTGTCCGACGAGGAGCTCACCAAGTTCTTTGAGGGCATGGGCTATAAGCCGCATTTCTTTGTCGCGGGCTTTGACGACGAGAGCCACGCAAGCATTCACGCGCGTTTTGCCGCTCTGTTTGAGCAGGTCTTCGATGAGATCTGCGACATCAAGGCCACCGCTATGGCTCAGGCCGCCGCGGGTGAGACCGTGGTCCGTCCGGCCTATCCCATGATCGTGTTCCGTACGCCCAAGGGCTGGACTTGCCCCAAGCATATCGACGGCAAGAAGACCGAGGACTCCTGGCGCGCGCATCAGGTGCCGCTGGCGAGTGCCAAGGACACCCACGAGCACTTCCGCGTACTGCGCGAGTGGCTGCACTCCTACAAGCCCGAGGAACTCTTTACGCCCGAGGGCCAGGTGCGCCCCGAGGTGACGGCCTTTATGCCGACCGGCGAGCTGCGCATTGGCGCCAACCCCAACGCGAACGGCGGCAAGGTGCGCCGCGAGCTCGAGCTGCCCGATATTCATGTCCACGAGATTCCCGTCGCAAGTAAGGGTCACGGCTGGGGCTCCACCGAGGCGGCCCGCGTCTTTGGTGAGTACACTGCCGATGTTCTGGCCAAAAAGCATGGAGGACTTCCGTATCTTTGGCCCCGACGAGACCGCGTCCAACCGCCTACAGGCTGCCTACAAGGTGACCAAGAAGCAGTGGGATGCCGGCTTCTATGAGGACGATGCCAACGATGAGCTGCTCGCCGGCTCCGGTAAGGTTGTCGAGCAGCTGTCCGAGCACCAGTGCGAGGGTTTCCTCGAGGCATACGTGCTCACCGGCCGCTCCGGCGTGTGGAGCTCCTACGAGAGCTTTGTCCATGTGGTCGACTCCATGGTCAACCAGCACTGCAAGTGGCTCGAGGCAACCAAGCGCGAGATTCCGTGGCGTGCTCCCATTAGCGGCCTCAACATTTTGCTGTCGAGCCATGTCTGGCGTCAGGACCACAACGGCTTCTCGCACCAGGACCCCGGCTTTATCGACCTGCTGCTCAACAAGGCCAACGACACGCATATCGTGAACGCCTACTATCCGGCCGACGCTAACATGGCCCTCGCCGTGGCCGAGCGCGTCTACCAGTCCACCGACTGCGTCAACGCCATCTTCTGCGGCAAGCAGCCCGCCCCCACATTCCAGACGGTCGACGAGGCCAAGTCCGAGCTCGCCGAGGGCGTGGCGACCTGGGAGTGGGCATCGACTGCCAGCTCGCTCGCCGAGGCCGACGTCGTGGTCGCCACGTGCGGCGACGTGCCGACGCTCGAGGCCCTGGCTGCAACCGATATGCTGCGCAAGCTGGGCATTAAGGTCTGGTTCGTCAACGTGGTCGATCTGCTCAAGATCCAGAACGTCTGTGAGAACGACCAAGCCATCAGCGATGAGCGCTGGGCCGAGCTGTTTGGCCGCGGTGAGAAGCCTGTGCTCTTTGCGTTCCACGCCTATGCCGGCACGATTCGCCGCCTGATCTGGAACCGCCCCGGCCACGATGCCTTCCGCGTCCACGGCTACGAGGAGAAGGGCTCCACGACCACGCCGTTCGACATGCTGCGCCTGAACAACATGGATCGCTGGGCCCTGGCCGCTGACGTGCTGCGCATGGTCGACGCCGATAAGTTTGCCGAGCAGATTGATGAGTGGGAGGCCTTCCGCACTGAGGCCTTCGAGTTCGCCTGCGACGAGGGCTTCGATCACCCGGCCTTTACCGACTGGGTCTGGCCCGATGCTGCGGCTGCAACTGCTGCCGACGGCACGCTCTCCGCAACGCAGATGACCGCAGGCGACAACGAGTAGGTAGGCATCCGGGACGGTCTCGCGCTGGGGCCGCCTCCGGGCTGGTGCCCTTCCTCGGAGAAGTGGGCTTCGCGAACTTCTCCGAGGAAGGGCACCAGCCCGGAGGCGGCCCTCTCGACCGTTTCGATATGCGGGGGCTGATTCTTTTTATGTAATGGGGACTTTGCTGACGCTGCCCCAGAGACCGTGTATTTAACTTTGGTCAGTCAAGATTACATTGCCGGGCCGGGGTGCCTGCTTTGTTTTGAGAAGTTCGCGAAGCCCACTTCTCAAAACAAAGCGGCACCCCGGCCCTCGTCCATGAACTTTTCCGCTGGGCGAGCCATAGACGCCGCGTGCCGATAGAGTAAGGCGGCGGCTTGAAATTGGTGCTATATTCAGCTTGAGTTGTTTAATGCTAGTACGGGAGGCTGATATGGGGCTGTTCAAGAAGAAAAACCCGCAGGATGCCTTTGATCCCGATGTGTTTACCATCACGGATACGATTTTGGACCCGCCGCGGTTTACGTTTTTGCCGGCTATCTACCAGGATGCCACGCGTCACAAGTGGGCCGTACATCAGCGCGGCGGCGAGCCGAAGATTTTTGACTATGCGGACGTGTTGCAGTGCGAAGTAGCCGAGGCGGGCGATCAGGAGGCCGATGAAGCGGTCTCTAAACAGGAATTTGCCCAGCGTATTCTGGCAAATCCCGCTAAGGCGGCAAAAATGAACGCAGCCAAGCGTAATATGTGTCTTGGTATGGGCGTTGTTGTGGCGGTTCAGACGGGAAAAGACGAGGTTTCCAAACTAGAGATTCCCGTTATGACCGATGAAGTCAAACGCGATTCAAGCCTATATAAGTCGTATCGGAATGTCGCCGAGAAGATCAAGGCCGAATTTGATGCCATGGGTGGTCTGGCCTAATTTTGGCGACATACGTTTCTGAACGAGGAGTCTGTGCAATGGCAGGCGAATCTTATGCAATTCCCCCCAAAGATCGTGCTATCGAGGGGATTCTTTGGTATATCCAGCACCATCAGCTTGCCGGCGGCGATCGCCTGCCGGCCGAGCGCGTGCTGTGCGAAGAGATCGGCGTTTCGCGTACGGCGTTGCGCGCTGGTATCACGCGACTCATCTCGTGTGGAACGCTCGAGAGCCGTCGCGGATCGGGTACGTATGTGTGTCCTCCTAAGCCGCTGAACATCTTCCAGGAAACGTATAACTTTTCCGATGCCGTGCGGACTGCCGGCCTGCGTCCCTCTTCTCGTCTGGTTTCCACCGAGACTATCGAGGCGGATAAGACGCTTGCCGACAAGCTTGGGGTGGCTATAGGCGCTCCTTTGCTCCGCATGCAGCGCGTTCGACTTATTGAGGGCGAGCCGGCGTCAATCGAGACGGCTCACGTTAACCTGTCCCTGTGCCCATCGCTTCCCGAGCACGATTTTGAGTGCGAGAGCCTTTACGATGTCTTGCTCAAAGAAGGTGGCGTGCGCGTTGAGCATGGACGTGAGCATATCTCCATCTCGCGTTTGAACGCCGAAGAGGCCGAGTTGCTCCAGCAAGAAGAGGGAACGCCGGTGTTCTATGAGAGCACGATAGAATTTGATAAGGACATGCGTTTTGTGGAGCATTGCAAATCGGTGATTTTGCCTACAAAGTTCCGCTTTGCCGATAACGGCGAAAAGAACGGCATGAGGAGCGTGGCAGGTGAACAATGGCTGAAACAGTAGATGCCACCCCGGTTTATATGCGCATTCGACGCCGCATCGAGGAGCGTATCGAGCGCGGTATATATCCTACGGGTTCCATGATTCCGTCCGAAAAAGACCTCGCCGAGGAATTTGGTACGACGCGCTTGACCATCCGAAGCGCTGTCGATGAGCTGGTTCGGCGTGGGCAGATTCGACGCGTCCGCGGAAAGGGCGCGTTTGTGGCACAGAAAGTGCCCGTTGCCTACGAGCGAACGGGAGGCTTTCGCGAATCGGTTCGTGCTTCGGGCGGCGAGCCGTCCGTCCGCATCCTCGCGCGTTCCAAGCGTTATGCGGGCCCATATTATGCCAACCTGTTTGGCATTGCCGAGGACGATTTACTGTATTCGATTCGGCGTTTGAACTGCGTCAACGGCGATCCCGTATCGATTGAGATGGCGTTCATCCCGTGCCTGCTGTTTCCCACAATCGAAGATATTGACGTGTCGGTCTTCAGTTTGTACGAGACCTATGAGATGTTGGGCCGAAAGCCGGTCATGGCACAGGAAAAGCTCGATATCGAAGCGCTGGGCGCGCGAGATGCCGGCCTGCTTGGACTGGAGCAGGGCGATCTTGCCTTGACGCTTGAGTGTGTGAGCTTCGATGCGAGCGGCCAGGCGATCGAGTACGTCAAGTCGTTTAACCGCGGTGATGCGGGTGGATATACCTATACGTACTAGCTGGCTTTTTTGCATAACGGGCTGAAAAGCTGACGGAATTTTGATTCGTTGAGCAGACTGCATATACAACCTTACATGGCTCAAAATCGACCGTTCGCCGATGGGGATAAATTAATCGACAAAGAGGTATCAAAAAGCCGTAACCTGTAACTGTGATTGGTATCAAATACTAATGATTTATTACGAGGTGAGACGATGAAGATGCTCGATTACGTTCAGCTTGCCCATGTGCGTATGGGAGAGAACCTCGAGCGTTCGTCTGAGCTGGTAGCGCAGCTCGTTGATATTTTCCAGTCCGGTTCTTTTAACGCGCTGCGCATCGTTGCTTCGGGTTCGTCGCGCCATGCCACCGATTGCGCCCGCGATTACCTGCAAGATGCGCTGCAGATGCAGGTGTCCGTTGTGACGCCCGAGGCCTTCGTCGATTTTGAACATACCTATCCGCAGCATGCGCTCAACATTGCCGTTTCGCAGAGCGGCTATTCGACCAATACGATCGCGGCTCTTGATTACATGCGCGCACACGATATGGCTGCAGTTGCGCTCACGGCAAACGTCGAGGCGCCCATCAAGGAGCACGCTGATATCGTTCTTGACTACGGTGTGGGCGTCGAGTCGGTGGACTTTGTGACTCTGGGCGTCGAGGTCCTCGTTGAGTACCTGGTGCTCTTTGGTATTTACTGTGGTCAGGCGCGCGGAACGATTGACGCCAAGGGCGTCGCCCAGCGTTTAGACGACCTGCGCGAGGCTATCCATGCCAATGCCGTGATGTGCAAGACCGCCGAGGCATATGTCCAAGACCGCATGCTCGAGCTTTCTGAGCACATGCCCGCCATGGTCGTCGGCAACGGCCCCAACTATGGCGTTGCCGAAGAGGCGGCCCTCAAGCTGAGCGAGACCATCAAGATTCCTGCCATGCATCACGAGGGCGAGGAGTTCGTCCACGGTCCCGAGATGCAGATCGTTCCGGGTTATCTGGTGTTTATCGTCGACGATCCACAAGGGTCGGAGCGTCTTGCGAATATCGCCGATGCGCTATCGAACGTTACGGCAAAAACGGTGCTGCTCACGGCCCATCCCAGGGGTAGGGCTCACGAGGTTGCGGTGCCTCAGGTGGCTCCGCTGCTCAGCGCAATTCCCAATCTTGTGTTCTTCCAGACGATTGCGGCCATAATCGCCGAGCGTCTGAAGTCATGGGACGTGCACCCGTATCTCGATGCTGTCTCCAAGCAAATGGAGGTCAAGGCAGAGGGCTACGAAGAGTCAGTCAATGCGCTTAAGGCCAAAGCGGCTGAGTGTTACGGAATGTAAGCGGGTTTTGACGCCCGTTGGCATGGGGGATGTGGAGACAACCCCAGAAAGGAGAGACAAATGAAGGAAACCGAGAAGATCGAGATCATGCATTTCGACCAGGAGGGCTACCTCGAGGACGGCAAGGCGCTCTACGAGACCGGTAAGAAGATGACCGCGCTCGCCGACAAGGTCGCCGACGAGGGCTACGACGCCGTGTTCCTGATGGGCGTCGGCGGCACCTGGGACGAGCTCATGCAGCTCGAGTACCTCATGAACAAGTTCGGCGACCGCGACCTCGAGGTCTACCTGATCCACGCCGCCGAGTGGAACGTCATGGGCCACAAGCGCATGACCGAGAAGTCCGTCGTGCTCACCGCCTCCGAGTCCGGCACCACCCCCGAGGTCCTCGAGGCCGTCAAGAAGATGAAGGA
>ENA-OPYU01000392-OPYU01000392.1-human-gut-metagenome-genome-assembly--contig:-NODE-392-length-17699-cov-3.911962_pt1 | contig 17699 bp, 20 predicted proteins | sample MGYA00242637_ERZ504482 | MGnify/ENA primary metagenome ERZ504482 (study PRJEB26092, sample SAMD00036237) | human gut metagenome | host: Homo sapiens | study: EMG produced TPA metagenomics assembly of... | reverse complement strand
CCCCATTGCTTTTGCACCTTTTTCCGTCTCAATCTTTACCCGGGTGATCCGGATTTCTTTTTCCTTATCATAGTCCTCCTCCAGAATCACTCCCTGTATCTCGACATGATCCGACTCAAAACGCTCCTTTTCCTCCAGTGCCAAATCTGTACGAACACTATACTTTTCCAACATTTTCGCTCAACCTCGCTTTTCTCCATTTGCCGATAATATTTCCAATAATTTGAGAAATATGTATTGACAACCCTGACCAGTTGGAATAAAATAAATGAGTATGTTCCGTTAGAACGTCCGTGTCCGAGTCTGGCGGGATTATGAATTCACTATTTGAAAATATTTCATACTATTTGGAGGTGTACAGATTGGCTAACATTAAATCTGCTAAAAAAGAATTTTAGTTAACGAAACAAAAGCTGCTAAAAACAAAGCAATCAAATCAAGAGTAAAGACTTCTGTAAAGAAAGTAGAAGCTGCAGTTGCTCAGAAAGATATGGAAGCTGCAAAAAGCAGCTCTCAAAGCAGCAATCGGAGAGATCAGCAAAGCAGGAAGCAAAGGTGTTTACCACAAAAAAACTGTTTCCAGAAAGATTTCCCGTCTTACAAAAGCTGTAAACGGAATTGCTTAATTTTTGATATAAATATGAATCATAAAAAGACATCCGCTACCGTCATGGCGAATGTCTTTTTTGTTTATGCTCCCGCATTCTGAAGCAGATCAGAATTTTACAAGACCGAATGTATTGACAATTCCATCCAGTTTCTGCCCCTCCCTGCACAGCGGGCAGTCTTTGGCTGCATATCCTTTATAATCCGGCAGATCAGAAACCGTAAAGATTGACCTGACATCCATACCTGCTGCCCGGTTGACCGCACTGAATACTGCACAGATACCACATACACGTCCACCGTAATACAGCACTGCTTCCACGGCTTTTGCAAGCAAAGCACCGGTCGTCACAGAATCTGTCAGGATCAGTACCTGCTTCCCTTCGATCATACGCTGGTTACTGTCCCGAAACAGTATCTGTCCCATGGTATCAAACTCCGGTGTCACAACCGAAATATTATTTCCTGCACTCATGGAAATCCTGCCTGTATCCGCCAGATGTTCTGCCATAAATGCGCCGATCACTTCTGTATTTTTCAGACATACGATGGTTTCTACCATAGTACCGGTTTTGTACTCTTCTGCCAATGTAGCTGCCGTCTCTCTTGCATTATTATGCCGTGTCTTGACAGTAGACATATCAATATACGTGTTCACGTGCGAATTCATCGTCGCAAAATGTCCACCCATCAATTTGATACGTGCTTTCGGATTTTTTCTGGAACGAAGGTTTACAAATTCTTCTGTCATAGTATCCACTCCTCTCATTGAAAGATTTTCGTGTAAGTTATTACATTATTTTAGCATATTTCATTTGATTTTTCATTAAATTCTGAATATTTCGTTTTATTCTTCATTCTGCGCGCCTAATGTATCCAGGTAGACACGTTCAATATGCATTGCCAGGTAACCGACTTCCATTTTTTCCAGCCTGATCTTGCAGCCGCGTTCAATTTTTTCACAGATTGCTGCTGCCAGCGCAAATGACTCCGGATGTTTTTCTTCCATATATTCATTCATATCCAACTTGATGCTCTCTCCCCGCACTGCCCGCATAACCATGTATTTCACATGATTCATCAGACGGTTATATGCAAGAGACATGACATCGATCTTTTTTTCCACTCTCCCGCTCCAGAACCTGCACACATTCCCGGATTGCTCCTGCCATCTGCATTGCTGCCGATACACTCTCATCCTCGATTGCTGAGTGAATATGAAGCGCTACATATCCGATTTCATGTGCATCAATCTCAATTCCCAGTCTTTTCTGAAGAATTTCTTTTAATTGGGATGCAACCTCATACTCGCTGTGGAACAATACCCTGATGTCCTCTGTCAATGGATTACTGATCTGTTCCCCACTTAAGATACGATCTGCTGCAAAAGAAATATGATCTGCCAGCGGAAACAGGATTCTCCTGTCAATCGTGCCAAATTTCATCTCTGCTTTTTGCAGAATTTCATCTGCGATCTCCAGATATTCCGGAGAAATGCTTTTTGCCAGTTCTTTTGCACTCCCCCGTTCCGTATCTTCTTTCAAAGAATACCGGGTGCAGTTATCCGGCGCTTCAAATCTCTGGCTGATTTTTTTTCCCAAAACCAATTCCTTTTCCCAGCAGCACATATTCTATATTTTCTTCCATATTAATCGCGATCACGCCATTGTTATTCAACACTTTACTTACTCTGTACATGACATTCCCCCGGTTTTTGTTTTCTGATAACAGGGTATCAAAATATTGCCAAAAAAGTAAAGCGGACCTGAACGGTCCGCTCATTTTTTTATTTTTCGGTTGGTGATTGATGCGGACAGTAACATTTTCCGCAATCAATACTATGCTTCATAAACATCCACGGCAAACAATGGTTCTCCCGCCTTTATCTCTCCTTCTTTCAAAAGACGAACCTTCTGATTGTCTCCTAATTCTGTACACAGAACCGGTGAACAAAGAGACGGTGCATGTTCTTTCAGATAGGAAATATCGATTTTCATCAACGGCTCCCCTTTTTTCACTTTCTGTCCGTTTTCCACAAAAACTTCAAATCCCTGTCCGTTCAGTGCCACTGTATCGATTCCGATATGCAGCAGAAGTGCCATTTGGGAATCTGTCTGGAATCCCAGCGCATGCTTGGTCTCAAACACAAACACAACCTCACCGTCTTCCGGCGCAAGGATCATCCCGTCTGTCGGAATTACTGCTGCTCCGTCTCCCATCATTTTTCCGGCAAATCCCTCATCCGGAACCTCTGAAAGCTCCACTGCATTTCCCGTAATCGGGCTGGATATGATCACAGTTTCCTTTACTTTTTTCTCTGAATCCTGCTCTTTTGAACTTGTAGTCTGCACCTCTTCCGGTTCAGAAGCTGCTTCTTCTGCGAAAGCAGTTGTTTCTCCCAGAGGCATATCTTCTGCGGTTTCCAGATAGTCCTCCAGATTCGCTTTAATCACAGTTACATGCGGCCCATAGATTACCTGTACTCCCTGGCCTTTTTTTACAATTCCTCTGGATCCTGTCTGCTTGAGGATCTCATCTTTTACCTTTCCTGCATCCTTTACTGTGATACGAAGTCTTGTGGCACAGCAATCCACATCACTGATATTGCTCTTTCCACCAAGACCTTCTGTAATCATAGCACTGACAGGATCTGCAGCTGCTCCTGCATCTCCCTTTTTTACTGCTTTCTTTCTTGCATTGACATCTGCTTTTGTATACAGCTTTGTCGTTGTATCATCGTCTTCACGTCCCGGTGTCTTAAAATCAAACTTTTTTGATCAGGAACGTAAAAATCACATAATACAAAATAAAGTAAATAATTCCCACCGGAATCACCCGCATCCAGCTTGTCTTCTCATTTCCCTGCAAAATACCAAACAGGAAGAAATCCAAAAATCCACCGGAGAATGTCAGTCCTACTGCGATATTCAGCATATGCGCGATCATATAAGCCGAACCTGCCAGTACAACCTGAACCGCAAATAATGCCGGTGCTACAAACAGGAAGGAAAACTCTAATGGCTCTGTGATACCTGTAAGCATACAAGCCAATGCTGCGGAAAGCAACAATCCACCTGCCGCTTTTTTCTTTTCCGGCTTTGCACAGCGGTACATTGCAAGAGCTGCACCCGGAAGTCCAAAGATCATAAAGATAAACTCACCGGAAAAATATCTGGTCGCATCTGCGCTGAAATGCACTACATTGGCTGAATCCGCCAGCTGGGCAAAGAAAATATTCTGACCTCCCTGTACCATCTGTCCGGCAACTTCCATGCTGCCTCCCACGGCAGTCTGCCAGAACGGCATATAAAATACATGATGCAGTCCAAATGGGATCAGCGCACGTTTGATAATACCGAAAATCAACGTTCCCACATATCCGCTTCCTGTGACCAGACCACCCAAAGCGTAAATTCCATTCTGGACCGGAGGCCAGATAAAGTACATTCCGATACCTACAAACATGTATACAATTGTAGAAATGATCGGTACAAACCGGGAACCGCCGAAAAATGATAATGCGTTCGGGAGCACGATCTTGTGAAACCGATTATGCAGCGCCGCAACACCAAGCCCTACGATAATACCGCCGAACACTCCCATCTGAAGAGACTGTATCCCGCAGACAGAAGCAACGGTTCCTTCCAGCACATTTTTTGCGATTTCTCCGTCTGCCGTGATTTCTCCGTTTACTACAAGCATACCATTGATCGCTACATTCATTACAAAATATGCAATCAGTGCAGACAGTGCAGATACTTCTTTCTCCTTTTTCGCCATTCCGATCGCTACACCTACCGCGAAAATCAACGGCAGATTATCGAACACCGCACTTCCGACCTTGTTCATGATCGTAAGAAGTGCATGGAGCACTGTACCGTCTCCCAATATCTTTTGAAGTCCATACGTTGCAATGGTTGTCTCATTCGTAAAAGAACTTCCAATTCCCAGCAGCAGACCTGCTACCGGAAGAATCGCGATCGGAAGCATAAAGGATCTTCCGATTCGCTGTAAAACACCAAAAATCTTGTCTTTCATTTTCCACTTCTCCTTTTCTCTGTTTTTGATGCATTTGATCTTGATGGATAGTATTTCAGATTTCATGCCCGTGCATCCTATTTCCAGAGAAAAAGCAGAAAAAAACGACACCAACCCACATAAACATCTAAAATAAAGTCCATGTAAGGTTAATGCCTGCCGTACAGTTACACACCTGATATAAATTCATTATAGTCAGTGTCCCTTTGATTGTCAATTTCTTTTTTTGGCCATATTATCGATTTTTTTCTGTTACTGCGAACAGCAACTTCCTTCTCTCAGCTTTGGCCAGATTGTAAGCAACATGGTTACAAAACATGCCGTACCGCCAATAACATTGGAAATCGGTTCTGCCCAAAACACTCCATCTGTCCCCAGATTTCCGATCATTGGAAGCAGCATGGTCAACGGAATGACAATGATGACCTTTCGAAACAGAGAAAAAAATGACGGCCTGTTTCGCACGGTTTAACGCAACCGCTGTAGACTGTCCCGCAAACTGCAGCGCCATCATAAAGATTCCACAAAAATAGATCCGCATGGCAGAAACACCGTACTGCAAAATTCCCGGTTCTTTGGTAAACATCTGAAGAAAGAAACGAGGTTCTAAAAATAACACTGCCCAGACAACCGTTGTAAAAACAATACATCCGACCGCAGTAAAACGGATTGCAGATTTTACTCTCTGATAACACCCTGCCCCGTAATTATATCCAATCACAGGCTGCGATGCCGCCGTCAGTCCTGTCACCGGCATTGTCACAATTTCCCGCACCGAGTTGATCACTGTCATAATCCCAACGTAAATATCACCCCCGTACCTCTGGAGCGTTGCATTACACACAATCTGCACAAGCCCGTTTGTAACAGACATCACAAATCCCGATGTTCCCAGAAAGATGATTTCTTTTACAAGCTTCCACTCCAGATGCATTGCTCTTTTGGAGAGTCGAAGAATCGCCTTCTTCCCTGTCAGAAACTTCATCACCCAGGCTGCAGATAAGCCCTGGGAGATCACCGTTGCAAGGGCTGCTCCCTGTACTCCCATATCCAGTCCGAAAATCAGGATCGGATCCAGCACAATATTGGTAAATGCGCCAAGCATTACCGTGAGCATTCCGATTTTCCCAAATCCCTGAGAATTGATGAACTGATTCATCCCCAGACTGATCATGACAAACACGGTTCCGCACAGATAGATACTGATGTATGCGTTTGCATACGGAAATGTCGCACTGCTCGCTCCAAACAGATACAACAGCGGTTTTCGGAATATAAGACGGATTCCATCAGAAGTCCCCCTGTGCAAAAGAAGCATCGAACACGAATTTCCCATCACCTTCTCTGCCTTTTCTTCTTCATGGCTGCCTCTTGCAATGGAACAAAGGGGTGCTCCTCCCATTCCAAATAAATTAGCAAATGCCGTGATGATTGTAATAATCGGAAGTGCCAGACCAATTCCCGTCAGTGCATTCGCAGATACGCCCTGTAAGTGTCCGATATAGACTCTGTCTACCACACTGTACAGGACATTGATCAGTTGTGCCAGCGTCATGGGAACTGCAAGATTTAAAATATTCTTTGCAATGCTTCCCTGACTGAAATCATTTTCTCTTTCCATAGTATTTCCTTTTGCACGCCTCCTCACGCCGACTGCTCAACAAGAACAGCCAGATACTTGTGCAAGCACAATATCTGGCTGTTCTTATTGGGGTGAGCAGCTTTCCGCCTTTCACTGTCCTTAGTTGTTGATCAGTTTATCTTCATCACTCCAGCTGTAGAGTTTTCTGATTTCTGCTCCTACTTTTCTGATGGATGTTCAGATGCCAGTTTTCTCATTGCTCTGAAGTGTGCCTGACCACCGGCTGGTGACATATCAAGCAGGAAGTCTTTTGCAAATGTTCCATCCTGAATATCGGAAAGAATTTTTTTCATTGCTTTCTTTGTATCTTCTGTGATGATCTTTGGTCCTGTAATGTAATCACCATATTCTGCTGTATTGGAAATAGAGTATCTCATTCCTGCAAATCCGGACTGATAGATCAGATCTACGATCAGTTTCATCTCATGGATACACTCAAAGTATGCATTTCTTGGATCGTATCCCGCTTCACACAGTGTCTCGAATCCTGCCTGCATCAATGCGCATACACCACCGCAAAGTACTGCCTGCTCTCCGAAAAGGTCTGTCTCTGTCTCTGTTCTGAAATCTGTCTCCAGAAGTCCTGCTCTTGCTCCACCGATCGCAAGACCATATGCAAGTGCACGATCCAGTGCTTTTCCTGTGTAATCCTGCTCTACTGCTACCAGACAAGGAGTTCCCTTACCAGCCTGATATTCACTTCTTACTGTATGTCCCGGTGCTTTTGGCGCGATCATCGTAACATCTACATTTGCAGGAGGTACGATCTGTCCGAAATGGATCGCAAAACCATGTGCAAACATCAGCATGTTTCCTTCTTCCAGGTTCGGCTCAATATCATTTTATACATTGCAGCCTGTTTTTCATCATTGATCAGAATCATGATCACATCTGCCTTTTTTCGCTGCCTCTGCTGCTGTAAATACTTCAAATCCCTGTGCTTCTGCTTTTGCCCAGGATTTGCTGCCTTCGTAAAGTCCGATGATGACGTTGCATCCGGATTCCTTTAAATTCAATGCATGTGCGTGTCCCTGACTTCCATATCCGATAATCGCAATTGTCTGTCCCTCTAATACGGAAAGGTTACAATCTTCCTGATAATAAAGTTTTGCTGCCATTTTTCATTCCTCCTAAATTTTCTGCACTGCCGCAGTTTTCTGTTTTTATAGTTAAAGGCTCCTGCCTTTAGCATACTGTTTTCATCTAGCCAATATATGTAACATCTTCACAGCCTCTGGACAATCCTGTGATACCGGTTCTTGCCAGTTCCAGAATCTCATACCCTTTCAGAAGGTTCATAAAGCCTTCCAGTTTGGACTGTGTCCCTGTCAGTTCGATGATCATGGACTCCTCCTGTACATCCACGATCTTCGCACGGAAAATATCCGCAATGGAATTGATCTCACCTCTCTGTGCTGCTGTCACGCGAACCTTTATCATAATCAGTTCGCGAAATACAGATTCTCCATCCTTTAACAGCTTGATCTCAATGACATCTTCCAGTTTTCTGACCTGATTTTCAATCTGCGATAAAATCAGCTCGTCTCCGGATGCCACCACTGTAATTCTGGTAAATCTCGGATCTGCCGTCGTTCCGGCTGTAATACTGTCGATACTGTATCCTCTTCGGCTGAACAGACCTGCAATTCTGCTCAGAACACCCGGATTGTTATCGACCAAAAGAGAATAAACCTGTTTTCTCATACTTTGTTTCCCACCTTCTTTTAAAAACCGAGTGCGTTCTGTTTTTTATTATATTAGCAAAGCGCACTTCCGTTGTCAAGCTTTTTTTCGATAAAGTGTAAAAGTGCCTCTATCAATTTGTTTTATTGAGCTTCCTTCCTAAGTATCTCTTTCGGAGGTTCAATTTCATATGCGATCGTATGCTCCGTCAGTTCTGACAATCCTTTGAGTTTCTTGTTGATCAATTCTCTCATGCAATTGGGAACATGCTCCTGGTGTGCCCTGTGAATTGCCACGCACTCTTTACAGTTTCCATGATAACGGCAGGCCTTTTTACACGGACAGTGATCTTTCTCTTTATATTCTTCTCGAAAGGCTGCAGCAAACTCCTCCTGTAATCGAAGCCCTTCCTTTCGGTTGCCCTTATGAAATTCTGCCATGGCTGCCTTTTCTTTTTCATTTCCTTCAATGATCATCTACGCTTCTCCTTTTTGTATTTTATTAAAGATGAATTTTAAAATCTCCAAAATCAAAGATTCCGCTTCCCTGTTTCCACTTCTTTTCTTTGTCTAATTTTCTGCATGCACTTTCAATCCTGTCTGCCAAATCTGTTGAAATCGAAAAGCTGTGATGTCCCGGTGAATGTCCCGGGGTATGAACAACTTGCACCGTTCGTTCTCCCAGATTGAAAATTTCCCCATCAGAAAACGTACTCTGCACATCTCCTTGAAATAACTGATACTTTTCCAAATCAAATTCTTCTGGAAACTGACACTCCCGGCAGGTCAGATTCCTTTTCACCTGCTGCAGCGATATCGGAAATTTCTCTGATATCCAATCTTTCTCCAAAATGTGGACGCCAATATTTTCAAAATATTGATGTCCTCCTATATGATCCCAGTGAACATGAGTCGTTACAACAAAGATTGGAAGCATTGTCAGTTTATCAACAACTTCTTTGATATTAGCCACTCCCAAACCTGTATCAATCAGAAGTGCTCTTTTCGTGCCACACAACAGATAACAATGTGTTTCTTCCCAGTGCTGATATTCACTAATTGCATATGTATCTTCATCAATTTTTTCTACCGTAAACCAGTCCTTCACCCTGATTCCTCCTTCAAATATTCATCACATATCTGGATTCAGGAAGCCCAAACCATTCCGGCAACACTTCCATTCTTTTATTATACTTGTTTCTTCTATATCCAGGCAACTATATCCAAAATATTTCCCTTTAAAATCAGCACCTTTTATGGTATACTGCTCGAAACAAAAACAGCAGAATTGATACGCGAAGGAGGACTTATATATGGAGCATCAAGGAACAAAAACCATTGAGACAGAACGACTGATTTTAAGAAAGTTTACTGCGGATGATCTTTCTGCGATCTTTCATAACTGGACCAGTGACGAAAAAGTAACCGAATTTTTAAGATGGCCAACGCACAAAAGCATTAACATCACCAAACGAGTTCTGGAAAGTTGGCTTTTGGAGTACGAAAAACCAGACTTTTACCAATGGGCCATTATTCCAAAAGAAATCGGCGAACCTATCGGTACCATTTCTGTAATTGAACTAAATGAAAAAACAGAAAAAGTTCATATCGGATACTGCCTTGGCAGCCGCTGGTGGCACTGCGGATTTACAAGCGAAGCCTTTACAGCAGTCATTGCCTTTCTTTTTGAAGAAGTAAAAGTAAACCGAATTGAAACCTGGCACGATCCCCAAAATCCAAATTCCGGAAAAGTCATGCAAAAATGCGGCCTGATTTATGAGGGCACTTTAAGACAAGCCGACTGGAATAACAAAGGAATTGTAGATGCCTGTGTATATGGAATTCTGGCATCTGACTACCGGGCCAACAAAAAGTAATCGAAAAAGGAAGATGCACCACACACAGTACATCTTCCTTCTCTTATCTTGCTTTATGATCTGTATCCATCCGGATTTGCAGACTGCCATCTCCAGGAATCTTCACACATCTCTTCAATTCCGCGTTCTGCCACCCATCCAAGCTCTTCCTTCGCTTTTGCAGCATCACAGTAGCATGTTGCAATATCACCGGCACGGCGAGGTTTGATTTCATACGGAATCTCCTTGCCGCATGCTTTTTCGTATGCTTTCACGACATCCAGTACGCTGTATCCAACACCTGTTCCCAGGTTGTAAATGTGAACACCTTTCGCTTTCTTCATTCTCTCGATCGCTTTTACATGACCGATCGCCAGATCTACCACATGGATATAATCTCTGACACCTGTTCCATCCGGTGTATTGTAGTCATCGCCAAACACTCCCAGACGATCCAGTTTTCCAACTGCAACCTGTGCAATATATGGCACCAGATTGTTCGGGATTCCTTTCGGATCTTCTCCGATCTTTCCGGATTTGTGTGCCCCGATCGGGTTAAAGTAACGAAGCAGCATAATATTCCACTCCGGATCTCCTGTGTGAAGATCTGTCAGAATCTGCTCCAACATTCCTTTTGTACGTCCGTATGGGTTGGTGATTTCTCCTTTCGGACACTTTTCTGTGATCGGGATCTCTGCCGGATCTCCGTATACTGTTGCGGAAGAACTGAAGATCATGTTCTTGCATCCGTGTTTTCTCATCACATCACAAAGAATCAATGTTCCTGTAATGTTGTTGTGATAGTATTCCCAAGGCTTTTCTACAGATTCTCCGACTGCTTTGAGTCCTGCAAAGTTGATCACTGCCTCGATCTCTTCATTTTCAAAGATCGGCTCCAGATCTTCTCTGTTTAAAATATCTCCTTTGTAAAATTTCAAAGTTTTTCCAGTGATCTCCTGCACTCTTTCCAGCGCAACTTCACTGGAATTGTAAAGATTGTCTACTACTACTACCTCATATCCACGTTCCAAAAGTTCCACACATGTGTGGCTGCCGATATATCCGGCTCCGCCTGCTACTAAAATTGCCATGATCTGACTCCTTTCTGATTCTGCTTTTCCTGCAATTATTTATTTCCACAGATTTTTCGGATAGATTCTTTCCTCTTTCATACTGCGGATTGCATTCACAACTGTTTCTTTATCTTCTTTATATGTAACTCCATACCATCTGTCTGCTGATTTGAGCACTTTTACTTCGGCTTTTCCTTCTCCGATCAGATCGCCTACGACTGCCGGAAGAAAGTATTCGCATTTCATCGGATTCTTCTCCAGATTCTCTGTCAAAAATGCGGAAAATCTGCTCTCCAGTTCCTTTAACATACTCGCAGTAAATCCAAACAGGTTCATGGAAACTGTCGTATCCAATGCTACAGGAACCCATGTCTTGCCATCATCCTCTGTAAATGCTGCTCCGTCTTTTGTCTTCTCGATGTGTGTACGCTCTGTAATACCTGTCAGGCACTGATTCTCATCTGTGTCACAGATTCCACGGGAAACATATCCGTTCTCTGTCAGCGTATTACTCAGCATATATCCAACCATTGCATAACGGTACTTCTCATTGTCTTCTCCTGATGAAAGATAGTCATAGATCATCTTATATGCATTGACTCCATAGTAATCATCTGCATTGATCACGGCAAACGGACCATCCACTACATCTTTACAACTCAAAATCGCATGTCCTGTTCCAAAAGGCTTCGTTCTTCCTTCCGGTACAGAAAATCCTTCCGGCAGGTTCTCCAGTTCCTGGTATACATATTCTACTTCCATGAACTTGCTGACTCTGTCCCCGATACTCTTTCTAAAGTCTTCTTCGTGCTCTCTTCTGATAATGAAGACAACTTTTTCAAATCCTGCTCTTTTTGCATCATAAATTGAAAAATCAATGATAATATGTCCATCTTCATCTACCGGGTCAATCTGTTTCAACCCTCCATATCTGCTTCCCATTCCTGCTGCCATAATCACTAAAACAGGCTTTTTCATATCGTTTACCTCCATATTTTTCAATTTCCCTTCTGCAAGGATTAGTATATTCCTTTCCTTGGTTTACGTCAATAAAATACAACATAAATACATGTACCTTTTTCTGTTCGTATATTAGCTTATCATTGTCCTGTTTTTCAAAAAAACAACAATTTTCCATTTTTCTTTACTTTTTTCAAACAGGCTGTCCGTTTTTCTGGCTCTCGATCTTTTCTGCCAGGTCGCTAAGATAAACCCAGCGTTCCATTTTTTTCCATCTAACGCTGCCTGTGTTTCCTCTTTTTCGCTGTACCAGTTCGGAAAGTTTTACCGAGTTTGTTGCATTTTTCAGAATATCCTGCTCCAGTTTCTCCAACTGTTCCTCCAGAGATGCAATATCATCATCGATTGTCTCGTATTCCCGTGCTTCTTTAAATGAGAATTTTAATTTTACCGGACTGTTCTGTTCCATGTTTTGCAGTATTTTTGGACTTTGTCATCTCTGGCTTTTCTTCCGGCTGCACTGCATGCGATGCTCTTTTCTTTTTCGCTTCCAGATAATCCGTATATCCGCCCTCATACTGCTGCAGATGTCCGTTTCCGTCAAACTCAAAAATCCGATCTACCACATTATCCAAAAAGTAGCGGTCATGGGAAATCGTGATCACAATCCCCTGAAAGGAATTCAGATAATCTTCCAGAATCGTCAGTGTCGGAATATCCAGATAGTTTCCCGCTTCATCGATCAGAAGCAGATTGATATTCTGTGCCAGAATCCCCAGAAGATACAGTCTTCTTTTCTCTCCTCCCGACAATTTCCCGATCGGCGCATATTGCATATCCGGAGTAAACAAAAAGCCGCTCCAGAAGCTGCGATGCGCTGATTCTGCCATCTCTGGTGACAATATATTCGCCGATCTCTTTGACATAGTCAATGACTCTCTGGCTGTCATCCATCTCCTGTTCTTCCTGTGCAAAATATCCGATCTTGACAGTCTCTCCCACTTCAATCGTCCCGGAATCCGGCTGAACCAGCCCCGCCATCATTTTGATCAGGGTCGATTTTCCACAGCCGTTTGGTCCGATGATTCCAAGCTTTTGATTTTTGAGTACTGTATAAGAAAAATCTCTGACCAGTACCTTTTCCCCATATGATTTACTGACATGGTGAAGCTCCATCGTCTTCTTTCCCATGCGGGTTTCTACCGAATCCAGCGTGATCGTATCATCTGTCACCGGAGCACTGCCGTTTTTCAGACTTTCCAGACGCTCCAGACGTGCTTTCTGCTTCGTTGTTCTTGCCCGGCATCCTCGTTTTGCCCATTCCAGCTCCATACGCAGGATGCTCTGCCGTTTTCGCTCGGATGCCAGTTCCATCTCCTCCCTCTGGGCTTTCAGTTCCAGGAACGTTGTGTAATTGGCATCATAGCTGTACATCTTTCCATGGCTGATCTCCAGAATCCGGTTTGTGACCTGATCCAGAAAATAGCGGTCATGTGTGACCATAATGACCGTTCCACGGTATGCCCGCAGATACCCTTCCAGCCAGGAGATCATTTCTCCATCCAGATGATTGGTGGGCTCGTCCAGAAGAAGCAGATCAAAGTCCTCTGCCAGAACCTTTGCCATTGCCACTCTTCTCTTCTGTCCGCCGGAAAGATGCTCAATCTTCATTGTATGATCTGTGATTCCGAGTGTATTCAGATTGCTCTGTACTCTCCACTCCATATCTTCTGCCACACTCTGCACATAAGATAAAATAGTCGCGCCTTCCGGAAATACGGGATTCTGAGTCAGATGGGCAATCTTCATGCCATTCTGCCGGATGATCTGTCCATCATCCGGCACCTCTGTTCCCGCGATCATCCGCAGAAGAGTCGTCTTGCCGGTCCCGTTGATCCCAACGATCCCAATCTTGTCTCCCTCCTGCACTCCAAAAGACGCGTCATCAAAAATTATTTTTTCTCCATATATTTTACTGATATGTTCAATATTTAACAGGTTCATATGCTAACTCCATTGTCTTTCATTAGATTCTGCTGTCTTTTTGACAACACTCTAACTTTATCACATTTATGGAGGTAAGTCACTCTTTTCATTCCAGAAATGTATCCTGTAGCTTTACTCCTGTTTCATTGAGCATCGCGATTAAAAGTCCGTATTCAAACTCCTGGATCGGCCGCCTTTCCTCCAGAAGGATTCCCATCACACCTTTGACGTCTCTTGCATCCTGGATCGGAAGATACATGGCTTTGGCGTCAGGCAGTGTGTGCGTACATGCTCCCGCACGATGATGATTCGCCGCCACCCACTGTGCCACTGCCAGCTCCTGCCGGTTGATACAAGTTTTCAGATGCAGCATATCCATCCCTTTTCTTGGAAACAAAAGCGGCGTATCTGACATCTGAGATCCTTCCATCGGATAAATGATCAGAGACAGATTTAAAAGCTTTCCTGCCTGCCCGGCCACCTGAGTCCACACTTCCTGTTTCGATTTACATCTTCGAAGCTTCTGACTGTTCTCGAGCAGAATCTCCGTCCGGTATGCCTTTTTGGCACTTTCTCTGCTCTGCTGTTTCAGTCTCCTTGTCAGTGTCGCTGTGAACAATCCCACCAGAAACAACATCACAAACGTAGTCGGATATCCTTTGTCATATGCCTTCAGACTGAAATATGGTTCCGTAAAGAAAAAATTTAAATGCAAACACACTGATCAAAGAAGAATACAGCGCATAAATTTTCTTATTTGCAATATAAGAGGACAGCAGAATCCCCAGAATATAAATCATGATAATGTTGGATTCCGGCAGTCTGAAAAGCCACAGCACGTAAGCTGCAAGTGTTGCAACTGCCATCACTCCTGTAATTTCAGCCAGATCCAGAAACACGTTTTTCCAGCTCGTTTTTCTGCGCCTTTGGATCTGCACCTCTCTTTTATGCGTTGCCTTCCGGATATCCGGAATAATATAGACATCAATATTGGGCGCCATATGGGTCAGCTTCTCCATCACTTCGATCCTAGGCCTGCGCCAGATTCCCCTGTGGTTTGTTCTTCCCATGACCACTTTAGAGACATTGCTCACGATCGCGTATTCCGCAATCTGATACGCTGCATCCTCACCATACACCGTTACGATTTTTGCTCCCAGCGCCTTTGCCAGTTCCAGATGGCTTTTTAAGGTTTGTTTCGTCTTCTCTCCCGCTTCCTGCATGGCAGGTGTTTCCACATAAAGTGCCGTAAACTGGGCATGAAAAGCATAGGAAAGTCTGGCTGCTGTACGGATCACCTTGGCGCTGGATGGCGCAGCGGAAATACATGCCAGTATATGTTCTCCGGTATGATAGCCGGTATTTCCCAGAATATTTCTCTCTTCCTCCGCAATCCGGTTCACCCGGTCCGCACTTCTTCGAAGTGCAATTTCTCGCAGTGCCACCAGCTTTTCTCTTCGGAAAAAACTTCTCCAGCGCCCGTTCTGCCTGCACCGGACCGTAGATCTTTCCTTCTTTCATACGCTCGATCAGGTCTTCCGGCTCAATATCTATCACCTCTACCTGATCTGCCTGATCAAACACACTGTCAGGAACACGCTCTTTTACTTCTATATTCGTAATATTCCCTACCAGATCATTGAGGCTTTCCAGATGCTGGATATTCATCGTGGTATATACATTGATCCCTGCGCGAAGCAGCTCCCGTACATCCTGATAGCGCTTTTCATTCCGGCTTCCTCGGACATTGGTATGGGCGAGCTCATCCACCAGGATCAGCTTTGGTTTTCGCTCCAGCGCCGCATCCAGATTAAACTCACGAAGCTGGATTCCTTTATAATCGACCATAAGGGGCGGAATTTCTTCCAGCCCCTCTGCCATTGCCTGTGTATCCGGACGTGCGTGCGGTTCGATATAACCTGCCACTACATCCACCTGATGCTTTTTTGCCTCATGGGCAGCTTCCAGCATGGCGTATGTCTTACCGGATCCTGCCGCATATCCAAGAAAAATTTTCAGTTTTCCCTTTGTCTGTTTCTCTTTTTCCTTCTCCTCGTACTGTAGTTTTTTCAACAGCAGCCCCGGATCAGGTCTGTTTTCCTCTGTCAAAGCAACCTCCTATTTTCCCATTGCCGCTGCAATATCCAGATTACATCCAAGTACATTTACCCGTTCTTCTCCAAATACACCCAGTGTTTTCTTTTCTGTATTTTCTTCTACGATCTTTTTTACTTCCTCCTCAGAGAGTCCGGAATTCTTTGCCACTGTCGGGATCTGAACCTCTGCAGATTCCGGACTGATATGTGGATCCAGACCGGAACCGGAAGCTGTCAGAAGCTCTGCCGGAACATCCTCTGCTTTCACTCCCGGATGCTCTTTTAAGAACTGCTCCAGATCTTTCTCCATCCGCTCTTTTAATTCCGGATTGGAATTTGCGTAGTTATAAGAAACCGGAAGCAACACCTGCATATTCTCCGCTTTCTTTCTGCTCTTCTGTATAAGTATTGTAATTTACAGCGGAAACTCTTCCCTGAAAATAACAGTCCTCTGTAAAATCCTGTCCGATCAGCGCAGAACCTACCGCCTCTTTGGTATCTGTTGTGAGGTTCCCATCTTTGTCAACTTTACTTCCATCTGCCTTTGCCTTCATTGTAAGCTGGCTGACCCTGTCAATGCCAGCGGATACACAAATGAACACATCAGCATCATAACAAGACAGAAAACAACTGCTTTTTTCCTACTGCTTTTTCCAAATGCTTTCATAGTCTGCTTCCTCCTACATTCCGATCATTGCAAGCAGCGGTGCTACCAGCAGGTCGATCAGTTTAATTCCTACAAACGGTACAACAATTCCGCCAAGTCCGTAGATTCCCATATTACGAAGCAGCATTTTCTCTGCTTTCATCGGTCTGTACTTGACACCTTTCATCGCAATCGGGATCAGTCCCGGTATAATGATCGCATTGAAGATCAAAGCAGAAAGGATCGCACTTGCCGGCGTAGAAAGATGCATGATATTCAAGATCTGCATCTGTGGAAGTACCATCGTAAACATGGCCGGGATAATGGCAAAATATTTTGCAATATCATTCGCAATACTAAATGTGGTCAAAGATCCTCTGGTGATCAAAAGCTGTTTTCCGATTTCCACCACTTCCAGAATCTTTGTCGGGTCTGAATCCAGATCCACCATATTTGCTGCTTCTTTGGCCGCCTGTGTTCCGGAATTCATTGCCAGACCAACATCTGCCTGTGCCAGCGCCGGAGCATCGTTTGTACCGTCACCTGTCATGGCAACCACTTTTCCTTCTGCCTGCTCTTTTTTGATCGCCTCAATTTTATCTTCCGGTTTACATTCTGCAATAAAACCGTCAACTCCTGCTTCCTTCGCAATCGTTGCTGCTGTCAGCGGATTATCACCGGTACACATGATTGTCTTGATTCCGATTTCGCGAAGTCTTTCAAAACGCTCCACCAGTCCTGGTTTTACTGTATCCTTCAAATAGATCACACCTAAAATCTTGTTGTTTACACATACAACAAGCGGAGTTCCTCCAAGATTTGAAACTTCTGTTACAATCCCTTCCAGATCCGACGGGATGATTCCGCCTGCTTCTTTCACAAAAGTCTTGATTGCTTCGGAAGCTCCTTTTCTGACTCTGGTTCCGTCTTTTAAATTCACACCGCTCATCTTAGACTGTGCAGTAAACTCTACAAATTCCATCTGGTCTGCTGCGCCATCGTCGATCGCACACCCAAAATTTCTTCCCAGTTCTACTGTAGATTTTCCTTCCGGGGTGGCATCCATCAAAGAACACATCACACAATAATCTGTCAGATCTTCTTTTGCAACACC
>ENA-OPYU01000391-OPYU01000391.1-human-gut-metagenome-genome-assembly--contig:-NODE-391-length-17755-cov-5.788575_pt1 | contig 17755 bp, 17 predicted proteins | sample MGYA00242637_ERZ504482 | MGnify/ENA primary metagenome ERZ504482 (study PRJEB26092, sample SAMD00036237) | human gut metagenome | host: Homo sapiens | study: EMG produced TPA metagenomics assembly of... | reverse complement strand
AAAGGGAAGAGGGAAACGATGAGTGAAAATCTAAAGCTGGGAATGGAGAGCCTGTGGTATGGGATTAATTTATGGATATCCTGTCTGGTGTTTCTGCTTCCGCTGAGAAGAAAGACACATTTTAAAGTCAGACTGATTCTATCGGGAGCAGTATGTGTTTTAATTTTGTCCGGAGTATATTATTTGATAGAAAATCTTACAGACTGGAGCTACTGGGGGCAGGTTCCCCTTTTATTTATTACGTATTTTAGTGCGGTTCTGATTTTTTACAATTGTGTGAAGGGCAAGGGATTTGACCTCTGGTATTGTGGTGTATGGGGGAACGATGACATTTTTGCTGGTACTGGAAACCAGCTATGTACTTTGCAGTCCACTGCTGGGAGATTTGGGAAACTGGCTTTTGAAAATTTTATTTTCGGTGGCAGTAAATGTGGCCATAGGACTGACACTGGCTCGCTGGATGCCGGAAAAGGGGGCAATATCAGATTGGCCCGAGACAGATGGTTTCTGCATGGGTGTTTTGTATTATGTCAGAAAATTTGTTTATTTACGCAAAGGTCGATCCGGGGGCTGCTTTATTCAACATTGTGTTGCAGTTTTATTGTATCACCTTATTGTATCTGCAAAGTGCATTGTTTAAAAAGAGCAGTATGAGAAAAGAGCTGGAAACCATTCAGCTTCTCTGGCATCAACAAAAAGGGCAGTATCAGCTGTCCAAAGAGACGATAGAGCTGATCAATCACAAATGTCATGATCTGAAGCATCAGGTACAGGCGATACGTGCTGTCAAAGATGAAAAAGAGAGGGAAACATATCTCGAAAAAATTGAAAAATCCGTGCAGATCTACAGTGCTATCGTGAGAACAGGAAATGAAATTCTGGATACCATTTTGACAGAAAAAAGTCTGATCTGTGAAAATAGCGGGATTCATATCAACTGTGTGGCAGATGGATCTCTGCTGGCTTTTATGAATCCGGTAGATTTGTATACATTGTTTGGAAATGCTCTGGATAACGCAATTGAAGCGGTGACAAAGCTGGAAAGCAAAGAAAAAAGAGTGATTGATATCATGCTGTACGAAAGACAAAGCTTTCTGATGCTGCAGATAGTCAATCCGATGTGCGGAGAAGTGAAGTTTGAGGATGGACTTCCGCTTACGACAAAGGCGAAGAACGGATATCACGGATATGGAATGAAGAGCATGCTCCATACCATTCAAAAATATGAGGGACATTTGACAACAGAGGTAAAAAATGGATGTTTTTATTTCAACGTTATGCTTCCTCTTGAAAGAGATTCCAACAAAAAGTAGAAGAGACACAAAGGGTCTGGTCAGTGAGCCAGGCTCTTTTTGTAAAAAATTTACCCACTTACACCACAAGAAATACCACCTGAACAAAAACGGTTGTACTTGCAAATTATTGCAGATATAATCATTTCGAAATAAATTGAGAAGTGTAAGAAATAACAAAAACATGGAGTAATTACTATGCGAACCAGTAAAATGAGAAGAGAAATTGAACTGAAGAAAGGCTGGGTGTTCACAGGGCGTGACGGAAAAGCGGTCAAAGTGGATTTACCGCATACCTGGAATGCAGTGGACGGACAGGATGGAGGAAATGACTATTATCGAGGAACCTGTCACTACAGCACTACATTTGCAGCCCCGGATCTTGACAGCAAGACCCAGAGAGTATATCTGGAGTTTCAGGGAGTAAATTCCTCTGCCGAGGTGGTGTTAAACGGTCAGAAGGTGATGAGTCATGACGGCGGATATTCCACATTCCGTGCAGATGTGACAGAGTTTTTAACAAAAGAAAACAAGTTAGAAGTAGCAGTGGATAACAGTGTCAACGACAGGGTATATCCTCAAAAAGCAGATTTCACATTTTATGGTGGAATTTACAGAGATGTTCTTCTTCGTATTGTATCAAATGAACATTTTGAGATGGACTACTACGGCGGAGACGGTGTAATGGTAACGCCGACAGTAGAAGGAAAAGATGGAAAGGTTCATGTAGAGAGTTTTCATAAGGCAGAAAATGCCAAAGTAGCAGTAACTTTAATTGATGCACAGGGAAATCCTGTAGCAAAAGGTGAAGGAAAAGATGTGACGGTTACGATACCGGATGTACATCTTTGGGATGGAGTAGAAGATCCATATTTATATACAGCAGTAGTAGAGTTGATGAAAGATGGAGAAGTCAAAGACGACGTTCGCATTCCATTTGGTGTCCGTACATTCAGCGTGGATCCGAAAAAAGGATTTTTCCTGAACGGACGCTCCTATCCTCTGCATGGAGTATCCAGACACCAGGATCGGAAGGGAATCGGAAATGCATTAACAAAAGAACACCACAGAGAAGATATGGAATTTATCCGTGAGATCGGGGCGAATACAGTTCGTCTCGCGCATTATCAGCATGATCAGTATTTCTATGATCTGTGTGATCAGTACGGAATGATTGTCTGGGCGGAGATTCCATACATCTCAGAACATATGCCAAACGGACGGGAAAATACCATTAGCCAGATGAAAGAGCTGATTGTACAGAATTACAATCATCCAAGTATCGTTACATGGGGAATATCCAATGAGATCACGATTTCCACAAAGGATAATAAGGATATGCTGGATAATCACCGTGAACTCAATGATCTGTGTCACAAAATGGATTCCACACGTCCTACAACACTGGCCTGCTATGCAGTGTGCGGTCCTTTCAACAAGGTAGCACATCTGTCTGACTTAGTAAGCTGGAACTTGTATTTGGGATGGTATGTTCCAGGGTTGTTTTTAAATGACTGGTGGATCAGCTTTTTCCACCGCGTGTACCCTAACAGGTGTTTGGGATATTCTGAGTATGGCTGTGAAGGAATGCCGAATTTACATTCCTCACGTCCAAGAAGAGGAGACCATACAGAAGAATATCAGAGTCTCTACCATGAATTTATGCTGAAATGTTTTGAGCGTCATCCGTATATGTGGAGTACCCACGTATGGAACATGTTCGATTTTGCGGCAGATGCGAGAGATCAGGGTGGAGAGCCGGGAATGAATCATAAGGGACTTATGACATTCGACCGGAAAGTAAAAAAAGACAGCTTCTACATTTACAAAGCGTACTGGAGCAAAGAGCCTTTCGTACATCTTTGCGGAAGTCGCTACGTAGACAGAACGGAAGCAGTCACTACAGTTAAGGTTTATTCGAACCAGACAAAAGTTGCATTATATGCAAACGGCAAGCTGCTGGAAGAAAAGACAGGCAATAAAGTCTTTGAATTCCGCGTTCCGTTAAACGGAGAAGTTCATCTGGAAGCTGTGTCCGGTCAGGCAAAAGATACGAGCACAATTCGCCGTGTCAGCCAGCCAAATCCGGATTACAAGCTCAAAAAGAGCAAAGGAAAGAGCCAGAACTGGGTATAAGAAAAAAGCAACTGCAAATCTTGCAGAAGAAATTGAAATAAGAAACGAGTAAATCGGATGGCCCTCTGCTTTTACAAAGCAGAGGTGCTGTTTTAGGCAAAGAGACAGACCGCCGCATCCGGGCGGGAGAATGGAGAATAATATGAAACAGGAATCTACTCAGGCAACATCTGTCAATGCTCTGAACAGGGCAAAGATGTATCAGCTTGTTCTTTTCCCTATGAATAATGGGGCGACAAATGTCTATTATATTTTGACAATGAACTTTATTGCATATTATGCAAACGGAGTTCTTGGCTTATTGCTGGCGTTTGCAACTACAATGGTAACATTGATGCGTGCAGGAGATGCGTTCATTGACCCGATCATCGGAGCAATCATGGACAGAACTTCTACCAAATGGGGAAAATTCAGACCGTTTATGGTAATCGGAAACCTGATTATGATCGTATCCTCAATTTTACTGTATTTTGGAACCCGTATCATTTCTGAGGATATGATGTGGCTGCGTTATTTATGCTTTATTTTATTCTACGCACTGAATATGGTTGGATATACATTCCAGACATCGGTTACACGTTCAGGACAGACATGTCTGACAAATGACCCGAAACAGAGACCTCTGTTTACAATCTTTAATACGATTGCCAGCCTGATCGGTATGGGGCTTGTACAGTTTCTTGCGCCGATCGTAACCGGAGGAAATTACAGAACAGAAGAATTCTTTAATATCATGATTCCTCTGGCGATGATCGTATCAGCGATCATGACTGCACTGGCTGTTATCGGTATTGCAGAAAAAGACCGTCCGGAATTCTTTGGACTTGGTGGAGAAGGCGGAAAAGAAAAAGTTAAAATAAAAGAATATGTAGCTATTTTAAAAGCAAACAAAGAATTACAGAGATTGATGATCGCTGGTGCAGGATGTAAGCTTGCATTCTCGATCGCAACGAATATGACGGTTCTGGCGATGCTTTACGGAGCGATGATGGGAGATTACAAAGGTCTGTATCTTCCGATGATGATCGTCGGATATGTATTTTCCGTTCCATTCTTCCTGTTGACAGTACGTACTTCACAGAAGAAAGGACAGAAGGCATCTTTAATGCTCTATATCAGCGTTGCACTTGTTATGTACATCGGTGTTTTAGCATTGCTTCTGTTGTGGAAACCGGAAGTTGCAGCGATGAATCTGAGTCTGACAAACCTGAATCTCTATACGATTCTGTTTATCCTTTTCTTCGGAATCGGATACGGAGCATACTATGCAACAGCAGATATGCCGATTCCAATGGTTGCAGACTGTTCAGATTACGAAACATTCCGTTCCGGACGCTATATTCCGGGAATTATCGGAACCTTATTCTCACTTGTGGATAAGCTGGTAAGCTCTCTGGGATCTACAGTAGTAGGAATTGCGGTGACAATCATCGGACTGTCAACACTTCCGGATGGAACAACCCCTTATTCAGAGGGAATGCATACGATTGTAATCATTTTATTCTGTGTTGTTCCAATGCTTGCATGGATCGCAACACTGATCGCAATGCGCGGATATAAACTGACCGGTGCAAGAATGAAAGAAATTCAGGCGATCAATGCAGTGCGTAAGGATGCGATCAGCAAAGGAATGAGCGTAGAAAACGCAATGCAGAAATGGCAGACGATCGATCAGGTGCCGGATGAATTTAAAGCACACTAAAAGTGAAAAAGTAAACATATAGAAGGGATATCCTTTCATCAGATATGCTCCCTTTCGGGAAGGCAGTTAAAATAACAAGACTGTTCTCCCGGGAGGGGGCATATTGTGTTACAGAACTATTTGTACCTGAAACCGACTTCGTGCTATAATATGACAGACACAAATCAACGAGATACGGAGAAAATTATGCAGTTACGATACGAGATCCCGGACACATTCTGGAGTTTGTTCCGTTCGGTAAACCGGGAGATTTACATGGAGTCGCTGTTGGTGATCAATGAGGAATATCAGTACAGTAATTATTTTCTGACGAAAGAAATCTGTGTGCAGGTATTGAGTGATATGAATGCACAGAAACAGGTTTTGCTTCAGCGGGAGGAGAACGAGACGGACTTTGACATGCTGGAGACGACAGCATCCCGCATTTTACGGTGGCTTTTAAAGACCGGATGGCTGAAGAAGATCGAAGATTACAGTACGATGACCACAAATATTGTGATACCGGATTATGCGGCGGTTTTTATTGAGGCATTTGAGCGACTCACGTCCGAAGAGCTGGAAGAAACAGAATTATATATTCAGAATGTATATGCTACGCTGTTTTCCTTTCAGAATAATTCCAGAGTAAATCTGAATATGCTCAGGACGGCCCTGATCAATACAAGAAAGCTGAACAAAGCGCTGCAGGATATGCTTCATAATATGGACAAGTTTTTCGAGAGGCTTTTGGATCAGGAGTCTTACGGAGAACTTTTGCGGGAGCATCTGGACGGGTATGTGGAAGAGATTGTCAAGAAAAAGTATCATATCTTAAAGACCTCAGACAATTTTTATATCTACAAGATGGACATCGAAAAAATGTCTCCGGGATATGCGGGAAAATGAAGAATGGATTGAAAGCATCCGGCAGAAAGCAAAAGCAGCAGGAGATACGAAAGAGGATGTGTTAGATCTGCTGGATCTGATCGAACGGGGATTTGATGACATTGAACACAGAATCTCCAATATGGACAGAGAGCATTCCAAATATGTGCGGGCAACTGTGAGCCGGATGAATTATCTGTTAAGCGGAGAGACTGATACCAAAGGGCTGGTGGTGCAGCTTCTGAATAAAATATCTGCGCAGGAAGAACCGGAGAAGCTGCTTACAGAAGCGGGAAAACGGATGAACCTGTCTCTGTTTGAGATGATTTCCGAAAAATCATTGTATAAGAGAAGAAAACAGAGGACAGACTTTATCAGCCAGATGGGACAGGATGAAGAATATGAAGATCTGAACCGGGAGGATGTGCTGAAGTTAAACCGGATTCAGATGCGCTACAGCAGACAGGAGATTGAGGATTTTATCGAAGAGCATATGGAAAACGAAGTGATGGACGCCGGAACACTTCATATTACAGAAGAGACAGCATTTGAAAAACTGATCCTGGCATATGACTACAGTACCAGAAAGAACAGTAAATATCGGGTATTGAATGAGGAGGAGACAGTCATCCAAAGTGGACAGTATCAATATCCGGCATTAAAATTTGTGCGAAGGAGACCGCAATGATCGAATATTACGAACAGCTTTCGGAAGAAGAGCAGGACGATATCAAACATGTGATCCAGACATTATATCGTCAGACCTTTCTTCTGGAACGAAAATTTGAAAAACGGACCGGGCGGATGGTTCCGGTCAGGGAGTACCGTGTATGCAGCAAGCACAGGGAATTTCTGGAGGAATATTTTGCAGTTGCCGGAATCACACTGCAGGAAAATCTGCATATGGGCGTCATGTACATCCAGGGAGAGACACTATGGGGAGAAAAGCTCTCCAGACTTGCCACAATCTATATTCTGGTGTTAAAGCTGATCTATGATGAGCAGATGGCAGCAGTGTCATCCAGCAGCCATATCGTGACCACTCTTGGGGCAGTGAACGGAAAAGCGGGAGAATTCCATGTGTTAAGCGGCCTGCCGTCCCCGACAGAGATGCGGAGGACCGTTGCATTTTTGAAAAAATATCAGATTGTGGAACCTGTGGATGTGATGGAGGAGCTGGATGAGAACAGCAGACTTGTTATTTATCCGTGCATCAATACAGTGCTGTTTGGAGATGATATCAGAGAACTATTAGAGACGTTCAGCGAGGAGGAAGACAGTGGAGACAAAACAGGCGTTCAAAGCGCTCTCGAAAATCTGCCTGAATAACTGGCATTACATAGACAGAAAAGTACTTACTCTTAATCAGGGAATCAATTTCTTTACCGGACATTCCGGAAGTGGAAAATCTACAGTGATCGATGCCATGCAGATCGTACTGTACGCGAACACGGACGGAAGAGGAATTTTTTTAATAAGGCGGCAGCAGATGATTCTGACCGTTCTCTGATCGAATATTTAAGGGGAATGGTGAACATCGGGGAAAATAACGAATCCCAGTATTTGAGAAACCAGAATTTCTCCAGTACGATCGTTCTGGAGCTGGAGCAGACAGATACGAAAGAAAAGCAGTGCGTGGGAGTGATATTTGATGTTGAGACAGCCACAAATGAGATCAATCGCCTGTTTTTCTGGCATAAAAGCGGGCTTCTGGAAAATCAGTACCGGGCGGATAAGCGCTGCCTGACGACATTTGAAGTCAAAGAATATCTGCAGCGGACATTTTCAAAGGAAGAGTATTATTGTGGTCCGAGCAATGAGAGATTCCGCAGACAGATGTATGACATTTATCTGGGCGGTCTGGATATCGAAAAATTTCCTCGTTTGTTCAAGCGAGCCATTCCGTTCCGTATGAATATCAAACTGGAAGATTTCGTGAAAGAATATATCTGCATGGAACAGGATATGCACATTGAAGAGCTGCAGGAAAGTGTGATGCAGTATGGAAGAATGCGCGGGAAAATCGAAGAGACCATGGAAGAAATCGGGTATCTTCAGGAAATCCGGGGTTCCTATCGGCAGTATGAAGAAAAACAGGAAGAGACGGCGTCCTGTACCTATCAGATTTTCAGGCTGGAAATCCTGCATCTGCAGAGTAAGATCCAGGAACTGAATGACCGGATGAAAGAGACACAGACGGAGATTGCAGGACAGGAAGCGAAAAGAGTCAATCTGGAGAAAGAGCAGGCAGAACTTCAGAAAGAATACGAAGCAATAATTTTGAAGATTGCGGACAGTGGTTATGCAGCCATGGAAAAAGATCTGGAGAGTCTGAACGAAGCCCTGGAACGGCTGCAGAACAGTAAGGCAAGATGGAAAAAGACTGCAGATGGTCTCAAAGAGTGGAAAGAAAAAGATGTGACGCCGAATCAGACCTTGTGGGATATTGACCGGTTTGTTTCTGGAAAGATCACGGAAGGTGAGCTGGAACGGCTGCAGACAAGTCTGACACAGATCCGGGAAGAACTGGAAGAAGAGCGTCAGGAGACAGATGCCAGACTTCGCGCAGTCAAAAAAGAAGAAAAAGCGGCACGGGAAGAATTAAAAGAGCTGAAACAGGGAAGAAAAGCCTATCCAAAAGAACTGGAAGAAGCGAGATATGAGTTGAGAAACCGGCTGCATGAGAAGTGCGGCAAGTTTGTCAATGTGCAGATTCTGGCAGATCTTCTGGATGTGCGGGACGAACGCTGGCACAATGCCATTGAAGGATATCTCGGAAACAACAAGCTGCTTCTGGTCGTGGAACCAAAGTACGCGAAAACTGCCATGGAAATCTATCAGGACATGGATAAGAAGAAATTTTTCCGGGCAGCAGTTCTGGATACAGAAAAAGTACAGGAGACAGAATGGGAAGTAAAAGAAGGAGCCCTGGCACAGGAACTGATCGCAAAAGAGCCGTATGTGCAGGCATACATCAATTTCTTCCTCGGAAATGTCATCAAATGTGAAAGTATCGAAGAGCTTCGTCAGAACCGGATCGGAATCACTGCAGACTGTGTGCTGTACCACAGTTTCCGTCTGCAGCATATCAATCCGGAAAATTATACGAGAAGGGCATATATCGGAGAGACCAGTATGCGTCAGAGAATCCGCCGTCTGGAAGAAAATGTGAGAGTCTTCAGGAGGAACGGATTCCGCTGCAGGAAATGCTGGAAGAAATTCGCAGGATCTCTCAGCTGGAAGGACTGACACAGCCTCTGGAGGATTACAGACAATGGCTGTCTGATCTGCAGAAAATTCCGGCAAAGGAGGCAGAAAAGGCCAGACTTCTGGATACAATGCAGAAGCTGCGAGAGGAATCCGTTCTGGTGTGGGAGCAGCAGAAACAGGAAATCCAGCAGAAGCAGGAAGCAAAGAAAGCAGAGATTGAGGCAGTTCAGAAAACCATCTGGAATCATCAGGAAAACGGAAAACGATTCCAGAACATGCAGGTAGATTTTAATGAACAGTTAGTGCAGAAAGAAAATGAATTCCGGCAGCAGGACAGAGAAAAATATGAGCCGGAATTTCAGGAGTATCTGGAGGGCAGACAGAGCCGCAATTATGAGTACCTGATGCGGGAACGTATCAAGAAAAAACAGCCTTTGGAAGATGCGCAGGAAAAAGCATATGAAAAACTGGTAGAAGCAAGGAGTGCATATCTTCGAAAATATCCGAACAGAACCTATTCTGCAACGATCCGTGACAATGACGTGTACGAAAAGCAGCTTTCAAATCTTGAGTGCGATAACCTGGAAAAATACAGGGAAGAAGCACAGGAACAGGCGAGAGCAGCAGTGGAACACTTTAAAGTTGATTTTGTATCCAAGATTCGTTATGCAATCAAAGAGGCATATCAGAAAAAAGATGAATTGAACCGGATCATCAGCCGTCTGGATTTCGGAAAGGACAAGTATCAGTTTGTCATTACGAAAAACAAAGGTCCGGACGGACGATTCTATCGGATGTTTATGGATGACGCATTGGATATCAATCCGTCTCAGTTGAGTGACCACATGGAAAATCAGATGAACCTGTTTACCATGGAGCATGAGGAAGAATACGGAGATCTGATGAATGAGCTGATCGAGATTTTCATTCCGCCGGAGAATGCCACCAGGGAAGAGCTGGAGGAAGCCAGAAAAAATATGGATAAATATGCAGATTATCGCACGTATCTTTCCTTTGATATGCAGCAGATCGTGCAGGGAGAAAAGGATATGCGGATCGGTCTGAGCAAGATGATCAAGAAAAATTCCGGTGGAGAAGGTCAGAACCCGCTTTATATCGCGCTTCTGGCAAGCTTTGCACAGATTTACAGAATCAATCTGTCTCCGAAGATCAAGCGTCCGCCAACCCTGCGTCTGGTTGTCCTGGATGAGGCATTTTCCAAAATGGATGCAGAGAAAGTAACAAGTTGTATTTCTCTGATCCGGGGACTGGGATTTCAGGCGATTATCAGTGCAACAAATGATAAGATTCAGAACTATCTGGAAAATGTAGACAAGACATTTGTGTATGCAAATCCGAATAAAAAGCATATTTCGATACAGGAATTTGAACGAATGGAGTTTGAACAGCTGCAAGGGGAAGAATGATGACGTGGATATTGGGAAAAATTGTGGAATTGCTGGAAAGTGGTGAAACAAACTGGCGTACAGAAAAATGCGGAAGAAAAACATTGAATAACAGCGCCAAAAGCGCCAGTGAAATACCACCTTTGTATCAAGGCTGTTCACGGGAAAAAGCAATACAGGAAGCGATTGATCTGCAGGAAAAAGGACTGGTGAAGATCAACTGGCTGATCCGAGGGAGCGATATCAAAAGTCTGGTGTTTCATCTGGAAGACAGAGATCAGTTCTATCAGTTGTATCGTGAAAACGTAAAACCGAGGTTTATTCCCAAACAACAGAGATTGTGGAAGTATCAGGAATTTTTGAGAAAAGAAATGTCTGTGGTTCAAAAAACCATGGATCCGGAGCTACTATGTGGATCTTCTGGAAAAAATCTGAGAAAAATAATGGAAACTGGGAACCGGATGAAAGACTGAAACAAGTGCGGCAGTATGCAAAATGCTTTCGGGAACTGGATAAATTGCAGAAACTGACTTATGCGAAAGTATTTGCGAGCAATTCTCTGGAGGGATCCAAAAGTTTCACGAAAGAGATGAAACAATATGTCATCCGTCAGGCCAGAAAAACCAATCCAGACAGAACAAAGCTTTTGGATGATATAGAAGTTTTGGAAGAGATTGTATTGATTCGAGACTGTTATCAGAGTATGTATATCAAAGGAGAATTGCTGCTGTATTTTGTAGATGACAGAGGAAGAACAGCCGCTGTTAATACGAAGATTTGGAAATATGGAACAATTCTGGAGGGAGAATCATTATTGCATGCAGAGCTGGAACCAGAGCAGCCACAGATACAAAAAGTGATTATCTTTGAGAATAAAATGAATTTTGTGATGGCGCCTTATGAAGAAGGAACATTATATTTATTTGTGGGTGGATATCCGGGACCGAAAGTTTGCCGGATTTTACATAAACTAAATAAGATTTCGAAAAAGAGACAGCGCCATATAGATGTATATCACAGTGGGGATCTGGATTATGGCGGAATCCGCATTTTTCAATACGAAAGAAATCAGGTTTTCCCGGATTTGAAACCATTACAGATGGATGCAGATACTTATTTACAGCATCAGCAGTATTCGTATCCGATTCGGGAAGAGACAAAAAGAAAACTGAAAAAACTGGAAGATGGAAATGAGCAGATCAAACAGCTGTTGGAACTTATTATTCAGGAAGGCAGAGGGATTGAACAGGAGAGTTTTATTGAGGTAGATCTCTGCTGAGATAATACAGAGAAAAGAGGGAATCACATATGAAATTAATGATCGCATCAGATATTCACGGTTCTGCATATTACTGCAGAAAAATGTTGGAAGCTTACGACAGAGAAAAAGCAGACAAGCTCCTTTTATTGGGAGATATTTTATATCACGGTCCGAGAAATGACCTGCCAAAAGAATATGCGCCGAAAGAAGTCATTGCCATGTTAAATGCAAGAAAACAGGAAATCTTATGTGTCAGAGGAAATTGTGACACGGAAGTGGATCAGATGGTTCTGGAATTTCCGATTCTGGCGGACTATTGTTTTTTGAATCTGGATGGACAGAATATTTATGCAACACATGGTCATGTGTGGAATCCGGGAAAGCTGCCGATGCTGAAAGCAGGGGATATTCTGCTGAACGGACACACACATATACCGGCATGTGAAAAGATTCATACGGAAGCAGATCAGAGTGTCATGTACATGAATCCGGGTTCTGTGTCGATTCCAAAAGAAAATTCAGAGCACAGCTACATGATCTGTGAGAATGGTGTGTTTGAATGGAAAAATTTAGAGGGAGAGGGTTATCAAATATGGAAGAGAGATACGCGTTGCTGATCGATGCGGACAATGTTTCAGCAAAATATATCAAACCGATACTGGATGAGTTGTCCAAGTATGGGAATGTCACGTACAAGAGGATTTACGGGGACTGGACCAGCACCTACAATTCCAGCTGGAAAGAGGTGCTTTTGCAGAACTCAATCACACCGATCCAGCAGTTCAGCTATACTCATGGGAAAAATGCGACCGATTCGGCAATGATTATCGATGCCATGGATATGCTGTACACAAGCGAGCTGGAAGGATTCTGTCTGGTGTCCAGTGACAGCGATTTTACAAAGCTGGCAAGCAGACTTCGGGAAAGCGGAAAAATGGTGATTGGAATGGGAGAAGATAAGACACCGCCGCCGTTTCGAAAAGCCTGTGACATTTTTACCGTACTGGAATTGCTGTTAGAAGACAGCATGCTTGAAAAACCGGAAAAAGCAGCGGCACATGCAGTTGTAGGAAAAGAGTCCAAAAAAGAGTCTGCCGGTGCAGTCTCCAAGAGTCAGATTGAAGAAGCGGTCGTGAAGATTATTACAGAAAATCAAAACAACGATAAGGAGACTGGACTTGGAGAGGTCGGAAGCCGTCTGGTCAAACTGTACCCGGATTTCGATGTGCGAAGATATGGATACAGTCTGTTGTCCAAGTTTCTGGAAACATTTCCAAAACTGAAGCTGTTACAGGATGGAACAAAAGTATCCGTGACATTGTATGAAGATAAAAGTCAGCAGGAACGTATTGAAGAATATATTATGTACCAGTTGAAACAGGCGGGATGTCAGGGAGTATCTCTGGGAACTCTCGGAAATAAGATTCGAAATAAGTTCGGGAATTTTAAAGTGAGAGATTATGGATATTCGCAGTTTCAGCAGTATGTCAAAAGCTTTCCGGATGTAGATTTAAAGGATGACGGAGAGCAGAAGTGGGCAGTGTTAAGAAGATAAGCGGAACAGTCGTGTGAGAAAAAATCATGCGGCTGTTTTTTTACCCTCTTGACAAAACTAAAAACCTAGTGTACTATCTAACTATAGCACTGATACACGAGGCGGAAGGAGGAAGAAGATGAATTACAATGCAGAGATACCGATCTATCTGCAGGTCATTCACGACTTGAAGAAAAAGATGATACAGGGAAAGATACTTCCCGGAGAGAAGCTTCCATCCAACAGAGAGCTGGCGGTCCTTTATAAGATCAATCAGAACACTGCAGCAAGAATCTACAGAGAGATGGAGACTCATGGATATTGTTATACAAAGCGGGGGATTGGAACATTTGTGATGGAGGAAGAGACGATGTTCGAGACGATAAAAAAAGAAATGGCAGAAGAATTGTTGAGCAGCTTTATACATGAGATGCAGGATCTTGGATTTGAAAAAGATGATATTATCTCAAAAATTGCAGACTACAAGGAGGAGAGAAGATGATTTTAGAATGTCGTGATTTAAGCAAATCATTTTACACAAAAAAGGCGCTGAATGAAGTTTCGCTGAAACTGGAAGGCGGAAAGATCTATGGTCTGCTCGGGGAGAACGGAAGCGGGAAGACCACATGGATGAAGATCATCTCCGGTCTGACAAAGCCTACATCCGGAGAGATTTTGTTCAAGGAACATCCGTGGTTCTATGGAGATAAGGCAGAGATCGCCTACATGTCTACAGAGCCGTTTTTCTACAGTTTTCTGGATGTGAACGGAGTCGGACAGTACTATAAAGATTTCTTCCCGGATTTTGATGAGAAGAAATTTCACGAGATGGTAAGAAGGATGTCCCTGGAAGGCAAGATGAAGGTCAAAGAACTGTCCACCGGTATGACAGCAAAGCTGAAGGTGATCGCAACACTGAGCCGCAAAGCAGAGCTGTATCTTCTGGATGAGCCGTTCAATGGAATTGATTATAAAGCAAAAGAAGAGATTCTCGGGATGATCCTGGAGTCAGCAAATGAAAAAAATACCTTTGTAATTTCCACACATATGATCGATGAGATCGAAAGTTTTATCGATGAGGCAATCTTTATCAAAGATGGAGAAGTTGTGCGTCGGATGTCAGTGGAAGAAGAACGGATGCAAAGTGGAAAATCCGTGGCAGATATTTATCTGGAGATCATGTAGGAAGAACAAAGGCAGAATGAGAAAAGAGAAAGAGAGGAAACAAAATGGGACGCTTGATCAAATATGAGCTGAAAAAACAGCAGACATCCAGAAACATCATACTGGCGCTGCTTCTGGTATTTTTACTGGCAGTTGTAGTTGGAACCTTTACAGAGAACGGGAATACAGTTGGAATCAGTGTAATGCTGGAAATGTTTGTCGGAATGTTTGTATTTTTCTATATGGGAATTGAAAGTCTGTTGATATTGAACCGTGACCTGAAAACAAAGCAGAGTCATATGCTCTGGATGGTGCCGATGCAAAGCTGGAAGATCCTGGGAGCAAAGTACATTGCAGCAATTTTACAGATTTTCTTTATTTCAGCAGCATACGTGCTGGCAGCAATAGCCTGCATTTTGAGTTTGATTGCAAAAATGGATGCATGGGAAGAGCTTTTTAAAGGGCTTCGCATTGGTGCAGAGTGGCTTTTCCAGGGAAATATGGATTGGATCACACTTATGGCAATCTTTCTGTTTTTCTTCCTTGCATGGACCTGTGTGATCGCAACCGGATTTCTGGCAGTCATTGTATCCAGAACGGTGTTGATCAATTCCAGATTTGCGGGCATTGTTTCATTCATTTTGTTCTTTGTGATCAATGGAATTGTGGAATATATTTACAATCTGTTTGCCAAATACGGACTTATGGGAATCCATAGCGGACTCTATATAGGAATTGGAGAATGCGCATTTTATATTGTTGCATGCATTATACTATTTGTGATTTCCAGTGTTCTGGCTGAAAAGAAATTAAGTGTATAAAATATGGAAGGTACAGTCTGTTAAATCGGATTGTATCTTCTTTTTTAATTTCACAACTGTCTTGTCACATGTAAAGTCTTGTGCTATAATTGTCAGCAATTAACGATAAAAATTTAACAATTCAGGATAAGTGAGGGAATACAATATGACAGTTGTGGAAGAAATCCAGAAATTAAAACAGGAAAAAAATGCAGTTATTCTGGCACATTATTATGTGAGACCGGAGATTCAGGACATTGCGGATTACATCGGAGATTCTTTTTATCTGAGTAAGGTTGCAGTTGGATTGAAAGAGCAGACCATCGTATTCTGTGGCGTGTCTTTCATGGGAGAGAGTGCGAAGGTACTGAACCCGGAGAAAACAGTTCTGATGCCGGATATGCATGCAGACTGTGCAATGGCACATATGGCAGATGCCAAAACCATTCAGAAAATGCGGGATACATATGAAGATCTGGCGGTTGTATGCTACATCAATTCTACAGCAGAGCTGAAAACACATTCTGATGTGTGCGTTACATCAGCAAATGCGGTGAAGATCGTAAAAGCACTTCCGAACAAGAACATTTTCTTTATTCCGGACAAGAACCTGGCACATTTTATTGCAGAGCAGGTACCGGAAAAGAATTTTGTATACAACGAGGGATACTGTCCGATTCACGAACACATGCAGATTGAGGAGATCAAAGCAGCGAAAGCACAGCACCCGGCAGCAGAGGTACTGGCGCATCCGGAATGTCCAAAGGCAGTGCTTGCAATTTCCGATTATGTAGGAAGTACTTCCGGAATCATCGACTACGCAACGAAAAGTGAGAAACAAGAGTTTATCATCTGTACCGAAAACGGCGTCCGCTACAAGCTGGAAAAAGACAATCCGGATAAGAAATTTTATTTTACAGAGACAGAGCCTGTCTGTACAGATATGAAGCTGATCACACTGGAAAAGGTTCTTCACGTCTTAAAAACAGGAGAGAATGAAGTTCATTTGAGTGAGGAATTGAGAACTGACTCCAGAAAAACCATTGGGAAAAAATGCTGGAGCTGGCAAAATAGAGTGTCTTTCATAAAAAGAGAGGCCTGCCGAAAGGAAAGAGAGTATTATGAATAAAAAAGGCAGATGTTGTTATCGTTGGAACAGGTGTTGCAGGGCTGTTTTCTGCATTGAATCTTCCGGATGACAAAGAAATCATCATGATCACGAAATCAGATGCCGAGAGCAGTGACTCATTTCTGGCACAGGGCGGAATCTGTGTACTCCGGGATGAACAGGATTATGACAGTTATTTTGAAGATACGATGAGAGCCGGTCATTATGAAAACCGGAAAGAATCTGTCGATATTATGATCCGCAGTTCTGGAAAAATCATTGAAGATCTGGTAGGATATGGAGTAGAATTTGAAAAGGACGGAGAAGCGTTTGCCTACACAAGAGAGGGGGCACACTCCAGACCGAGAATTCTGTTTCATGCAGATGTGACAGGAAAAGAGATCACCAGTAAGCTGTTGGCGCGGGTAAGGGAAAAGAATAACGTAACAATTTACGAATATACGACCATGACAGACATTCTTGAGGAAAACGGAAAATGTGCGGGAATCACCGTGAAGACGAAAAGTGGTGAAGAGTCCTCTATTTATGCAGATTATACCATTCTGGCAAGCGGAGGAATTGGCGGGCTGTATCAGCATTCCACAAATTTCCCTCATCTGACAGGAGATGCACTGGAAGTAGCGAAAAAACATCACATTCGTTTGGAGCATCTGGATTATGTACAGATCCATCCGACTACATTGTATTCGGAAAAGCCGGGCAGAAGATTCCTGATCTCCGAATCCGTCCGTGGGGAAGGCGCACTTCTCTATAATAAAAACATGGAGCGTTTCGTAGATGAACTGCTTCCGCGAGACGTGGTGACAAAGGCAATCCGGGAACAGATGGAAAAGGATGGAACAAATTTTGTGTGGCTGTCCATGGCGCCGATCGAGAAAGAGACGATATTGAGTCATTTTCCGAATATTTACGAGCATTGCCTGGAGGAAGGCTATGATGTTACAAAAGGAGTGCATTCCGGTCGTTCCGGCGCAGCACTATTTTATGGGCGGTATCTGGGTAGACAAGAACAGCCACACGTCCATGCCGCAGCTGTTTGCAGTGGGAGAGACAAGCTGCAACGGTGTGCACGGAGCGAACCGTCTGGCAAGCAACTCTCTTCTGGAGAGTCTTGTATTTGCAAAAAGAGCGGCAAATCTTATCAAAGAGCAATGGTGCCTGGAAAAAGAACAGGCTGTATAAAATGAAAGAATAGATGAAAAATAAAGGAGAAACCAGATGAATCAGATTACAATGAAGCTTCAGGCAGATCACCTG
>ENA-OPYU01000390-OPYU01000390.1-human-gut-metagenome-genome-assembly--contig:-NODE-390-length-17778-cov-5.060167_pt1 | contig 17778 bp, 26 predicted proteins | sample MGYA00242637_ERZ504482 | MGnify/ENA primary metagenome ERZ504482 (study PRJEB26092, sample SAMD00036237) | human gut metagenome | host: Homo sapiens | study: EMG produced TPA metagenomics assembly of... | reverse complement strand
CTTGGAAAATATGCCAAGATACTGAGGAAAAGCCATACGCAATTCGCCCTGAAGCTTGTTCACATAAGCACTGCGGTTATCCATTAAATCGTAGTATTCACGACAGAGATTGCGGCAGTTTAAGGCAAGGTCAGATGGCATAAGAGAAACCTTTAAATCAGGCTTTAAACCAACTAAAGCAACCTTTTTAGAATCAAAACGATCATTATGTACTTTTCGTATGTTGATATTTGTGCTATTCTTAGTGATGATAGGATTAATAACCGAGCAGTTAAAACCCTTATCACGAAGATAGCAGAAGAGTGGGTAATGATAAATTCCCGTGGATTCGAGGAAAATGCGACTTTCCAAAGAATACAACTCTTCTGCTTCTTTTATTTTAGAAACAGCAGTTGCAAGGGAATCCATACTGCTATGTAAGATTTTATAAGGTTTACCTAGAAGTTGTTGGTTAGGGAGTGCTATAGACATCCAGGAAAAATCAGCACCGACATCAATACCAACAGAGATGAATAATTCATCAAGATTAAAAATAACTTTGTTTGACATGAGCAATAGCTCCTTTCTGATAGGAATCCATTTCCAATCTGGCAGGTACACAACCTAGCGCGTTATACGGGTATGGCCTTCCGGCTCCCAACCAGCTAAAACATAAAACCCTGTCGAATGGACTAATTGACTTTCTTGTAGGTATCTGCTGATAATTCAGCATCCCAAGGAGGAATACATTCTTTGTCCTATCCTAAGAGATGATACCTTATGTTTTATCTGGTGTCTATCAGAAACCGTCAGACATGATAACTATTTAGGATAACATCTGATGAAAGAAGAACTCCTTCTTCTGTTATCTTGAATATAGAAACTTATTAACTAAGTAGTCTTATTGACTACACCATTATTATACTAGGAGGAATACAAGATGAAGTTATGGAGAGAATTCTGGCAGGAAGAAGATGCGGTAGGTGTAGTGGGAAAATTATTTTTAATTCTGGTGGTATTAATTGGCCTTGTGCTGATTTTTAAAGAACAGCTTACCAGTCTTGTAAAGAACATTTTATCGAAAATTACAAAACAGAGCAACAGTATATAGGCGGTGAAAGGTTGAAGAAAACAGGAAGTATGACGGTTGCTATGAGCCTTATGATGTTAGTCCTGCTGTCCCTGGTGGCAGCAGGGCTTCAAGCCTCCAAAGTGGCATGCGCAAGAACACAGGCAGTTAATGGAATTGATACAGGATTATATTCACTTTTTTACAGAATATGATCAGGAGCTTTTAGAAAGGTATCATCTGTTTTTTCTGGATGGCGGATATGGACAGGGGACGTTAAATATGGGTCAGATGGTGAATCAGATGGAATATTATATGGAACCGGTTTTGTCTTCCGGGCTTACAAAATGCCAGATTCTTGGAAGCGGCGTGGATGGCTTTCGAATTGCTTCTGACAGCAGTGGAAAGGCAGTGGAACAGCAGATGATACGTTATATGAAAGGAAATCTGGGAGTAGAAGGCATTGAGCATATTCAGAACATGCTTACACAGGCTGCCGATATTATGAATGAACAGGAAGCCATACAAGATGGCGGTATATCTGAGGCAATTCCAGAAGAAACAGAGCCTATGGAGGGGATTTCAGAGAATAATAATCCCTTAGACATTATTGGAAATATCAGAAATAATGGATTTCTTGGTATGGTCTTACCAGTTGGAACCACGGTCTCTCAAAAGGAAACCGATACTACAACAATGGTTTCAAAAAGGACTTTGCAAACCGGAATGGGAGATTTTCCACAGCTTGAACACGATACTTCTGTTTTGGATAAAATATGGGTGCAGGAATATATTCTGGAACATATGAGCAGCTATACAGATGGAAACAGCGAAGGACCTCTGGACTATGAAGTAGAGTACATTCTGGGAGGAAAAGATTCCGATAAGAGTAATCTTTCTTATGTGGTAAATCGGCTACTGCTCATACGCGAGGTGTCTAATATTGCTTATCTGTATACAAACGGACAAAAAAGAGCAGAGTTGGAGGCATGTGCCGCGGCATTATCCTTTCTGACTTTGATTCCGGAAGGAATGACCTTAGTCCAGGCAATTTTGGCAGCCGGATGGGCATATGTGGAAAGTCTGGCTGATGTGAGAACCTTACTTTCAGGAGGGAAAATTCCACTCATAAAAGATCATGCATCCTGGCAAACTCAGTTGAGTAATCTAAATGCCCGTCAGACAGGACAGGGAACCAAGGGGCTTACGTATGAGGATTATTTGCGGATATTGTTTTCCATGTCTTCGAAGGAAAAGGCAGTTATGCGGTCCATGGATATCATAGAATTGAATATGAGGCAGACAGAAGGGAAAGAGACATTTGCTATGGATGCCTGTGTGGACGCAGTTTCCTTTTCTTTTCTGATTCAGGGACCGGAGGGAAAACAGTGGCAGGCAGAACGTATGTATACATATGACATGTAGAAAGTGGGGCAGGGAAAATGAAACACAGAAAATTAGAAAAAAAGAATAAGGAGGAAAGTTCTCTTCAGCAGAAAAAGGCCAGTCTTACTGTGGAAAGCGCATTCATTCTGCCCCTTTTCTTTCTGGTAGTAGTTGTGATTACAGGGATGTTGGACTTGTATCGGATTTCTGCCTTGATTCAGACCGCTATGTGTGAAGGGGCGAAAGAATTGGGGATGTATGCTTATTGTGGGCCGGAGGATCATAATTCACCGGTAGGAGTAGTTCAGGATGGGATATGTGTTGCTTATGGGACCAGGAAAATCAGAGAGTGTCTGCAAGCAGAGCGTTTATCCGGTATTCAGGGAGGAGTAAATGGAATTATGCTTTTGGGCTCAGGATATTCCAATGATATGGTTTCACTGAAGGCTTCTTTTTCCTATAAAATCCCATCAGGGTTGTTTCAATTGTTTCCTGTTCGGATTTCTGTAAAAAGCCAGGCAAGAGCATGGACCGGGTTTCATGGAACTTTGCATGGAAATAGTGAAGACTGTGAAATGGTTTATGTAACAGATTGGGAAAGTGTTTACCATACTTCGCCTGCCTGTACACATTTAGACCTTTCTGTAGAAAAGGTTTCCCTGGAACAGGCGCAGGCAGACAGAAATCAGTATGGAAGCAGCTATCATCCCTGTGAGAATTGCATTGGTCAGGGTTCAGCAAATGACAGCGTTTATATCACACAGCACGGAACCGCATATCACAATGATGTTCATTGCGGGGGGATTAAAAGAACGGTAAAATGGTAAAAAATCAGAGACAGGCGCGTTTCATGCCTGTGAAAGATGTGGGGGTGGCTCATGACAACAAAATGGATGATACATATGGGAATGTTGGGAATCTGTAGTATGGAAGACTTGAGAGAAAAGAAAAATTTCCTTGTGGAAAATCAGGTTATATGCAGCAGTGGTTCTTATTTATGAAATCGGGCGTCAGATTGGTGGAACAGAGAAAATTTCAGAGTGGCTGATTTTTGCACTGACAGGACTTTTACCGGGAATTGGGATGTTAATTATGGGAAAGCTGTCAAAGGAAGCAGTAGGCTATGGCGATGGTTATTTGACCTTGATTTTAGGATTTTCTATGGGATTTTGGGAAAGTTTAGGGGTTCTTGGAACAGCATTATTTGGTGTGCTTGGAGCAGCTATTTATCTGGTTATAATAAGAAAGAAAAGCAGGGACAGCCAGATTGCATTTGTTCCCTTTTTGCTCTTGGGAATGGCAGGTGCGGGGTTATGGAGCGTAAGATAAAAGGAAGCTATACAGTGGAAATGGCCATGATTAGCGGAGTGTGGCTCTTGATATTGTTTGCATCTCTTTTGCTTTTATTAGGAAGCTATCAAAGAGTCTGGGACACAGCAGGAGCCTGTGAGATCGCTGTTTACGGAAGTACAATGGCAGTTACAAGAGGAACAGACGGGGTGGAAAAAGCAGGGCAGACATCAAGAGCAAAAGAAGACACCTATGTAGTATCTGGAAACAAGCAGGAAATTCAGGTTTCCTTTGATAAAAATTTGAAAATACCATTTCAAAATTTAAGTTGGAGAAGGAAAACAAGCGTAAAAAGTAAGATTATCAGACCAGTGTTGTTTATCGAAAAGGTGCAAAAAGCAAGGAAAATTGCCAGTGGATTTCAATAAAGAAGCAAGAGGGGAGGAAAAAGCAGATGGAGATATGGTATAAGAGAAGTATGAGCGAAAATTATATGGTAATTCCCGGAACAGAGCTGGAAACAGGGGAGACGTATCAGATTCGCATATTGCTGGAAAACCAGGTGCCAGGACTTCTTCCCTGTAAAATACAGAAAATGAATGGAGATGAGCTTTTTTTACTACGAAGTCACAGGATGCCAAAGTCTCCAGAATCTATTTGAGAAAAGAAAATTTGGATATAAGGAACTGGAAGAACTGTTTCTTAGTGTTTTCCGCATTATGGAGAGACTGGATGAATATCTTCTGAATCGGGATTTTTTGCTTTTACAGCCTTCTTGTATTTTTCGAAATCAGGGAGATAATGGATACTGTTTTGTCTGGATTCCGTTTGCTCATGGCAGTATAGAGATGGAATTCAGACAATTAACAGAGTATTTATTACCGAAAATTGATCATACAGATAAACAGGCAGTGACACTTGGCTATGGTGTATATAAGGAATCTATGGAATCAAATCTGAAAATGGATTTCCTGAAAAGTCACATGAATACACAAAAAGAGGAGCGTGTGGAAGAAGGAAAGTATCAGAATGCACAAGAGGAACTGGAACGACAAAAGATTTAGATGATTTTATAAAGAAGATGAAGAAGAAACAGAAAGTATACTGAGAAAATTATGGCCGGTTTTTGTCATATTGATAGGAGCCGGAATATTCCTTTTTGTACGGAGTTTGTGGAGGTATGGCAGTGTTTACTTTTTGGGTTGGGATTGCAGGCATTGTGGGAAGCATAGGAAGTATTGGTGGAATCGGGTATCTGTTCTGGAAGAGAAAACAGGAAAAAGTACAGACTCTATCTGAGGAAAACGTGTATGAAGAGAGAGAAGAGGAAGTTTTGCAGAAACCGGAGCAGGAAATAGGAACTACGGTTTTGTTACAAAAAACAGAATGCCAGGAGCCTATTTAGAGGAATTAGAATGGGAGAGCCCCAGGAGATTTGCTCTGGAAAAAGAGGTTACTATTATAGGGAAGTGGAGAGAAAATGTAGATATCTGCCTGGATGTTCCAACGGTCAGCAGAATGCATGGAAAAATTATTCACAGAAAAGGGAAGGATTACCTGATTGACTTAAATTCTAGAAATGGAACTATGCTAAACGAAATATGGATTAATCCGGAAGAAGAATATGAGTTAAAAAATGGTGATATTCTTGTTTTCGCACCAAAAAAAATTTCGATATGTGTGTATAAAAGAGTCGAGAGAATTAGGCTATGGGTTGCAATAAGAAATAAAAAGTTTTATAATATTAACACATTAAATAAAGAAAATTTTTCAATAGGGGAAAGCATGAATCAATATGAGTATCGAAGAGAAAGTGATTTTCAACGGTTTGTTCGAAATAGAAAACGTGTTCCTGTGAATACTTTTTTCATTTTTGGCAAACATTCTGGTATTTTTAGCGGTGGAACTGACGGGTTCGGCTCTGTCTACGGGTCACATGTACCGCTGGGGTGCAGCATATGCACCTGCAATCGTACAGGGAAAAGAATATTATCGCCTGGTTACATCAATGTTTCTCCATTTTGGAATTCAACATCTGGGAAATAATATGCTGGTGTTGTTTTTTCTGGGTGATTGTCTGGAACGGAATTTAGGTAGATGGAAATATGCAGTTGTCTATATGGCAGGGGGTGTGGGAGCCAATCTTCTGTCCCTGTTTGTAGAACTGAAACAAGGACAGGAGGTGGTTTCTGCAGGCGCTTCAGGAGCTGTATTTGCTGTGATTGGCGCTCTGATTTATGTAGTCTTAGTAAATAAAGGCCGTATAGAGAACTTTACGGTCCGTCAATTAATACTTATGGCCGTGTTGAGCCTTTATCATGGTGTTACCAGTGTGGGAATTGATAATGCAGCTCATTTTGGCGGACTGATTTGTGGATTGATTCTTGGAATTTTGTTATACCGTAAGCCTAAAATGAGATATTAAGGAAATTAGTTTACAGGCAGGATAACAGTAAATTTTGTTCCTTTCCCAGGCTGGGAACAATAGGAAATACTTCCATGGTGAGCTTCGGCAATTCGTTTACAAATTGCAAGGCCAAGTCCGGTTCCCTCCTGTTTATGAGTAACAAAGGGGACAAACAGATTTTCTTTGTACTCTTCAGGAATACCAGAGCCACTATCTTGAATGGATATAAGAATATGATTATTTTCGCACTTCAACGAACAGGAAATGGTACCCTGGCTGGAAATAGCTTCGGCTGCATTTCTAAGAAGATTTAAAATAAGCTGTTTTAATTTTATTCTATCTGCTTTTAGTGTTGGAATATCAGATTCCACATTCAGCGAAATGGTAATATTTTGGGATTCCATAGATAGAGCCGCGGATTCAATGGTTTCACGGAAAATTTGTGCTAAATCTAATTCCTGTGCGCGAAGAGTTTTTGAATTGTTGAATTCCGAAAATTCTTCCAATAGATATTTCAGAAAGTCCATGTTTTCCATGACTTTAAGCCAATAATAATCTTGAGAAAGCTCAGGGTGATGAGACTCCAGTAGTTGAAGAAAACTATTGATTAAGGTTACAGGATTGCGGACTTCATGGGAAATCAGTGACAGTATCATCTGATGTTGAGCTAATAAATCTTCATAAAGTGCCTTATAATCTGAACCTTGTTCTGAAGATGTTAAAGTATTTGATTGATTGGTTTGTATTGCCATAATATCCTCCCTTTTTCATCTGATAGTGTAACACTGTTGATTTTAAATATCAAATAAAAGATTTTTACAAAAAATGCCAAAATTCGACAAAAGTTCGCGTAACATTTGTACTGTTAATTTCGGATATATAAATGAAAGGAGAAATAGAAAAATGGAAAATTGTATATTTTGTAAGATTGCAAAGGGAGAAATCCCTTCGGCCACTCTGTATGAGGATGAGGAATTCAGAGTTATTCTGGATTTGGGCCCTGCAAACAAAGGACATGCTCTGATTTTGCCAAAAGCTCACTATGCAAATATTTACGAGCTGCCAGATGAGACGGTAGCGCATGCTATGGTTTTGGCAAAGAAAATTGTAACGAAAATGAAAGATATTCTAAAATGTGATGGCTATAACATTGTGCAGAACAATGGTGAAGCAGCAGGACAGACGGTATCTCATTTTCATATGCATTTGATACCAAGAACAGCGGGAGATCAAGCAGGAATTACCTGGACTCCTGGAACATTGACTTCAGAGGATAGAGACGAAATATTAGAGAAATTTCTTATGGAATAAAAGTTGGATGAAAAAATGACAGAAGACAAGTTCCGTACAATCTATCAAAATTATTATCAATTAGTGAGAAAGGTTATATATAGCGTATTAAATGATGCTGACTTTTCAGAGGATATCTGTCAGGAGGTTTTCCTTTTGTTTTGCAAAAAGGGCAGATACTTTAGAGGAAAAGTATTATAAACAATGGTTAATGGTAACAGCAAGGAGAAAAGCCATTGATTTTTGCAGAAGATCTTACCAGATTCATGAAGTGACAGCGTCTATTCCGGAAACAGAAGAAAATCTCAAAGATAGCGATAGCATCTGGATATCCAGCAGAAATTATGCAGAGATTACCACAGAAGAGGAGATTATGCATAAGCTTGAGGTAGGAGAACTGATAGATGAACTGCTGGAAGAATTTAAGAGAAAGAATACAGACTGGTATGAAATTTTAAAGAGAAGCATTTTAATGGATGAAAAGTCAGAAGATATCGCACGTGCCCTTGGCATCTCAGTAGAAAGTTTGAGAGCCAAGAAGCACAGGATAAGAGTTTGGATTCACAAGCACTACAAAGATAAGTTTAAAGACGTATAGTCAGCAGCTTCATTTGGCTACTGCTTTCTCAAACAATTGCACAATTTGTTCAATAGAATCCTTGTGTTTACTGGAGGACATGGCAGTAATGTATGTTTCACGATTTTTGTATAAATCGTGAATAGCGTCCAGAAGAACCTCATTTGTAATTTCTTCTTCCTCCAGCACTTTGCTGTAGCCAAGACGTTCAAAAGAACGGGCATTTAGAATCTGGTCGCCGCGGCTGGCACGGGCAGAAAGAGGAATTAAAAGGTTCGGTTTATTCAGTGCGCTGAGTTCGCAGATGGCATTTGCTCCTGCACGGGAAATTACAATGCTGGAGAGGGCAAATAAGTCGGCAAGTTCTTTTTTGATATATTCATATTGAACGTAACCTTTAGTGCCTTTTAAACTTTCATCCAGTTTATCTTTTCCACAAAGGTGGATTACCTGGAATTCTTTCAAAAGTTCCGGAAGAATGGCTCTTACAGCGTCATTGACAGCAGCAGCGCCAAGGCTTCCGCCAATAATCAGAATTACGGGTTTAGCTGGAGTAAATCCAGTGAATTCCAGAGCTTTTTCAGGATTTCCGGTTAGTAATTCCTGGCGGATAGGCGTTCCGGTGAGGACCGCTTTGTCAGCAGGAAGATGTGATACGGTTTCCGGAAAGTTGCAGCATACTTTTGTAGCAAATGGAATGGATAACTTATTGGCAAGACCCGGTGTCATATCAGATTCGTGGATAAAAGTAGGAAGTTTTTTCCTGCTGGCAGCTATTACAACAGGAACAGTTACAAATCCTCCTTTGGAAAAGACAACGTCTGGTTTTAGCTGTTTCATTAAGTTTTTTAGCCTCAAAAAGACCTTTCATAACTTTGAATGGATCAGTAAAATTTTAACATCGAAATAACGTCTGAGTTTACCGGATGAAATTCCATAATAGGGAATGTCCAGTTCTTCAATTAGTTTTTTTCAATTCCGTCATAAGAACCAATGTAGGAAATCTTATATCCAAGTTCTTTTAAACGTGGAATCATGGCTATATTTGGGGTAACGTGTCCGGCAGTCCCGCCACCGGTGAGTACGATATGTTTCATGGTATTCCTCCTGATTTATTCAAAATAGTAACTATAAGATAATATGATACACTTGTCAGAAAAAGTCAAGGAAAGATAGGAGTTTCATGGGCAAAATAACTGAGATGAATAACAGAACAAAAACTCTTTCTGCCCAGGACCAGTATGACGAGACGTTTCATGGCGAATACAGTCCTGAAGATATGGAAGAAGCAGTATTTATTGAAAGAGAGATACAGGATATTCCGGATAGAGAGGAATGGGAGCCAACAGAAGAAAAATTTCAGGCACTTTTGGCAAAGGCAAAAGAAAATAGCTTGATTACAGAAAAAGAAGATGCAATGGGTATGGCTGATAGTCAGAAAAATCAGAGTAGAAGAGAAAAGAAAATTCACAAAACAAACAAAATTACAATTAGGAAAAGGGTGATGAAGTGGTCAGCAGTGGCCGCTGCGGTTGTCATTGGTGTTTTCGGAGTTTCCATGAGCAGTGAGGCTAATAGAGCGTATGTTATGCGGAAGGTCAATACCATGTTACATGGTGAAATGAAAACTAAAATTAATAATGTGGATGTTATAGAGAGTAAAGATGGAGAAGAAATTGCAAAGGAGGAGATAGAGTCAGCTTTTGGCGTGGAAATGCCTACGCTTTTTTATATACCGGATGGTATGAACTATCAATCTCATACAGTGGTAACAGATGCCCAGATGGTGACGATTCAGTATTCCTATGAAAAACAGGACATATGCTTTACAGCATTATTAAATTTGAAAGGGGCTGCAAGTATACTGCAAAGTGATGAAGGAAAAATGAGTTGAAGAAATAGATAGTGATTTAACGTTGAATTTAACTTCGTATTTATATGAGATTATAGAAAAAGATGATATTAAGCCAACATATATTTTACAATGGGAATATAAAAATGTATATTATGAATTATTTGGAAAACTTCCAAGGGAGGAAATGGTTAAGATAGCCAAAAAAATATTATATTAAAGGAGAAAAGAAAATGAAAAAATTAATCTGTAGTATTATTGCAGTGATATTAGTATGTTCTATAAACTTAAATGTTTATGCTTCAAGTGAAGGGGAGATAGTAGATGGTTCTGTTTTAACTAATGAAATGTCTTCAGAAGTGACATACGAAAATTTGGAAAAGGGGAATATTTTAAATAGGGTAATAGGTAGGATTACTAATAATGGAAATGGGAGCGTAAATGTCTATGGAGCAGTATATGGTAGTTCTACATGTGATAAATTAACCCTAGATATGACATTGCAGCGTCTAGTGAATGGCACTTGGATAAATGTCGGTTCTTTTTCTAATACAGAGAAAAATAACAGCTATATGATAAAAAGCTATAATGTAAGTGTGACAAAGGGATATTACTACAGACTGAAATTAGTTGGTGTTGCTACTAAAGGTAGCACTACAGAATCTCAGAATGGAATTACCAATGGTCTTTTAATAAAATAATTTCCCTTTCCTTCCCACAAATTTAATCTTCATCCCCCTATCAAAACCCCTTATATGTTGTATAATATTAGTATGACATTTATTATACAGCAAAGGGGGTTTTCTTTATGAAGTTGACGTTTATAGGTGCTGCTCATGAGGTGACGGGAAGCTGTTATTATTTGGAGGCGCAGGTAAAGAAGTTTATTGTTGACTGCGGTATGGAACAGGGACCGGATCAGTACGAAAATCAGGATCTTCCGGTTGCGATGTCAGATGTGGATTTTGCACTTCTGACCCATGCTCATATTGACCATTCTGGAAAACTTTCCACTGGCTTATGCGAAAGGTTTTCGTGGTCCTATTTACGCAACCTCTGCAACCTGTGATTTATGTGACATTATGCTCCGTGACAGCGCTCATATTCAGATGTTTGAGGCTGAATGGAGAAACCGGAAAGGCAGGAGGAACGGACAGCCGGAATTTGTACCGGCCTACACCATGGAAGATGCCCTGGGCGCCATCCAGTTGTTTGCAGAATGTGAGTATAACAAAGTAATTGAGCTGGCAGAAGGAATTCGAGTACGTTTTGTTGATGCAGGACATTTACTTGGTTCTGCAAGTATTGAACTTTGGATTTCAGAAGACGGGGAAGAACGCAAAATTGTATTTTCAGGTGATATCGGAAACCTGGATCAGCCGTTGATAAAAGATCCTACATACATCGAGAGTGCAGATTATGTAGTGATGGAATCCACCTATGGAGACAGGAGCCATGGAGAGAAGCCACAGTATGTAGAAGAACTCACCAAAGTACTCAGAAAAACATTCTCAAGAGGAGGAAATGTGGTGATTCCTTCTTTTGCAGTAGGGCGTACACAGGAAATGTTATATTTCCTTAGAAAAATCAAAGAAGACAATCTGCTTCCGGAATTTCCGGGCTTTGAAGTGTTTGTGGACAGTCCGCTGGCAGTGCAGGCTACCAGTATTTTTAAGGAACATTATACAGAATGTTACGATGAAGAGGCTATGGATCTGATTGAGAAAGGCATTAATCCCATTACATTCCATGGATTGCGTTTGTCGATTACCAGTGATGAGTCAAGAGCCATTAATTTTGATGATAAACCAAAGGTAATTCTTTCTGCCAGTGGTATGTGTGATGCAGGGCGGATTAAGCATCATTTGAAACACAATCTCTGGAGAAAAGAAAGCACGATTCTGTTCGTAGGATATCAGGCTGTGGGAACTCTTGGCAGAGCGCTGGTAGAAGGCGCCCAGGATGTAAGGATTTTTGGTGAGGATATCCATGTAAATGCAGAGATTATCAGGCTTCCTGGCATTAGCGGTCATGCGGATAATCAGGGCCTTATGAGGTGGGCATCTGCGTTTAAGGAAAAGCCCAAGCGGGTGTTTGTGGCTCATGGTGATGACCAGGTTTGTGATATTTTTGCAAAACGTCTGGAGGATGAACTGGGCTATTGTGTTCTGGCTCCCTATAGTGGAACAGAAGTCGATTTGATTACCAATGAAGTAACAAAACATACAGTGGGCATTGTTGTGAAACATGCGGAGCAGAAAGCTAAGAACCGGAAAGCAGCAGGTGTATTTGCAAGGCTTCTGGCAGCAGGCCACCGCTTAATGAGCGTGATTCGTAATAACGAAGGCGGAGCAAATAAGGATCTGGCAAAATTTGCAGACCAGATTAACTCTCTGTGCGACAAATGGGACAGATAGAGACAGATGATAAAAAGTGAAAAGGAAAGCAACAGCATTTTGTAATAGAAAAGGTGCTGCTGCTTTCCTTTTTTATGGAGTTAATAGTGATAAGTATCCCTGTGTTTCAGAAACATGATTCCTGCCAATATAATTGCCATTCCTTCTGCCAGTGGATTGGCAAGCCAGATTCCGGTAACGCCTAAAAAGGCGGGCAAGAGCAGAAGGCAGATAACCATAAATACAAAAGACCTGGAAAAAGCCAGAACAGCAGAGACCACACCGTTGTTTAAGGCAGTAAACAAGCTGCTGGAGAAAATATTAAATCCAATAAAGCACAGGGCAATGCTGCAAAGTCGGTTTCCGGTAACAGCAAGCTGATATACAGGATTGTCCGGTCTGGTGAAAATACTTACCAGAGGCCGGGTGATGCCTATGGAAATGGCAACCGATGCAAGGGAAATCCCCAGGATAATCAACAGGCTGGTGCGCACCAGTCTTTTTAGTTTAGCGTGATTTCCGGCTCCGCAGTAATAGCTGATCATAGGAGCAACTCCATAGGAATAGCCGCTGAACAGGGAACTGACAAACATAAGTACATACATAATAATCGTAATAGCAGCCACACCATTTTCTCCTGCATATTTCAGCATACTCCAGTTAAATAATAAGGTAGTAATACCCGTTACAAGAGCTGTAGCCATTTCAGAGCAGCCGTTGGAAGCAGCCTTTTTTTAGCACAGAAAATCTCCAGACCGGCTTTTGGAAATGCAGCAGGTTTTCCGGATTACAAAAGACGATAAAACCTACTACAGCAGTTACAGAATATCCAAGTCCTGTGGCAACAGCAGCGCCATTGGTTCCCATTCCAAGAAGACGGATAAAGATGTAGTCCAGAACAATATTAGTAATCCCGCCGCCTACAGAACAAAAAAGAGACAAGGCAGATTTTCCGCAGGCAATCAGATAGAGAGAAAAGTTGTTCATTAACAGAATAGGAACTGTAAAGAGCAGATAATTTTTTAGGTAATCTATGCAGTAACCAGTCACTGCTTTTGATAAGGCCATGCGAGAAAAAATAAAGTCCATACAGACATATCCAATGGCGCACATGAGTATGCCCACTGCCACATTTACCAAAATCAAAGAGGTAAAGTCTTCCCGTGCTTCCTGTTCCTTTCCTTCTCCCACTTTTTTCATGATTACAGCGCTTCCCCCAGTTGCCAGCATGGTAGAGATTGCAGTTACCAGAGAAATAACAGGAGCTGTTAAATTAATAGCAGACAAAGCCTCTGTACCAATGAGATTTGACACAAATAATCCGTCCACCATGGTATAAAAAGACATAAACAGAGACATGGCAATGGTAGGCAGCGCGAAACGGAGAATATTTTTCAGGGTAACAGGCTTTTCATAGGCAGTTGTTCCAGCGTGATTGTTCATACAGAACCTCCTTTTATGGAAAAATTTTTTTCGTACAAACTACATGATAAAGGCTACAGTAAGTGTAGAGTCAAGAGATTTTTCTATAAAATTCTACAAAATCAAAAAGCAAGGAGGTAAGAAAATTATAGAATCTGGACATTTTATTAAATAGGCGAATTGCATAAGAAATGATAAGATAAACCTATCAAATGACTCAAAGTTGAACAAAGGGTCGCAAATTCAATAAGGAGGAAGACAAGTATGAAGAAAAGAACGGTAAAATTAACAGCACTTTCCATGAGCGTCCTGATGGCAGCGTCTTTAACAGCCTGTGGCGGAGGCGGTGACAAGGACAAAAGCGGCGGTGATGCCAAGGGCGGCGATAAGGAAATTGTGTACTGGAATATTGGTACAGAGAGCCCGGACAAGGACGTGATTGCAAAAGCAGTAGACAAGTTTAATTCAGAGACAGAATCTGGCTACACAGTAACCGTAGTGCCAACTCAGAACGATACTTATAAGGAAAAACTGGTGGTTGCCATGAGTTCAGGTGAATGTCCGGATATGTATTCCTGCTGGTCCGGCGGTCCTATGTATGAATACATTGATTCCGGATTTGGACAGCCTATTGATGATTTGTTTAATAATTCTGAAATTAAAGACAAGTTAATGGAATCAGCAGTAGGACAGGCTACATACAATGGCAAGATTTATGCAGTGCCTTATCAGAATGTTTCCATGTCAGGTATCTTCTATAACAAAGAAATGTTTGATAAGTATGGCTTAAAAGAACCGGAAACCTTAACAGACCTGGAGAATATCTGCGACACATTAAAGGAAAATGGAATTACTCCATTTGCTCTTGCTAACAGCTCCAAATGGACAGGCTCCATGTATTTCATGAATCTGGCAGCACGTTACGGTGGACTGGAGCCATTCCAGAAGGCAGTTGCAGGAGAAGGAAAATTTACAGAAGAAAGCTTTATTAAAGCCGGTGAAAAGATTCAGGAATGGGTGAAAAAGCGGATACTTCCCAGATGGTGTAAACTCTTTAAGCGAAGATGACGGACAGGCAAAACAGCTTATGTATCAGGAGACAGCAGGTATGCTTCTGTGCGGTTCCTGGTATACAGGTACTTTTGCAACAGACAGTGAAGAATTCTATGAAAAAATCGGATGGTTCCCATTCCCTGCAATCGAAGGTTCTCAAGCAGACCCATCCATTATGATTGGTACAGTTGGTGACCAGTTTATTGTATTTAACTGTGAAGGTGAAAAGCTGGAGGCAGCTTTTGAATGTGCAGAGGCACACTTATCCGATGAAGTCATTGACTTTGAAGTGGAAAATGGAAAGATTCCTCCGGTTGTAGGTATTGAAGATAAGCTGACAGACCCGATTACCAAAGAAGTAGTAGAAGCAGCAAACAATGCTTCTGAAATCCAGCTCTGGTATGACCAGTATCTGCCACCGGCAGTATCTACAGCACACTTAGACGGATTACAGGAAGTTTTCGGATTGACCATGACTCCACAGGAGGCACAGGAATCTATGCAGAAAGCCATGGATGACTATTTAGCAACTAAAGCGGAATAAAAATAAAGAAAGGGAGCTGTCCTGTTGATTGCTCCCTTTTCCCGACAAAGGGAATAAGGTACAAACGTAACAAAAGGAGGGTCTCAAAATGAAGGAAAAAGGTATTTCTCTGTTAGAGATGAGACAGAGAAACACAAGAAAGGTGGCAGCCCTGTTTCTGGCACCGGTAACCATTTTGCTGATTGTATTTATACTTTATCCCATTATTGATACATTCATTACCAGTGGTTATCAATGGAACGGTATTTCTTCAGCAAAAGAATTTATCGGATTTGAAAACTGGAAAACCCTGTTGACAGATAAAAATTTCTGGATTGCATTTCGGAACAATCTGGTGATTATGGTTCTTTCCATTGTGATTCAGATTCCTATTGGTCTGGCATTAGCAACGTTTCTTGACTTTGGAGGAAAGAAGCTTACAATTTTTAAAGTAATCTGGTTCGTTCCTTTACTGATGTCATCTGTAGCAATCGGTTTCCTTTTCACCTACGCGCTGGCAACAAACGGTGGAATTGTAAGCACGATTTCAGGATGGTTTGGAGGAGGAAATATTGACCTTCTGGGCAATCCAAAGACCGCGCTTCTTACGGTTATTATTGTTATCTGCTGGCAGTTTACCCCATTTTATATGGTGTACTTTATGGCGGCTTTTACCAATATTCCATATGATGTATTTGAAGCTGCAAGAATTGACGGTGCTACAAGAGGACAGTATTTCTGGAGAATTGCACTGCCGCTTTTAGTTCCTTCTATGAAAAGCGCAGCCATCCTTTCCATGGTTGGTTCTCTGAAATATTTCGACCTGATTTATGTTATGACAGGAGGAGGTCCTGGTACTTCCACAGAGTTAATGGCAACCTATATGTATAAACAGTCCTTTAAAAACTTTAACATGGGCTATGGTTCCGCAGTAGCAGGCGGTATGTTTATTCTGATTTCCATGGTAGCTCTGATTACCATGAAATTATTAAAAGGAAAGGAGGAAGCATAAGAATATGGATAGCATTAAGAAAAATAAGAGAAAAAGTGTGATATGCTGGATCGTTGCCTTTGTTCTTGCAATCGGTTACCTGATTATTTCTTGTCTGCCATTTATTTTTATGGTTTTAAACTCCTTTAAAGAGAAGTTTGAAATGCTGGTAAAAGGAGTCTTTGCACTACCGGATGCCTTCTATATAGAAAACTATAAAGAGGTTCTCACAGGTGGATTTACCACATATTTCATGAACAGTGTTATTGTGCTGGCAGTATCTCTGACTTTACTGCTGTTCATTGCAGCCTGTGCTTCCTATCCTCTGGCAAGATTTAAGTTTAAACTGTCTGGAACGATTTATGCGGCTATTGTTGCCTGCATGTCCATACCAGTACATATTACCTTAATTCCTGTTTTCAAAATGGCGAAATCTACAGGCTTATATGACAGTATCTGGGCGCTTATTGGTCCCTATGTTGCGTTTGCAGTTCCTATTTCTGTGTTTATCTTAACCAGCTTTATGAAAGAGATTCCAAGAGAAATTGAGGAATCCGCAGAAATTGACGGATGTGGAAAGATTAAAATGTTTTTTGCCATGATTTTACCTCTGGCAAAACCTGGTCTGGCGACACTGGCTATTTACAATGGTGTAAACATGTGGAATGAATTTTCCTTTGCTTACACACTGACTCAGTCCTCTGCAAACCGTACTCTGCCTCTGGCAATCTGGGAATTTCAGGGACAGTATTCCATGAATACGCCAATGATTATGGCGGTTCTTACCTTATCACTTCTGCCAATGATTATTTTGTTTATTATTTTCCAGGATAAATTGGTGAAGGGTATGACCGCAGGAGCTGTAAAAGGCTGATAAAAAATTTTATTTGGAAGAGGCTGTTGCATGAAAATTTTCTGTTTTATGTGATAGCCTTTTCTGATATAATATCGCTTGTAACATTGTACCATAAAATGAGACATCAATTCAGGCAGGACAGGAGAATACTATGGAAAAATGGAGAGAAAAAATCAGTCGTTGGAAATTTGACCGGAAGATGCAGGCGCTTATTACCATTGCCTTAATGATTACAACCTTGATTTTTTCGTCATGTCAACGGTATCTTCGGTTACGTCTTTAAAGAGTAAATCGGAAGAAATGCTGCAGGCAAAGAATGATACTATGGCAGAAAATTTTCAGAGTACCCTGGAACGGTATAAATCTCTGGCAATCGCCATGGTTTTAGATAACTCCATCCAGCGTTACCTGGAATGTGACAGTAAGCAGGATGCAAATTATTCCAAGGCAGCCAATGATGCGAAAAATGTTATGTCAAGCTGTCAGAACATGCATCTGGATATGAACTTTATTGCAGTGGTGAGCTATCAGATGGAGGATTATCTGTATCGCGGCAATAATGGGCTGGTTGAGACGGACTTCAGAAAACCTACAGGAAGGATTACCAGAAGGCAAAAAAAGTGTCCAGAAGGGTTCCATCAAAGCAGGGTTTACCAACGCATACTTTAAAGGAAAAAAATATACCTT
>ENA-OPYU01000389-OPYU01000389.1-human-gut-metagenome-genome-assembly--contig:-NODE-389-length-17821-cov-4.204759_pt1 | contig 17821 bp, 25 predicted proteins | sample MGYA00242637_ERZ504482 | MGnify/ENA primary metagenome ERZ504482 (study PRJEB26092, sample SAMD00036237) | human gut metagenome | host: Homo sapiens | study: EMG produced TPA metagenomics assembly of... | reverse complement strand
TAAAAGCAGATGGTGCAGAGTTGAAATTCGAGAATGCAGCAGTTAAGCTGGCTGGAAAAACAAGGATTTGAGGTGGTCGAGCATCATCTGGCTGACCGTGCATCCATCGAAGAGGAAGTTGCATGGTTTTCGGAGCAGATTGTGCACAATGATTTCCCGTCTGACGGACTGGTATTGGTATATGATGATATTGCCTATGGTCAGTCTCTTGGAACAACGGCTAAATTCCCGCGGGATTCCTATGCCTTTAAATGGGCGGATGAGATCAGAGAGACGACACTTCTGGAGATTGAGTGGAGTCCGTCAAGGACAGGCCTGATCAATCCGGTAGCGATCTTTGAACCGGTAGAGCTGGAAGGAACTACGGTAAGCCGTGCCAGTGTGCATAATATCAGCATTATGGAAGATCTGGAGCTTGGCGTAGGAGATGTCATTCAGGTGTATAAAGCCAACATGATCATTCCGCAGATTGCAGAAAATCTGACCAGAAGCGGTGTAAAAGATATCCCGCAAGTCTGTCCGGTCTGTGGCGGTGCGACAAAGATAAAGATGGAAAATGAGACAAAGACATTGTACTGTACGAATCCGGAGTGTCAGGCAAAGCATTTGAAATCTTTTGCATTGTTTGTCAGCAGGGATGCCATGAATATTGAAGGGCTCTCGGAGGCAACTCTGGAAAAGTTCATTGGAGAAGGATTTATCCGGGATTTTACAGATATTTATCATCTGGACAGATATGAAGAAACCATCAAAACACTGGAGGGGTTCGGAGAAAAATCCTATGCAAAACTGATCACAAGTGTGGAAAACTCCAGAAGTACGACTATGCCGAAAGTAATCTACAGCCTTGGAATCGCAAATATCGGACTTTCCAATGCAAAAATGATCTGCCGGGCATTTGACAATGATCCCCAGAGGATGATGCAGGCAACCGTGGAAGAACTGGTCGATATCCAGGGAGTAGGCGAAGTGATCGCCAGAACGTTTGTGGATTATTTTTCCAGATGAAACACACAGAGATCTTTTCAAACGCCTCTTACAGGAGGTTAAGCTCCAGAAAGAAGAAGGAGAGGAAAGCGCACAGATTTTTGAAAATATGAATTTTGTGATTACAGGAAGCGTAGAACACTTTGCAAACCGCCGGGAAGTGAAAGAAATCATTGAATCCAGAGGGGGTAAAGTGACAGGAAGCGTGACCGGAAAGACGAATTATCTGATCAATAATGATGTGCAGTCTGCTTCTTCCAAGAATAAAAAGGCGAAAGAACTGAACGTTCCGATTATTTCTGAATCACAGTTTCTGGAAATGCTGGAAACAGGGACGGTTTAGAAAAAGTTAATTTGTAACTGCCGGTATTCTGTATTATAATGTGGACATACCCTCGGTGAATGTACAAAGGGCAAGTAACTGGAAAGAAGGGAAAGAACATGTCAGATAACGATTTTATTATCATAGATGAAGAAAAGGAGACTCCGGTCACCACAGAAGGAAAAGAGTCTTCCGATACAGAGAAAAAGGAAGTCTTTCAGACTTCCGCAAAAGAGGAACACGAGGATGAGTATGAGAAGATCTGCTTTATCTGCCATCGTCCGGAGAGCGTGACAGGAAAGATGATCGATCTGCCGAACCATATTACGGTGTGTCCGGATTGTATGCAGAAAAGTTTTGATGCCATGACAAACGGCTCGATTGATTACAGCAGACTGATGAATATGCCGGGTGTACAGTTCTTAAATCTGTCAGATCTGGAGAATATGGCTCCGCCAAAGACACAGAAGATCAAAAAGAAAAAATGAAAAGCCAAAAGAGTTCCAAAAAGCTGGATATTAAGAATATTCCGGCGCCGCACAAGATCAAAGGAAAGCTGGATGAGTATGTGGTAGGACAGGAGTATGCCAAGAAAGCGATGGCTGTTGCTGTTTACAACCACTATAAGAGGGTAGCGACAGATTCGGTCGATGATATTGAGATTGAAAAGTCCAATATGCTGATGATCGGACCGACAGGAAGTGGTAAGACATACCTTGTAAAGACACTTGCGAGACTGTTGGATGTACCGCTTGCGATCACAGATGCCACTTCCCTGACCGAGGCTGGTTATATCGGGGATGACATTGAGAGCGTCGTATCTAAATTACTGGCAGCAGCAGATAATGATGTAGAGAAAGCCGAGCAGGGAATCATCTTTATCGATGAGATTGACAAGATCGCGAAGAAGAGAAATTCCAGCCAGAGAGATGTAAGCGGAGAATCCGTACAGCAGGGACTCTTAAAGCTGTTGGAAGGCAGTGAGGTAGAGGTTCCGGTAGGAGCCAACAGCAAGAATGCCATGGTTCCTCTGACGACAGTAAATACGAAGAATATTCTGTTTATCTGCGGGGGTGCATTCCCGGATCTGGAAGGCATCATCAAGGAACGGCTGATGCATAAGACATCCATGGGATTTAATGCAGAGCTAAAAGATCAGTATGACAATGACAAGGATATCCTGTCTAAAGTAACGGTGGAAGATTTGCGCAATTTCGGTATGATTCCGGAATTTATCGGACGTCTTCCGATCATCTTTACACTGAAAGGTCTGGACAAGGATATGTATGTAAAGATCTTAAAAGAACCAAAGAATGCCATCTTAAAGCAGTATCAGAAGCTGCTTGCACTGGATGAAGTCAAGCTGGATTTTGATGATGGAGCGCTGGAGGCGATTGCGGAGAAGGCAATGAAGAAAGAGACCGGAGCAAGAGCACTGCGGGCGATTATCGAAGAGTTTATGCTGGATATCATGTATGAGATTCCAAAGGATGAGAACATCGGAGAGGTGACGATCACAAGATCTTACATAGAAGGAACCGGCGGTCCTCTGATCAGTCTTCGGGGACAGGAAGTGCCGAGATTGCCGTAGGAAAAGAAAGAGTATGAGAGAGTCTGGAAACAGACTCTCTTTATTGCGGATTTGTGCAGAATTATGGTAAAAATTATGTAAAACGTCATAAATGTAGAAAATGTATTGAAAAAGGAATTAAAGGTGTATCCTTATAGATGTTTGACAAAAAGGGGGCACATTATGGACTACAAGTATTTACTAGATCTCGCAATTATTTTACTTTGTACAAAAGCGCTGGGGCTTTTGACAAGAAGGGTACAGATGCCGCAGGTCGTTGGCGCGCTTCTGGCCGGATTACTGTTGGGACCTGCCGGAGTCGGCATTCTGACAGAGACATCATTTCTGCAGTCTGTAGCGGAGATTGGTGTGGTCGTTCTGATGTTCTGTGCAGGTATGGAGACAGATATCAAAGAACTGAAAGCATGCGGAAAGGCATCCTTTATTATTGCACTCTGTGGAGTACTGGTACCGCTTGCGGGTGGATTTGCTACGGCATATTTGTTCAATCGGCCGGGGATGATCGAGTCAGATGCATCAGCAAGTATTTTCCTGCAGAATATTTTTATCGGAGTAATTCTGACAGCAACTTCAGTCAGTATTACGGTGGAGACATTAAAAGAGCTTGGAAAGCTCAAAACCCGTTCCGGCAATGCAATCCTGGGAGCAGCGATCATTGATGATATTCTGGGAATTGTGGCGTTGACAATCGTGACAAGCATTTCAGATCCAAGCGTGAAAATTGGAATGGTCATGCTGAAGATTGTTGGGTTCTTTGTATTTGCAGCAGTTGTAGGATTCATCTTCTACAAATTGTACAAGAACTGGGTGGACAAAGCCAATAAGGAGAAACATCGACACACGATCGTGGCATTTGTGTTCTGTCTTCTGATGGCATACATTGCAGAGGATATTTTTGGAGTGGCAGATATTACGGGTGCGTTTATTGCCGGTCTGATCATTTCAAACGTACAGCGTTCTACTTATCTGGAGACCAAAATTTGATACACTGTCTTACTGCTTTTATCGCCGGTATTTTTTGCAAGTATCGGGCTGAAAGTAGAGCTGCCGAAGATGTCTGCGGCGATCGTTGGATTTGCAGTAGCATTGACGATTGTTGCAGTATTGACGAAGGTCGTTGGATGTGGATTTGGTGCAAAGATCTGTCATTACAAGAATTATCAGGCAAAACGAATCGGAATTGGTATGATCTCGCGTGGAGAAGTAGCGTTGATCGTAGCCAGCAAGGGCGCAGCACTGGGGCTGTTAGGTTCTGCATTTTTAGGTCCGATCATTATTGTTGTCGTGATCACGACAATTATTACACCAGTCTTTTTGAAGGTGGTATTTGCACCGGGCACGGCTCCGGTACCGGAACAGATCGTACCGGAATCAGAGCGTGTAAAGACAATTTACGAATCCAAAAAAGAGAGAATGACTTTTTTTCAGGGACGCGAGAAGGCGTCCCTTTTTGTTATAACTGACGCATGGCTTCGAATGTATTGTAAAGGTTTAACTGGCCGTATCCCCACTCTCGGTTCGGATATTTCATATCCGGGTTTCTGGTGGCGCCTAACGTCAGCAGACTTTTGATCAAAGCGGTACTCACGGATGGGATCTTTTTCTGCTGAAGGTGCCATTCCACAAGCAAAGCGGCTGCGCCTGCAGTGATGCCGACCGAGGTACTGGAACCGCTCCTGCTCTCAAACTGTCCGCCGGGAAGAGCACCGGTAATGCTGATTCCCGGGGCTGTAAAATCCGGTTTGACCTGCTCCGTACGAGTAAACCCTCTTCCGGAGGAAAGTGCAAGACCGTTGTTGGAAGAATCGTAATAGGAGACGGAGATCGGCTGTACGGAATCAGAAGGGGCAGTCAGTGTATAGTATGGATTGGAGTTTAAAAAATAAACTTCTCCGCTTAAAAAATTTCCCCGGCACAGGAAGCCAGATGTGGAATCGCCCGTCAATAATCTGGACGGGTTCTACCACAAGCTTCCAGATTCCGGGAGCAGCATCGGAAAAACGAAAATGAATCAGTTCCGAGGCTGTACTTTCTACAAACAGACGGTAGTCGATGTAGACTGTTGTATTTTCAAAAAGAAAATTGAAAGTTGTGCTTGTTCCCGCACGAATGGGAATGCGGGACGTACTCTCCCCAGACGGAGAGGTCAGGCTGATGGAGAGGATATTGGGGAGTTCGGTCCATAGCTCCATCACAAAACCGCTAGTATTTTCTCCGACACGGATTTCTACGGTCTTTGTATCAGAAGTATTCATGATCTCGCTGTAAAAGTGATGTCTCTGATCTGCTTCATTTCCGACCCCGATAACAGGAATCCGATTAGACAACAAGGTATACTGCTGGGCAATGATCGAGAGTGGGAGAGAGCCGGAGTGTCCGCCCAGATTGCTGCCAAGTGCCAGGCAGAAGATCAGAGGAAGTCCCAGTTTTTCGGCAAGCAGGTGGAGATAGCGCATACCAAGCATGATATCATTTTCCTGAAAAGCAGGGGCTGTATTGGGAATAAAATAGTAGTCTCTCAGATATTGTTTTGCCTGCTTTAACTTTACAACGGCAATTACAGATTCCGGCGCAGCACCGATAAACTGCGCATCGGGATCTCCGGAACCGGCAGCGATACTTGCGAGAAATGTTCCGTGTCCATTATTGTCCACACTTGGGACAAGGGAATACGGATCTTCCGAGGCAAGCGCTTCATTGATCATATCGGGTGTATAATGAGAGCCATAGTCAAAGGATTCCGGAGGGGTGCCGCTTTGGATCGTCTGATCCCAGATGCCTGCGATTCGAGTGGTTTTATCCAGATGTTGAAATACCGGATTTTGATAGTCGATTCCGGTATCCAGAAATCCGATCATAACCTGTTTTCCGCTTAATTGAATGGTGGAGTGGTTCTGGATCGGAAGGATTCCGGCCTGATTTAGCGCCTGCATACTGAGCAGGGAGTAGCATTTCGGAATCGAAAATAAGAATAGTTTTCCAGCGATACAGGTTTTATTACAGATTTTGAAAGGTAAGCACATTGATAAAAAACGCCGGGGTTTTGAAGACAGTAGTCTTTTCAAGCATATCTTGAAGAAAGGGCATTCGGATGTCGGAGACAATAAATCATGATAATCTTCAGAAAGAATTTTTTTTCCGGCATAAGTCAGAGTATGGCATGAAATGATCTCCTGGATGTTTTTGAAAGTATATGCCGAAAGCTTCAAAATAAGAAGCGGAAAGAAGAAAACAGAAGAAATCTGGTTGAAGTTATGAACGTTTGGGGTATAATGTATATATGCACGAGAAATTCTGTTGAAAATAACAGATATGTGACAGAAAGGAGAAGAAAGATGAAATCATTTTTTTGAAGACTTAGGTGAAAAAAATCGGTGAGACAACAGAAACTGTGACAAGTAAAGCAGGCGAGATGATGGAAATACAGCGATTGAGAGGACAGATCCGAACTCTGGAGCGCGGCAATGAGGCGGATATGCTGGAGATGGGGCGCTTTCTGTACGAGAAGTACCAGGCGGGAGAGGCGATGGACGAACAGGTACAGATGCTGTGTGCAAAAAAATCGATAACAGAACAGAAAGTATCGAGAGACATCAGGCAAAGATCGAGGAGATCAAAGGAACGAGTACTTGTGCAGAATGTGGAAAACAGGTAGCAAAAGAGATGGCATACTGTCCGTACTGCGGAGCGAAAAAAGAAGAAGACATTTGGGATGAAACGGAGGATGTGCTCAGGGAAAAGGCCGATCAGGCGGTTGAATTTGTAAAAGAAAAAACAACACAGGCAATGGATACAGTTGCAGAGAAGACAGAAGATGCAGCAGAGGTAGTTGTGGAAAAAACAGAGGACGCAGCAGAGGCTGCCTGTGAGCATGTCAAAGACCTTTCAGAGGCAGTGAAGGAAAAAGCAGAGGACGCAGCAGAAAAAATTAAAGAATTTACAGAAGAATAGAGGCAGAATATGAAAAATCTGTTTGGAGCAGGGGCAACGGCATTTCTGACGTGTCTGGATATGGCAGTCAAATCAGAAGTGGAAAAGTGGCCGGACGAGGGAGAAAAACCGTTTGCGGACAGCAAAAAGATCGTCCTTAGAAAAGTGCATAATAAGGGGATGTGTATGAGTCTTTTGAAAGAGTATCCTCAGTTTGTAAAGTACACATCTCTTGTTATGGCTGCAATTCTGACCGTCTGGGATATCTTGTGTCTGCGAAAAAAAGGCAGTTATTTGAAAAAAGCAGGGCTTTCACTTGGTGTGGCAGGTGCGTGGAGCAACACACTGGATCGCTGGATGCGGGGATATGTGGTGGATTATATCGGGTTTCAGACATCTGACGAGAAGCTGACAAAGATCACATACAATCTGGGAGATTTTTTTCTTGCGGCAGGAAGTATTCTGATTTTACTCAGTGAATTTTTGCATAATTTCAGGAAAGGAAGTGAGTAAAATGATCCAGGACATAGCACCGCATCAGTTTAAGAACGAATACAGGCCGGTTTCGCCGCAAAAGGACAGCATTGCATTGTATTATGAAGAACACACAGCATTGATGAGGCGGACACAGACGGGAATAGAGTTTCCAACATTTGGAGAACTGGAACGGTTGAACGAAGAGATTTATGAGAACAGTATTTATCTGTTTACAATTGATGAGAAGCAGTATTATCTGGTTGATAATCTGAACCGGGAGCCGCACTCTGAGTTTACAATGGAGAATACGGAGATTTTCAGGACAGCAGATCCTCAGTACAGCGCATTTGCGGGGATCACGGGATATCAGCTGTATCGATGGTATCAGACACGCAGATATTGTGGACGCTGTGGACATAAGATGCGTCATGATACAAAAGAGAGGATGCTTTTCTGTGAACACTGCAGAAATATGGAATTTCCGAAGATCTGTCCGGCTGTCATTGTTGGAGTGACAGACGGTAACCGGATCCTGATGTCCAAGTATGCAGGGCGAAGTTATAAAAAATATGCACTTCTTGCCGGATTTACAGAAATCGGAGAAACCGTGGAAGAAACAGTGGCGCGAGAAGTGATGGAAGAAGTCGGATTGAAGGTAAAGAATATCCGATACTATAAAAGTCAGCCATGGGCATTTAGTGATACCCTGTTGATGGGATTTTACTGTGATCTGGACGGTGACGCAGAAGTGACACTGGATGAAGAGGAACTGGCACTGGCGGAATGGTTTGAAAGAGACGAGATTCCGGTAGAGCCGTCCAGAGACAGTTTAACCAATGAAATGATCATAAAATTTAAACAAGGTGAAGTTTAGGAGGTAGCACAATGAGAGCAGAATTTGATGAAAGTCTGGTAACAGGAAACGAAATGATTGATTCCCAGCACAAGGAACTGATTGATAAGATTAACAAATTACTGGACAGCTGTGAGACAAGTAAAGATAAGGTGGTGTCTGTAAAAACACTGGATTATCTCGCAGATTACACAGAATTCCATTTTGGAGAAGAAGAAAAACTGCAGGAAGAGATTACATATCCGGGGGTGGAAAAGCACAAAGAAGAGCATGAAAAATTAAGACAGGTCGTAAGAGATCTCTACAATATGCTGGAAGAGGAAGAAGGGCCGTCTGCTGCATTTGTAGAAGCAGTGAATAAAAATGTGGTGGAATGGCTGTACAACCACATTAAGACATTTGACCGTTCTGTTGCAGAATACAAATTTATGCATGAAAACGGTGAGAGATTGTAAGAAAAAGATTGCGGATAAAAAGTGGCACAGCGGGAAACATCCCGTCTGTGCCTTTTGTCTGGATATTCTTTTTATCATTTCATTTCCGCATACAGTTTGACCAGTTCGATCATCACCTCTACGGATTTATCCATGCCCTCAGCGGTAATGTGCTCAAATGGTCCGTGATATCCATGTCCACCGGTTCCAAGGTTTGGACAAGGCAGCCCCATAAAGCTTAAGCGAGCGCCATCTGTACCGCCGCGGATCGGAAGGATCAGAGGTGTGACATCTGCTGCAAGGCAGGCTTTTTTCGCATTTTCGATCAGATGCATGTTTCCATCTTTTATGATCTCTGCCATATTGCGGTACTGTTCATCAATGGTCAGTTTTACGGTGCCCAATCCCCATTTCAGATTCATCTGTTTGGAAATTTCTTTTAAGGTTTCCAGACGTGCGGCAAACTTGTCGGTATCGTGATCTCGGACAATGTAATGCAGTTTTGCGCAGGCTACATCGCCGGACATGCTTACAAGATGATAGAATCCCTCATAGTCCTCGGTATCCGCTGGAGTTTCTCCCTCAGGGAGGGCAGCGTTGATCTCCATTGCCACCAGGGCGGCATTGACCATCACATCTTTTGCAGATCCCGGGTGTACATTCACGCCTTTGATCTCAAAGATCGCATCTGCGGCATTGAAGTTCTCATACTGAATCTCACCTTCGGTGTCTCCGTCCATGGTGTAGGCAAAAATTCCGCATCAAATTTTTCGACATCAAAATGATCCGCTCCTCTGCCAACTTCCTCATCCGGAGTAAATCCGATCGAAATCTGACCATGTGGGATATTTTCAGTCAAAACCCGTTCTGCCATGGTCATGATCTCTGCAACTCCGGCCTTGTCGTCTGCACCGAGGATGGTATCTCCGTTGCTGGTGATCAAAGTACGACCTTTGAGATCCTTTAAATGCGGGAACATGGAGACAGAAAGAACCCGTCCGTCAGAACCGCCAAGAGGAAGGTCGCGTCCGTCATAGTTTTCAGTTACAACCGGAACGATCTTCTTGTCACAGAAGTCAGAAACAGTATCCAGATGTGCAATAAATCCGATCTTCGGACAATTTTCATATCCCGGCGTGGCAGGAATCTGTGCGTAGACATAGCATTTTTCATCCGTCCGTGCCTTTGGTAGTCCCAAATTGATGAACTCCCGGATCAGATCCTGTGCCAGGTCAAACTGGCAGGCAGAAGACGGTACGGTAGTGCTTGTCTCATCACTTGGGGTGCGTACAGTTATCGTATTTAAAGTCGTTCATAAGCTCTCATAAATAAATCTCTCCTGTTTTGTTATAATGATCTGTGTTTATTATAATTCCTGAGAGGAAGAAAGAAAAGGCAGAAATGGAAAAAAAGTCAGAAAAGTAACTTGACAATCAAAGCTGGGAAATTCTATAATGAACGTTGTTCAGAATGGAGGTGCAGATTTGAATATGGCAGTTACATCAAGAGAGGAAATACTTGCAGTGTGCAGAGAGATTGTGGCAGAAGAAGGGCTTTCGTCCGTAAACATGAGGCTTGTGGCTTCCCGGTGCAACATTGCATTAGGATCCGTGTATAATTATTTTCCATCCAAATCGGAACTTTTACTTGCGACGATTGAAAGTGTATGGATGGATATCTTTCATATGAATGGACAGGTACTTGTATTTGAAAGCTTTACAGCATGTATTGCCTGGTTGTTTGATACGGTGTATAAAAGCAGTCAGAAGTATCCGGAGTTTTTTAATCTGCATTCCATGAGTTTTGCAGCAAAAGATAAAAATGAGGGAAGGAAAATGATGGAGATTTCCCTGATGCATTTGAAGAAAAATCTGGTTCAGATATTGACAGAGGACCAGAATGTGCGTGAGAATGCATTTGAAAATGAGCTGACTCCGGAAATTTTTGTGGAGTATGTGTTTACACTTCTGATGTCCATTCTTCTGGAAAAGCAGAAAAGCTGCGAACCACTTTTAACGATGATCGCACACAGTATCTATGAATCCCACTTTTAAAAAGTGGGAAATTTTAAACATAAATATGAACAATGTTCATATTAGAGAGGAGAACAAAATGAAAGTAAAAAAAAGAACATTACTGCTACTGGCCAGCATTGTCTGGCTGATTGCGGGGTTCAATATTATTCGAATTGGAATACTCAGCTATACGGGGCATGTGACAGTTGTGAATATTTTGCTCTCAGCGCTGGTTTTTGCTGTATTCTGGTCGATGGTATTTTATAAACTGGTGATCAGACATACCGACAGAATTCAAAACTACGAAGATGAGCTTCAGTTTTTCTGGCACTTTTTTTGATAAGAAGTCATTTTTTGATCATGGCATTTATGATGACTTTTGGAATTGGTCTTCGAGCCTCCCATTTTGCACCGGATGTGTTCATCGCTGTGTTTTATTCAGGATTGGGAATGGCACTGTTTCTGGCAGGAGTTCTGTTTGGAGTTCATTATTTTCAGCAGGAAAGAAAAGTAAGCAGATAGAAAAGGTGCAAGTATCTGTCTGTTTACGATTTTTACGTAAATTAAAATTGGTGTTAGAATATCCCTATGGTAAAGTTCTGAGCAATTGTTAAACTGTCAAGGGTCGTTAATAGTTGCTATAGCTTTTATTTTTTTAATTTTACAGAAAGCCTAATACCGCCTAAACCAACGAATAAATCATTCGTAGCATGAGTCATCCTCCTTCGTTTTGGTTCCGTTAAACTATGAGATGGGGTAGTTCCCTTTTTCAAGGAATCTAATTTTGTGATTATTTCACAATTGAAATGTAAACGGTTTTCCCATATAATAAGTGTATCGAATTCTTCCGGAGGAATTTTAGATATGGAACATATAGACATTAAATTTATCGCGAAAAAAAGCGGTTGTTCGATTGCTACGGTTTCTCGTGTGATCAATCGTTCCAAACCAGTCAGCGAGGAGTTACAGAAAAGAGTAAATAGATACGATCAGAAAGTATAATTATAATCCAAGCATTTACGCACAGAATCTGACGGGTAAAAAGTCAAAATTACTTGGTTTTATCATGACCAACTACATCAATCAGTATCAGCTTCTGCTGTTTCGTTATCTGAACGAGTTTGCCTGCAAGATGGGGTATGGTTGTATTATTCGTTATTGTAATTCTGAATTTGAGGAAAAACTAGAGGTATTAAGAGAACTGGAAATTAGGGGAATCGAAGTCTGCTTTAGCCTTTTTCTGCTTTCGCCGAAAGAGGAAGCGTATATAAAAGAACATTTCAGAATTAAAGTCTGCCACATGCAGTCACCGGAAATGCACTTGAATATCATAGGAAAAAAACGAAAGTTCTGTTTATGAGGCTGTGTGCTATCTTGCTCAGCTTGGTCACAAACGAATTGGAGGCATCTTTTGTATTGACGAAATAGAGGACAGTTTCCTCTTGGCAAGGAAAAGAGGCTTTATAAAAGCTGTAAGTCAGATAAATCTCGATCAAGATGAATCTCTGATTGGCCAGCTTCATGGAGAATGTGAAAAAGACAGTGTGATTTCAGTGATAGAAAAGATCTTTGTACCTCAAAATCCGCCAACGGCATTGTTTTGTTACAGCGATGAAGTTGCAATCGAGGTCATGTCCTGGATCATGAAGCAGGGGTATAGAATTCCAGAGGATATATCTGTGCTTTCATTTGACGGTATTCCGTTTGCGGGACGCGTAACGCCATCTCTGTCTACAATTAGCCAGCCAGTAGAATATCAGGCAAAATGCATTATAAAAGGCATGTTGTATCTACAGGATGGAATAGAGAGACCATGTGATGAAAAGGAAAATGAATATCTTCTGCAGATTCGGGACAGTGTGGGGATTCCTGGTCATTAAAAAAATTGGAGGAAGAATATGAAAGCGAAAAAGTTAATTGCCACTGGTCTTGTGGCATCAATGTTAATGCTGGCGCTTACTGGATGTGGCGCAGGCGGAAATAGCGGTGAATCCGCAAAAGATACAGATAAAGGATCAGTATATTTTCTGAACTTTAAATCTGAACTTTCTTCTGAATGGAAAGAAGTAGCCGGAACCTTTACCAAGGAAACCGGAATTGATATGAAAGTAGTTACTGCGGGAAGCGGAACCTATGAACAGACATTAAAATCTGAGCTTTCAAAAAAAGAAATGCCGACACTTTTTAACATTAACGGTCCAATCGGGTATCAGACATGGAAAAACTATTGTGCTGATCTGAAAGATTCCCAAATTTATGAGTGGCTTGCTGACAAAGATATGGCAATTACAGATGGCGATGGTGTGTATGGTATTCCGTATGCAGTAGAAGGCTATGGAATTATCTATAATGACGCTATTATGAAGAAATATTTTGCACTTCCGGATAAAGCAGTTGATATTTCAGATACAAAAGAGATTAAAAATTTCGACACGCTTAAAACAGTGGTGGAAGATATGACAGAACATAAAAATGATCTTGGAATTCAGGGAGTTTTCGGTTCAACTTCATTTGCTCCAGGCGAAGATTGGCGCTGGCAGACTCATCTTATGAATCTTCCTGTGTACTATGAATATAAGGCTGACGGAGTGGATAATCTGGATGCGATCGAATTCAAATATAATAAAAACTTTAAAAATATTTTTGATCTCTATCTGAATAAATTCATGTACAGAACCATCTATGGTTGGATCTAAAAATGTCGAGGAATCTATGGCAGAATTTGCAATGGGAAATGTAGCTATGATCCAGAATGGAAACTGGGGCTGGGCAATGATCTATGACCTGGATGGAAACGTGGTAAAAGAGGAAGATATTAAGTTCCTTCCAATTTATACAGGAGTAGAAGGAGAAGAAAACCAGGGACTTTGTGTCGGAACAGAAAACTATATTTGTATCAACAATAAGGTTTCTGAAGCTGACCAGAAAGCATCTGAAGAGTTCCTGGAATGGCTGTTTAACAGCGAGAGTGGAAAAGCTTACTGCAATGGAATCCTTGGAATGATTCCGCCATTCTCAACATTTGATGAGGATGAAAGACCAGATAATCCGCTCGTACAGGATATGCTTAGTTATATGAACGATGATTCTTTATATTCTATTACATGGGACTTTACAACCTTCCCGAGCCAGGAATTTAAAAACCAGCTTGGAAGTTATCTTCTTGAGTATGCGCAGGGAAATATGACATGGGATGATGTAGTTGAGCAGACAACTGATTGCTGGGCATCAGAAAAAGCCCTGCTTGCACAATAGTAGAAATTTAGTTCCTGTTTATAGGCTGGCGTTTTCCGAACTGAAATGCCGCATGATACAGTGAATGTAGCAGATTTCGCCGATGTGGAATGCAAAGCATCGGCAAAATCCGTTGCTGTTTGCGCAATGCGTGAATAGCAACAAATTTATGGGGCAGAGACAAAATGTTTCTGCCCTGTGTACGAAAGGGAGGCTGTTTAGAAGATGGAAAAAGCTTTTAAAAAGAGATTTGTGATATTAGTGTTACCAACGCTGATCGCATTTATTATTGCATTTATTATTCCATTTGTACTGGGAATTTATCTTTCTTTCACAAAATTTACAACAGTTACAGATGCCCAGTGGATTGGGCTGAGCAATTATATTGTGGCATTTCGGGATAAAGATTTCCTTGCATCGCTCCTGTTTACTGTTAAATTTGTACTTGTTAATCTTGTGACGATTAACTTAATTGCCTTTATGCTTGCATACGTGTTGTCAAGAAAGCTCCGTGGAACAAATATTTTCCGAACAGTTATATTTATGCCAAACCTTCTGGGCGGAATTGTGCTTGGTTATATTTGGCAGCTGATCATTAATGGGATTCTTTCTTTTTTCAGAACAACGCTTACTGCAGATGCGGCATATGGATTCTGGGGAATGGTGCTTGCTATGAACTGGCAGTTGATTGGATATATGATGGTTATTTACATTGCAGCTATCCAAAATATTTCAGAGGAAATAAAAGAAGCAGCACTTATTGATGGTGTAACGCGGGGACAGATGGTTAGAAAGATTATTTTGCCCCTGATCATGCCTGCAATTACAATCTGCTTATTTATGACAACAACAAATGCATTTAAAATGTTTGACTTAAACCTTGCCCTGACCGCGGGACTTCCGGGAAAATCCACTTCTCTGGTTGCACTGGATATTTATAATTCATTCTACAACAGAATGGGTTATGAGGGAGTCGGACAGGCCAAAGCAGTGATGGTTTTTCTTAATCGTTGCTGCAATTTCAGTGACGCAGCTTATTATTACTCGGCGTAAGGAGGTTGAAAACTAATGAAAAATAAAAAGGGTGAAAGCATACAGATAATAATTCTTACTGTAATCTCGGTTTTATTTATCGCTCCGATTGTGATTGTGTTTATGAATTCATTTAAGAGCAAACTATTCATTAACAGTACGCCGTTTGCGTTCCCTAATGCCGACTCTTTTGTAGGTCTGGCAAATTATGGAGAAGGAATGATTAAGACCGGATTTCTGCAGGCATTTTTTATTACTTTATTTATAACTGTAGCCTCCGTGTTTCTTATTGTTATGCTGACTTCTATGACAGCATGGTATCTGGTCCGTGTAAAAAGCCGTTTTACAAAAGTAATGTACTATCTGTTTGCTTTTGCCATGATCGTACCATTCCAGATGGTAATGTTTACGCTTGTTAAAGTATCAAATATGTTTAATCTGGACAATCTGATCGGTATCATATTTATTTATGTCGGATTTGGTGCTGGATTGTCTGTATTTATGTTTACTGGTTTTATTAAATCAATTCCAGTTTCTCTGGAAGAGGCAGCGATGATTGATGGATGTTCTATTATGCAAATTTACTTTAAAGTTGTATTTCCTGTGATACGTCCGATTATTATGACAGTTGCAATTTTGAATGCCATGTGGATCTGGAATGACTATCTGCTTCCATATCTTGTAATTGGTTCTGAATATAAAACAATCTCTGTGGCAATCCAATATCTCAGAGGTGGATATGGCTCGATTGACCTTGGACTTATGATGTCCATGCTGGTACTGGCAATCATACCAATTGTAATTTTCTATATGATTTGCCAGAAATGGATCATACAGGGAGTAATCGCTGGAGCAGTAAAAGGATAAGGAGACTAAAATGAAAAAACGTATTATACGAGGAATTACTTCCAGAAGAATGTGTGCAGAGAATACAGGAGATGCCGGTTGCTTATCTTCCGCTTGGAACATTGGAATGGCATGGTCCACATATGCCTCTTGGGGCTGACGGAATCCAGTCAAAAGAATTGTTTGTGCGAGTGGCAGGAAAAAGTAGGCGGTGTAGTACTTCCGATGTTGTTTATGGGACCTGATCGTGTGTTTCACGACAGGGGAACTGCGTTTTATGGAATGGATATTAATACCGAAGGGGCACTGAATACATATTGCGTCCAGCAGATGAAAGGCAGTGCCTATTGGATGGAAAAAGCTCTGTTTCAGGACAATCTGCGCAGTATCTTTGCCCAACTGTTCAGAGCAGGCATACGTATCGTAGTCGGACATGGACATGGGCCATCAACAAATGTATTTCAGGAACTAAAGGAAGAAGCAGAAGAAAAATATGGTCTGCACATTTTGACTGCTTGGACATTTGCAGAAGACGATCGGTTGAAATATCAGAATGACCATGCCGGAGCGAATGAAACCTCTATCGTAATGGCTGTACGTCCAGAGCTGGTAGATTTTGGACAGGTGAAAGAAGATGAAAGTAATTTGATAGGAATCGCAGGACGTCATCCGGTCAGAGAATCATCTGCAGCATACGGAAATGAGATCCTTGAGTATACAATGAAAACACTCATTTCAGGTATTGAAAAGGAGTACAAAATACTCAAAGAAAGCTAGATAGATGCAAATGATTTTGAACTGTCTTATGAAAAAGAATCCTGCGAGAAGGATTTTCCGCCTGCGGCGGGTCGCTTCTGCGACATACTTCTTATCCACCGTAGTGCTATCCTCGCGGAACACTTAGGAATTTATGAAAACAAGAATTTTTGAGTGACGCCTTTAAACGGAAACAAGAAAATAGCGACCACATAGAGTACAAAATGCTCTGGTGTGGTCGCTATTTTTTGTCTATATTATGCTAAGTATTATAACAGTTCAGTTTTTTGGCATTCACAATATTTTCCTTTAAAATAGATGATCATTTTATGTTCGGCAGATAGATCTCCGAAGTGTTCTGGAGGAAAGACTGCAAATTACGCTTAAACGGAATGCCAGTTCCGCTACTACGGAACGGCTATTCCATTTTTAACGGTACAAAGTACCGTTAAATTACATCATTCTGTTTCACGCATATTTATACCGTTCATCTCCAGACGATACGTATGGTGCTTATCGGTGATACGTGTAAGGCACGCATCAGCGTAGGTGTTATCGGCAAACATATCGAACCATGTACTGACTGGAAATTGTGAGATAACTACAGTTGATTTCCTTCCATCCCTGGTATCAAGGACTTCAAAGAGATCCCGGCATTTATCGAGATCGAGATCCATAAGACCGAAATCATCGATCACAAGCAGATCCAGTTTGGTCAGTTTATTCAGGGAATCCAGATTTGTGGATTTGATACGTGCCTGTTCCATTTCGCTCATAAGGGTGTTCGCTTTTATATACTTTACGCTCTTAGACTGCTTCATTGCAGTTACGCAAAAAGCATTGATCAGATAAGTTTTTCTACTGGCAAGAACCTGTTACAATGAGATTTTTTCCTCTATCCAATGACAGGTACTCAGTCGTTCTATTGTCTGGGTATCAAGCTGGCGTTCTGGACGGTAAATGGTTTCATCAAGATCTGCCGCCGGGTATCGCAGATGCGCTTCTTTCATCAGACAATTAAAGCGTTTATCTGCCCGTGCCTGCCACTCTGCATCAACCATTGCTGTCATGCGTTCCATAAAAGTGTTCAGATCTGCCTTGGGGTCTTTTAACTGTTCTTCCAGGATATGTGCCATTTCTGGAACACGGAAACTTTTCAGACGCGTGATCAGATCCTGTTCCTGAGCTGTTAATGTAATGTCTTGGGCTGAACTCATTTTGAAGTGCTATAATAAAGTTGTAACAGAAGTGGCTAATAAGATATAATCATCTTACAGAGAAAAGAGGAAGTATTATGTCACAAAGTTACACACCTGAATTTAAAAAGAAAATCGTTCGCCTTCA
>ENA-OPYU01000388-OPYU01000388.1-human-gut-metagenome-genome-assembly--contig:-NODE-388-length-17823-cov-3.438630_pt1 | contig 17823 bp, 22 predicted proteins | sample MGYA00242637_ERZ504482 | MGnify/ENA primary metagenome ERZ504482 (study PRJEB26092, sample SAMD00036237) | human gut metagenome | host: Homo sapiens | study: EMG produced TPA metagenomics assembly of... | reverse complement strand
ATTGCAAAAGGATTCTATAGGCAAGGATACAGAAATAGCAGTAATAGAGATATACAATTCTTCAAACAACCAAATTACTGTAAAAAATATGATGACGAAAAAATTCTATTAAAAGAGTTATTTCTGCTTTAAATATGAAAAGTTGGAAAAATACAAACATAAGTGAAAATACACAGCCTCAATATTTGATAAAACTTTATGACTCTGTTGAGGAACAAAATAATCATGTAACAGAACTTACGATTTATGAGGGAGGAGAATATGCCACTATTTTCATGACTTCTCCTGGCGCAGCAAAAAAAAGGTTATAAAACAAAGATTGCTATTTCAGAATTGGTTGATTAAAAACAGCAGGGAGAAACGTTGCTTCTACAGCGTTTCTCCCTCTTTTATGGTTTTCCTGATTTTAATGGTAAAGCACACCAGCCCCTCTTCTGTAACATGGCTAAAAAGTCCGCATTCTTCATCATAATACATACGGATTCGTTCTCTAATATTATATATTCCATATCCTTTTCCCGGAGTACTCAGTATTTTCTCTACTTCTTCCTCACTTAGCTTCCCTCCATTGTTATAGACATGGAACACCAGGAAGTCTTCTTCACATAGATATTCTATTCTGATTTTTCCTTTTTCTCCCTCGCAGAAATCTACGCCATGGCAGATAGCATTTTCTACAATAGGCTGCAGCAGAAAGTTAGGCATCCTGCATTCCCTGCCTTCTTCTGACAGATTGTAAATCACTTCAAAGCTGTTTTCATGAGATTTCAACTGAATCTGTAAGTATGCTTTGACATTCTCCAACTCATTTTGCACAATGGTAATCTGCTTTCCATTGTTTAATGCTGTTCGGTAAAATTTTGCCAGCAGCCCCGTAATATCGGCAATTTCATCCTGTTCTGAGCGGATAGCTTTCCATTTAATACTGGAAAGACAATTATAGAGAAAATGAGGATTCATCATAGCCTGCAAGGCTTTTAGCTCCTCTTTTCGCTTTTCCATACCAAGCTGGTACATCTCTTCCATCATCTCATTGATTTTCCGGCACATTTTATTAAAACTGGCTGACACAATTCCAATTTCATCAGAATATCCCTCTTCCAGTGTTAAATCAAAATTCCCCTGGCTCACTTCCTCTGCACAATGCTTCAACTGAAGGACTCTGGAGCTTAAAAGTCTGGAAATCAGACTCATTAAAACCGCTGCTGCTGCCAGGCAGATTCCCATAACAAAACAGGTGGTTGCCAATATGGTAATCATCTGTCCTGAAATTTCTGATTTATCAATGTAATAATAAATCTTCCAGCCATTACTCAGCTCTTCGGAAACTGCCAACATCGTTTTCCTGGTCTGGTAAAATCCAGGCTCCTGTCCTTTCTCAATACTTGCAGCAATTTCTTTTTCCAGATTTTCATCTGCAATTACTCTGTTCTTAATCACCTGATTTTCAGAATCTGTAAGTACAACTCCATTGTTCAAATAGTCAGACTGGTAAAGCCCCTGGGTAATTTCATCTGGAAAGACCTCCAGTTTCATAACGCCAATAGGTTTGGAAGATGTTTCAGCATCCAAAAGCATCCTTACTGCATAAATCCGGTCATCATTCACCACCCATTTCGTTTTATAATTTCCGACTTCTCTCTCCATCCATCTCTGCGCCTCTTCATTCATGGGTTTCAGGAAATTTCCCAAAGGCTGCTGTACATAAGGAGAAAAAATTTCTAATCCCTTTATATTGTAATCACTGGTAATAAAATACCAGAAGGTAGGCTCCACAGAATCATTCATTTCCCTTGCCAGAGCATTCATATCATGTTTACTTCCTTCCAGGCTTTCCCGCAGCTTTGCATGATAGGACAGATATTTAATATTGTCGTTTTCCCTTTGAATGCTGCTTTCCAGACTATAGGAAATGGAATCTATGTTGTTTTCCATAGTATACCTGGTCTGACGCATAAGGTTCTTGCTGGAAACAGAGTAGGAATAAATTCCCAGCACAAAAATGGGAATCAGCACCAGCACCAGATAGCTGATTACCAGTTTCTTTCTTATGGATGCGCCTCCATAATACCAATTCCATAATTTTTTCATAATTTCTCTCTCAACTGTTTTGGTGTCACACCATAATAATTTTTAAACAGGCGGTTAAAATAGGACTGATTTTCATATCCGCAGGTTTTTGCCACCTGGACAATCTTCAGGGTTCCTTCTTCCAGCATTTTTCTGGCTTTCATCATTTTAATATCCGTTACATATTTTACCAGTGTCTGTCCGGTTTCTTTTTTGAAAATATAGCTCACATAGGCAGGAGTAAGATTTACGTTCTCAGCCACATAATTGAGACTAATATCCTTTGCATACTCCTTCTCTATGAGGTTTTTAATCTTCTGGATAATCCTGGATTCATCCTGGTCTTCTCCCTGAATAAAAGACAGCATTTTCTCCACTGCCTGTTCATAGACTTCCATCATATTTTTCAGGCTTTTTGCCCTAAACAGGGCTTCTGCCAGAGCAAGAGCTTCCTCAAACTCAATCTTTGGAACTTTGTCATAAATGGCTTTAATAATGGAATATAACAGGTTCTGGAGATAAATCTTACTTACCTTATCAAGAGAAGCTACCACTTTCATAAGCTGCTCATTTTGTCTGGCAATCAGTTCTGTGTCCATGGATTCAATGGCCTGCATCATTTGCCTTGCAGCCCTCTCTGCATCCTGCGCATAGAGTTCTGTTTCGCTGTAATACCCTCTGGTACTGACAATTTGATTCCCATATCCGAAAAGCTCTGCCTGTATCTGATGCATCTGCTCTAACTGTTTTTCCAGTTTTTCCGCGTTCTCCACTACTTCACTGATAATCACTGCTGCCTCACTTCTGGTTTCACCTGTAAGTCCCGGAGGATTTTCTGTACCTGTTTTTCCAGCTCATTTCCAGTAAAAAGCGGGCATCCCGCACCATTACATAAGCTTCATTTGGGTACATTTCCAGATAAGAGGTGTTTTCTCCCAGATACATTTTCAAAAATTGAAGGAAAATTTCTTCGTGTTCTTCAAAAAAGTTTTCTGTGAATTCAATGTCCAGAATTCTGCAATGCTTTCCTGTCCCCAGATTCAAAATCTGCTCTGCCTTTTCTGCCTCTTCTTGCTCAATTTTAGCACTACTGAAAATTTTATACAAAAGATTTCTCCGATTCTGAACCTCCGCAGTCTGAAGTCTCTGTCCTTCCTCATTTTCCCTTTGCACAGACTCTATGACAGAAACCATAATTTTCTGAAATTCTTCAATCTCAATGGGTTTCAACAAATAGCTTACTGCATTTGCTTCTAAAGCCTGCTTCGCATAGCTAAATTCTCCGTAGGCGCTGAAAATAATAATCTTTATTTCTGGTCTGGTATCATGAACCTTTTTTGCCAGCTCCAGCCATCCATAATAGGCATCTTTACATCTGTAAACAAAATATTAATCTTTGCTTTTTTCTATCCATTGAAGGGCTTCTTTTCCATTGGAAGCCTGCATAATTTCCAAAGGATATTGATATTTCTCAATCAGCCAGGAAATCCCTTCTCTTTCTTCCCTCTCATCATCTACTAATAAAATCTTTATTTTCCCCATTCCATTGCCTTCCCTTCCAGCGCCCGGTGTTTTTATTCTCTGTATACTCTGCACATATTTTCTTTTAGTATACCTTTGTTTTCTGGGTTTTTCAACAATACATGCAAAAAGTTTCCATGCAAGACGGACATCAAGAATAGTGATGCACTTCTAGCTCAGCCTGCGCTCCCTTTGAGCCTGTAGTCTCAAAGGGTACTCGGCAAATTCGCCAGAATTGCACCACTATTCTTGATTGTTATTTTCTGCATTGCAACTTTTCTTGAAAAATCTTTACTTGCTTATTTCTGGTCTTTTAAAAAATTTAAGAACTGAGCAACGCCACCGCCGATTTGCTGGACGCCTTCTGGTCTTTCGCCGTTTACTTCGGATACATCGAAGAAGTCTCCTTTGGCGGCTTTTTCTGTTTTCATAAAGCTGTCACTGCCGAAGATTCCCTTTTTCAATACCCACGTATTCGTCTCCCCAGTAGGTACATTCTTCTGGAAGGATGCCAGATTCCTTAGAAATCAGGGTGAAGATACTGTCCACGTTGTCACTTTTGCTTGTGGTTCCTACTTCCAGATACTTGGCGTCACAGGTAGGAAGGACTTCCACACCGTACTTCTTTCCGATTTCTTTGCCAGATTCATAAGCCCCTGAAGTCCCTCGGTAATACCATGCTCTGTAAGAGAGGCTTTTCAGACTTCCCAGCTCATCCTCCTGCATGAACAGGTTTTCTCCCCTCTGATTGGACACATAAGGTCAATCTTGCAATAATTTGGTCTGCTGAATACAATATCTGTATCAAAAATCATAGCGTGCCTTTAATTCCTCATGGATTTCAAAACAAATCCTGTGAATGGTTAAAATGCTCCTCTTTTTCTGGCACCATATTTTTGAAAATATAAGGTTTTCCATCACGAAAAGCATAATTATAAGCTCCCCGTCCCAGTCCAAGATAAAGGTTCTCAAGCTCTGCTTTGGTAAAACAGCTCTCCAGTTTTCCTCCTGCTATGTTCTCAATGGTAGTACCGCTGATAATAGCAAGTTTCACGCCTTTTTGCAGTAATGGCCTCATAGCCTGCACCGCATCGTCCGCCGGAGCTTTTCTGGACATAACGGCTGTTCCGTCCCAGTCTAAAAAAAATTGCTTTATAATTCTTCCACATAGGTTTCCCCTTCTCCATGTAATGTAAATTTCTTTTCCATCCACTGAAAATTGAATGGCTGTTCCTTCTATTACGGTAAATTTCGCTTCGTTTTTAGAAATCTGAATTTCCAGAAGTGTTCCCCGAAATCTCAGTCTGAATGCATATTCTTCCCATTCTTCTGGAATGGATGGCTCAAAGGTCAGTTTTGAGTTCTGGCAGCGTACCCCTGCAAAACCATTTACAATGGCCTGCCAGGTTCCCGCCATATTGGCTGCATGAATACCGGCATAGAAGTTGTTGTGATAATCATCCAGATCCATACGGGCAGACTGTGAGAAATACTCATATCCTTCTTCCAGATAACCAATGCTGCATGCTACAATTCCAAAAATACAGGTGGAAAGTGAGGAGTGATGCAAGGTCACTTCCTGATAGAAATCATAGTTTCTTTTGATTTCTTCTTTTGTAAACAGATTACTGTGCAGATACATACCCAGAATAGCATCTGCCTGTTTTGACATGCGGTGACGCATAATAAACAGAGGATGATAATTTTCATACAGCCATGCTCTCTTTTCCGGTGGAATCTTATTTTCATCCCAGGGCTTGCGCATCATAAATCCGTCATCCATAGGATAAACCTGTCTCTCTTCATCATAAGGGAAATACATCTTCTCAATGATTTCCTTCCAAAGCAGTGTTTCTTCTGTGGAAAATTCCAGCTTTTCTTCTAAGGATTTTTAAACATTCAGGCGCATGTGTTTCCAGATATTCCACAGCGTTTACCGCATCTCTTAAATTCTCTCTTGCCATCAGGTTGGTGTAGAAGTTATTGTCCACCAGCACATTATATTCATCCGGCCCTGTCACATCACAGATACAATATTTTCCGCCTTTGCACTTGGCAAAGCTTCCCACATCTACCCAGACTCTGGCAGTTTCAATGAGGATTTCAGCGCCCTTTTCCTTCAGGTATTCCACATCTCCGGTCACCTGTAAATACAGGGACAGGGCATAGGAAATATCTCCGTTAATATGATACTGAGCAGTTCCCAGTGGATAATAGGTAGAAGCTTCCTCTCCGTTAATGGTTCTCCATGGATACAAGGCGCCCTTCTCATGTCCCAGGATTCTGGCTCTGCTTCTTGCCTGATCCAGGGTGCTGTACCGGTAATCCAGCAAATGTCTGGCTGCCTCCGGCTCTGTATACACCAGAACCGGCAGTACATACATTTCTGTATCCCAGAAATAATGACCTTCATAGCCCTCTCCAGACAGACCCTTGGCTCCCATTCCGGTTCTTCCGTCTCTTCCCGCTGACTGGATAATATGGAACAGGTTAAAATGAATGCCCTGCTGCAGAGCCTCATTGCCTTTGATTCGCACATCTGCAATTTTCCAGAAGCTTTCCATATATTCTTTCTGGCGCTCTTCCAGGTAAGAATAGCCTTCCTGTCTGGCTCTGTTTAACTCTTCTGTTACAAAAACTTCCAGTTCTTCTTTTGGCATATCCAACTGTGTGGTGTAGCAGATAAATTTCTCCAGCACAATGGATTCTCCCTCTGTCCCTTCTAAAGTGCAGGACAGGGATGCCTCCAGTTCTCCCATGTCTGCCTTCCAGTCTGCTTTTACTGTTTCCTTCTGGGAGAGAATGGTATGAGCGCTTCCACAGGCCATGGTAAGATGACTTCCTATGGTTTCACCTTCATAATAAAGTCTGTCTTTCTTTGCCCACAGGTTTCTCTTTTCCAGACGTCTTCCAAAAGGACCGTAATCCACAATAGGATTGGTTTTTCTGGTGTGGTTTTCCACATCTGCACTAAGTTTTGATACAAATTCTATACTGCCACTGTAATTCAATGGAGTTACCTCATAGCAGATAACCATAATATTTTTCTGGCAAAAGAAACCAGTCTGCTGATTCTGATTTTTGTCTTTTTTCCTTTTGGAGACATCCACACAAGAGTTCTCTCTAACACGCCCTCCTTCATATGAAGGGTTCTTTTGTACTCCTCCACACTTCCTTCTTTCATAGAAAACAGTTCTCCGTCTAAAAGAACTCTGGTTTCCTTTAAATTGGGAAGGTTTAAAAGGGACTGGCTAAGAAGCGGGGAACCGAAATTTGCCTCCCCATAGCGGATATGCTCACTCTCATAAAATCCATTGACAAAGTTTCCTTCCAGTCCGGTATCAATATCAAAGGGATACGCTTCCTCAAAGGTACCTCTGGTTCCAATATATCCATTAGAAAGAGCAAAGGTTGTTTCATTGCGGTAGTTATTCTCTTTCTGAAATTCCTGTTCTGTAATATCCCACACTTCAACAGGATAAATAGGCTGTTTCTCTGTATTCATTGTCTTACCTCAATTTTCCCAAAATACTTCTTCATCTTTGATAAATGCCATTAAAAACTCATAGGCATCCGGCTCCAGGGCTGTTTCATGCTGCAGCAACGCCTGGTATTTTAAATTCTCTGTCCCCTTTTCCTGTCTCATTTCCTCCGGAAGCTCCAGAATGCGGCGCTCTTCCCAGGGATGCTGTTTTTCTAATCCTTTGGGGCAGGTAAATTTCTTTGTATCCCGTAAAGGCCACACCTCATCCCCTGCACAGGAATGGATTAAACCACAGTACAGATTAGGTTCGTACCCTTCCTCTTTTTTTAGCTCATCCAGCACTTCACATACAAACCGATACAAAGCCTCATGGTCTCCATGGGTGTCATAGGGAGAAGTGGTAAAAATATGTTCCGCCTTCTTGTCTCTTAGAATTTCCTTTAAATCTTCCCTGAAAGCTCTCCTGCAATATGCCCCATGTTTTCCCCATTTCTTCTTATGAAACTCATCTTTTTCCACAAGTCCGTAAGTTTCCTGTGCGCAGGAGGAAGGATAACATTTCTCCTCCTCCCTTTCTTCATACAAATGAGTCAGAAAACTGTCCTCTCTTGGCATTCCTGTATCTGCATAGCCCATAATTTCTAAATGTTCTTTTGAAAGCCCCAGAACCTGGAGTCCTGCTATACTCTCTCTTAATCTATTCTGTCCTTTTTCATAATCAGAACATTCATAATCTCCATTGGTAGCCATAACTACGGTGCACGAAATCCCTGCTTTCACAGCTTCCCGAATGACCCCTGCAGACATGAGAATTTCATCATCCTCATGAGGAACCACAATGACAATATTTCCAAAATCCTTCTGAATCTTCATGTTTTATCATCCTTTCACTGCACCTGCTGCAACGCCTGCAATAATATATTTCTGCATAAACACATAGAAAATCATAAGCGGTGCCACGCCCAGCATTAACATTGGAAACAGTGCAGTCCAATCCGTTGCAAACTGCCCGATATTTCTGGTTACTTCCTGAAGAATCACATCGTTTTCCCTACTCTGTAAAAACAGCAGAGGTGTCATAAATTCATTCCATACATTTAAGGTTACAATAATGACAACCGTTGAAATAACTGGTTTTAATAAAGGCAAACAATCTTAAAAAATCTTGGAATTACAGAACATCCATCAATGGAAGCTGCCTCCTCTAATTCCTTTGGAACAGTAGATTCAATAAATTCTTTGAACAAAAACACCGCCTGAGGCGTATTAATAGCTACATCGACTAAAATAACAGACCACAGGGTATTCATAATTCCAAAACTCTTTACGATCTTATATAAGCTGACGATATTCATCTGGAAAGGAACAATCAGTCCTGCCAGAAACAGAAGGAATAATCTGGTTCCCATTTTAGATTTGGTTCTTGCCAGGGCATATCCTGCCATAGATCCAAAAATTACAATAAGTAATACTGCTGTTGCTGTGATAAAAAAGGTATTTCCAAATGCTCTTGGAAATTCCATATTAATCCAGGCATTGACATAGTTATCAAGGCGCAGTTCTCTTGGAAGTCCAAGAGGATTTAAGGTAGCTTCTTGAGAACCTTTTTAATGTTGTTACAATCAAATAGTAAATTGGTATAAACCAGATGATTGCAATGGCAACCATAACAATTTCCGTAATAATAAGATTTCTTTTCTCATTTTTTTCATTGTATTGCGTCACTCCATTTCCCCATAAGTTTTGTTACCACTGCACTAATCACTAACACAATAATAAAGAAGCAAACACCAAAGGCAGCACCTGTACTATAAAAACCTTCGGAAATTCCCTTTTTCATCATAACCGTCATAACGGTCTGTGTTGCATCACCAGGACCTCCGGATGTCATGGAATAAATGATATCGAAAACTTTCATACCTCCAATAAGGCCGGTAACCACTACAATTTTCACAGATGGACACATAAGAGGTAACGTAACATAGAAAAACTTCTGGATACCATTGGCTCCGTCAATCTCAGCTGCCTCATAAAGCTCCGGTGCAATTCCCTGGAGATTTGCCAGGAAAATAACCATGGCCCATCCTGTCCACTGGCCAAATCTGTGTGAAAAAAATTACAGAATACAGTGCTGTTTTCGAAGTGAAAAAATTCACAGTTCCAAATCCCAGCTGATGAAGAATATTATTGATTAAACCAAAGTCTGAAGAGGACATAATAAAGTTCCACAAATATCCAATAATCAGGGAACTAAATACTGCCGGGAAGAAAAATACTGCACGCAGGATATTTCTGCTTTTCAGCTTCCTGTTTAAAACCACTGCCAGAGGAAGACCTAAAACAGTCTGAAAACCAGTGAGTAAAATAGCATACACAACTGAGTTTTTAATCGCAGTCATCATAACCGGAGTTTCAAACACTTTCAGATAATTTTTCAACCCCACAAAATTTAAATGTATAGGATTCATATCTGTATAATCGGTAAAACTGTAATAAATAGTGTAGAGAAATGGTGTGATACTAAATACCAGATAAACCACTAATGCAGGAATAATAAAAATAAGGAAATATTTCCCTAATTCCCCTGCCCGTAATTTCTTTTTTCTTGTCATGATGATCCTCCTGAGCGCAAAAAGTGCCCCTGCGCCACCTTGGACGCGAGAGGCACCTTTTCAAATTTCCTTTTTTTTTCAAGCAGTTCTTTTACAGATGCATCTACGTTCTTTAACGTAGTAGATAAATCCTGTTCTCCAAGGAGATATGACTGCATCTGAGTTCCATAAGTTTCATGAGCACTTGCTGCATCTCCCCATTCGTTCCATGGGCAGTATACATTTCCAGCTTCCAGAGCTTTAGAAGCACTTGCATATGCTTCTGGCAAATCAAACTCTGCACCTTCCAGATAAGAAGAACCACCCTGATTATCCTGCCAGAACGCTTTCTGACCTTCTACAGTAGAGATTGCTTCCAGAACTTTCATAGCCGCTTCTTTATTTTCAGAAGATTTATTCACTGCAAATCCACAGCCAGGTCCGCCAATCAGCCAGCCATCACTTGCTTTTGTTCCATAAAACGGCATCATATCAATCACAAGTTCCGGGTTCTTTTCCTGAATGGTTTCTAAATCCCATGGTCCAGAACAGAACATAGCCGCTTTTCCTGTTGCAAATTCTTCCAATGCCTGATCATGGTCAATTCCCACCATATCTTCGGTATAAATACCCTCTGTAATCATTTCAGACCATTTTTCCAAATATGGATTCCAGTTTCCATCCAGTGTTGTTTTTCCTTCTCTGTATTCTTCCCCAAAGTTTTTCCCTTTTTCTGTGGAAAGGTACTCTGCTGCAACAAATGCCATGGAATTTTAAGCATAGGTTCCCAGGATTTCAAACCTGCTGCCAAAGGTTTCACACCTAATTCTTGGAACTTCTTGCAAACATCAATATATTCGTCAAAAGTAGTCGGAAGTGCAATGTTGTTTTCTTCAAACATTTGCTTATTAAAATAGATTCCTTCAAACCAGCTGATTCCTGGAAGTGCATAGACACCACCATCATAGCTATACACATTCGTTCCTGCTTCTGAATATTTTGCTCCCAGCTCATCTAATTCTTCCAAATATCCAAGTTTTGCATGTTTTAATGCAGATGCTGGTGATTCACAAATAATGTCCGGACCTTCCTCTGCAGATAACTGTGTATCAACCACTGTGTCATAGTTGGAATTGTCAATAAACTGGAATTCTACCGTCACATCTGGAACTTCATTTTTCCAGATACTCTAACAGTGACTTCACAGTATCTTCACTGTTCCAGTAAGTCATTCTGACTTTTTGCTTTTTCCGTCACTTGCTTTTTTCTGATTTACTGTCAGATCCCTTTGCTCCACATCCTGCCTAAAACTCCGGCTGCCATAGCCGCACATAATACCACGCTAATGAATTTTTTTCTTCATGGTTTACTCCTCCTTTGTTTGTCTTTATTATACGTGTAGTTTTTTCCAGGATGAAAATTGCACAGTTTTTATGATTCCTAACACTTTTTTCTGGAAGATCAAAAAAATAATCCAAACGAACACGAATACATGTTACGCTCAGTCTGCCTTCCCTTTGAGCCTGTAGTCTCAAAGCGTACTCGACAAATTTGCGAAAACCGTATCCGTATTCTGGATCTATTTCTAGTTTTCTGACTCCGATATCTAATTCTATTCCAATACGCACCGCACCAGGATTCCTCCATGGGATGGTACTTCTAATTGCAGAACTCCTGCCTTGCATTCGTGTATTTTTCTTACCATACTGAATCCAAAGTCTCCGGTTACCATAAGCTGACGGAAACGCACTGTTTTATTTCGCGGAATCCCCAGCTCCCATACAGACAGTTCTACCATTTTTGTGGCATTGCTGTTGTTTAAGGTAACAACGGTCTTTTCCCGGTCTGTAAATCTTCCGTAGCTCAACAACTGATAGTCATTAGACAGAAATTTCAGGGAACCTGTCACCAGCTCCCGGTTCTCTTTGTGAATCTGTATCATTTCTTTGTGATAGGTAATCAGTTCCTGATCTTCTCTCCCACAGGGGAAGGTTCGCCTGTTATCCGGGTCTGTAAACCCGCACATGCCTGCCTCATCTCCGTAATAAATGGTAGGCGCTCCCGGCCAGGTCATTTGTATCATCACTGCTTCCCGAAACACTGCCTTATTAATACCTTCTTCTGCTGCCTGGCTTCCCAGATTTCCCACACGCCCTACCTTGTGATTGGTTCTGGTCAGAAATCTGGAATGGTCATGATTAGACAGCTCATTCATGGCACACATCAGGGACGGGGCATAAAAGTTCGCCATATGGTAATTCATGGCCCCGATAAAGCAGTCGCTGTTTCCATACATGGCCTCACTGTATTCATCACTGTGCTTCTCCATTCCTGTGAGAAACCAGGTGACAGGCTCCATAAATGCATCATAGTTCATAACCGTATCCCACTGGTCGCCTTCCAGCCAGGACTTTGCCACTCCGTAATGTTCCGCCAGAATCACAGCATTGGGGTTGGCTTCCTTTACATTTCTTCTGAAGTCCCGCCAAAATTGATGGTTGTATTCATTGCTGTGACCCAGATCCGCAGCCACATCCAGACGCCATCCATCCACATTATACGGCGGGGAAACCCACTTCCTTGCAATATGCATAATATACTCATACAAACGCGGTGAGTCCTCATAATTCAACTTTGGCAGGGTATCATGTCCCCACCAGCCATCATAGTAAGGATTATAAGGCCAGTCTCTGTCATTATGAAAACGGAAAAAGCTGCGGTAAGGACTATCAGCAGAAATGTAAGCCCCCTTCTCATAGCCCTCCTGGTTCTCATAAATCCGTTCCTTGTCCAGCCATTTATTAAAAGAGCCACAGTGGTTAAACACACCGTCCAGAATAACCTTCATGCCACGCCTGTGTATTTCTTCCACCAGTCTGGCAAAGAAATCATTGCTGGCCTCCAGGGTTTTCACGCCTGGTTACACGCTGAATATACTTTGACGCATGGGCATTCTCCTTATCCCAGTCCTGAAGAGGCTCTCCCCCATCTGCTACAAATTTTTCCATAATGAGGGTCAATATAGTCATAATCCTGACAATCATATTTATGGTTGGAAGGGGAAACAAACACCGGGTTAAAATATATCACTTCCACACCTAAGTCCTGCAAATAATCTAATTTATCCCAGACTCCCTGCAAATCGCCCCCATAAAAATCGCGGACATCCATGGCCTGTGGCGGACGGTTCCAGTCCTCCACCTTTTTTACCTTTTCATCAATATAACAATATTCTCCGGTAACCACATCATTAGAGGCATCCCCATTGCAAAAACGGTCTACAAAAATCTGATACATCACAGCGCCTTTTGCCCAATCCGGCGTCTGAAATCCAGGCACAATGCCAAAGGAATAATGCTCATCCACTTCCCTGGTCACGCCGCTTTTATTATAAAAACAATGAATCTTCCCGGAAATAATCTCAAAATAATAGTGAATGGTCTCTGTCTCCACCTGTAAGGTGATTCCATAGTAATCAAAACCATCCTTTGATTCCACAAGATTCATCTGCTTTTTCTCTTCCCCGCATATAAGATATACAAAATCTACGTTATTTTTCTTAGTACGAATCCGGATATTCACAGCCTCTCCCGGCTGTGGTTCTACTGGTGTTCTATAATTTTCCGTTTCATCACTAAATACTGCACGTTTGTTAAAATTCGGACGCATATTCGCCACATATTCCTGAACTTTTCTAGCATCCACTAGGTTTTCGTAATTCATACTGCATCCTCTCTTTTCTGCAAAACTAAATGAATCCTTTGCTTTGCCGAATTACTGTCTCTATTCTTATTCTATCCTACCACCATATGTTATGCAAAGTAAAACGCCAATCTTCGATGCGTTTTTGGAGAAGGTATTTCTTCTTATGGGGTGTAGCAAAAACTATATAATGTATTGGGGGGGTTTTTACAGTTATTATAATACCATGAGCCCCCGAAAAAGTCTGCACAATCTTGCTTTTTTTGAAAGAATTTTTTGAGTATTTTTTACATACCCCTATCTTTCTTCCCCTGACACCCTCCATAATTCTGCATAAAATCTGTCTAAAATAAAGCTTCAAACTCTTCCTGGCCGAATTTTTTCTTTTTCCAGAAGTAAATCCGCGCACTTATGAAGTACCTCTTCATGCTGGCTAATCAGACTCTTTGCTTCTGCATATGCCTCATCAATCAGATGCTTCACTTCTGCATCAATGAGAGCCGCTGTCTGTTCTGCATAATTTCTGGTATGTGCCAGGTCTCTTCCAATGAAAACTTCATCATCATCACTGCCATAGTGAATCATTCCCACTTTGTCTGACATACCATACTGTGTTACCATGGCTCTTGCCATCTGTGTTGCCTGTTTAATATCCTGGGATGCGCCTGTTGTAACATCTTTGAAAATCATTTCCTCTGCCGCGCGGCCTCCTAAGGATACTACAATGTGTTCCCGCATCTTTTCCTTGCTGTTAAACATTTCATCTGCTTTGGGCAGAGGCATGGTATAACCTGCCGCCCCCATACCCGTGGGGATAATGGAAATAGTATGCACGGATTCCATCTTTGGAAGCACATGGAACAAAATCGCATGACCTGCCTCATGGTAAGCTGTAATTCTCTTCTCTTCTTCTGAAATCACGCGGCTCTTTTTCTCCGCGCCGATTCCTGTTTTTTATAAATGCCTGACGCACATCACTCTGGTTAATAAAATATCTTCCGTCCTTTGCAGTGTGGATTGCCGCTTCATTCATAAGGTTTTCCAAATCTGCTCCCGTATAACCTGCGGTGGTTCTTGCCAGTTCCTTTAAATCCACATCTTCGCCCAGAGGCTTTTTCGCTGCGTGAACCTTCAGAATCTCTTCTCTTCCCTGAACATCCGGCTTTCCGACTCCCACTTTCCGGTCAAAACGTCCGGGGCGGAGAATCGCCGGGTCCAGAATATCTACACGGTTGGTGGCAGACATCACAATAATTCCTTCATTAACGCCAAAACCATCCATTTCTACCAGCAACTGGTTCAGGGTCTGCTCTCTTTCATCATGACCGCCGCCCATACCTGTGCCTCTTCTTCTGGCAACTGCGTCAATTTCATCAATAAACACAATACAAGGCGCATTTTTTTTCAGCTTCTTCAAATAAATCTCTTACTCTGGAAGCTCCCACACCAACAAACATTTCCACGAAATCAGAACCGGAAATAGAGAAAAACGGTACTCCGGCTTCTCCGGCTACAGCCTTTGCAAGCAGGGTCTTACCAGTACCCGGAGGGCCAACCAGAAGAACACCTTTGGGAATTCTGGCTCCTACCTTGGTATATTTCTGAGGATCCTTTAAGAAATCTACAATTTCCTCTAATTCTTCTTTTTCCTCCTGAAGCCCTGCCACATCCTTAAAGGTTACGTTTTTTTATCTGCATCTGTAGACATCCTTGCCCGGCTTTTTTCCGAAATTCATCATTTTATTGTTGCCGCCTCCGGACATCTGACGATTCATCATGGTAATCACAAAAATAATCATGCCACCTGTAATCAGCAAAGGCAAAATGGAGGACATAAAAAGGTTATCCCTTGGCACTTCTCCCACATAAATTCTGGAAATACCGGCCTCCTCTACCATTTCCTGGACTTCCTTAACATCCAGAGAATAGAAGCTCTTATCCCTTCCATCCTTTGTTTTCACAATAACCTTTCCGGTTGGAACCTCTCTGTTTGGCTGAATGTGTACCTCAATTACCTGCTTCTGTGAAAGCGCCTGCTCAAAGTCCTGTTCTGTGAAATCCGTATTCCTGGAGGCCTGTTTCAACACCATACTAATAACCAGTAAAAATCCCAAAAACAACAACACCGTAGGCAGCCAGCTTCTTGCCTGTCTATTCACTTCTTTCTTTCTCCTTTCCGGAATTCTTAAAGTTCTACCACACCAATGTATGGAAGATTTCTATATTTCTGGGCATAATCAAGTCCATAGCCCACTACAAATTCGTCCGGGATATTAAAGCATACATAATCCACCTTCACATCCTTAACTCTTCTTTCCGGCTTGTCAAGAAGGGTACACAGACGCATACTGTTTGGCTTTCTCTGTTTCAGAATTTCCATTAAATGGCTGAGTGTTCTTCCTGAATCAATGATATCCTCCACAATCAGAACATCTTTGCCTTCAATGGTCTCATCCAGATCTTTCACAATACGCACAACTCCGCTGGAGCTGGTATCATCTCCATAGCTGGAAACAGACATAAAGTCCATACTAACCGGAACAGAAATTCTCTTTGCCAGTTCACAGGTAAAGAAAACTCCACCCTTTAACACGCAGATTAAATGAATACTCTTTCCTTCATAATCTTTGCTAATCTGTTCTCCAATTTCACAGATTCTCTGATCTACTGCTTCTTCACTTAACAATTCACGAATTTTTTCACTCATCTTCGTCTACTCCTTTAACATGTACTTTTAACACTGTTTTTGTCTGACTGGTTACTTTATAATACTGGCTGATCCGGTATCCCACAATCCAGAGGATATGGCCTGCATCAGCCAGAAGGGTTAAATTCTCCCTCTCTTCTCTTGGAATTTTACAGTCAATCATATAGTCTTTTAATTTTTTTCTTTCCTCCTGCTTCTGTTACTGTGAGAAAATCTCCCGGCTTCCTGTGCCGGATTTCAAGACTACTTTTTATTTTATCATAATCAAACCATTTCGTATATGGTTTTTTTCAGGAATTTGCTGGTTTTCCCACGGAAAAACCTCAAATTCTAACTCCTTTAAAGGTAATTTTCCTGCTGCCGGAACCCGGATTAAAAGGTTTCCATAGACCTGGCTTGCCAGAACCCCTCCCGGAAGAGATACAGAAGCTCCCGTGCGTCCTCTGCCAAGGGAAAGAATGCTCTCCACATGGGCGGCTGTTAAATCCTGTTTCTTCCCTTCCACTTGCTCCAATACCATGCGGATCACATAGGACTGCATCAGTTCTTTTTCCAAAAACAGTTCCTTTTGTATCCAGTATCCATTCTCTTTTTTCTCCACATATTCTCTATACAGCCTATCCGCCTGCCCTCTGAGATATTCCTCAATAGCCAGAAAGGTATCCGCTGCCTGGGTAATATGTCTTACAGCTCTGGGATTGATTTTTTCCATCTCCGGCAGAATTTTATGACGAATCCGGTTTCTGGTATATGCCATTTCCTCATTGCTGCTGTCTGTCATCCAGGGGATTTGCTGCTGCTTCAAATACGTTTCAATTTCCTCCCTGGTGACTTTCAGCAATGGCCGGACATAGGAAGTCCCTTCCTCTGTCCTTTGAACCGGGCGTATTCCCCCAAGCCCTGCCACTTTGGTTCCGCGAATAAGATTGTGAAGAACGGTTTCTGCATTGTCATTTTCATGATGGGCAAGCGCCACCACTGTCTTTCCCCCAAGACTTGCGGCTTTTTCGGCAAAAGCCCTTCGCCTTACCATTCTTCCGGTTTCTTCCAGAGAACGCTTTTCCCTGCCGGCAATATCAGGTACTGAATATGTATATACTGTAAAAGGTACGCCCAGCCTTTCACACAGTTCCCTGGCATATTCCTGGTCTCTTAAAGCCTCCTGCCCACGGATACCATGATTTACATGAACCCCCTGTAAATGGAAAAAATTTCTTTTTCTGATATCTGCTTAACAAAAACAACAGGCATACCGAATCCCCCCCGCCGGAAATTCCGACAATGACCTGGCTGCCCGCTTCTATCATATTGTATTTCTCTATATAGGAAAATACTCTTTCTTCTATATTCATCTCTCTGTCTTAATTCCTCCAAAGTCCTGCTGTAAGAATGGTCATATCATCTTCTGCCTTATATTCACTGTAGGTCAGCACCCGTTCCAGAATCCCCCTGCCAAGCTTCCTGGGCTGCATTTGCATGGGTCTCAAGAATAATTTCTTTCATGGTTTCTTCTGCACATTCACAGGGCAGTGCATCCAGTACCCCATCTGTCACCATAATCAGAAAATCTCCCTCATACAGATTTTTTTTGCCGCTGTCTGAAAAATCCGCCTGCTGTACTAAACCAAGAGCCAGGCTGGTAGATGAAATAGCTTCTACCCAATGATCCCGTTTAATAAAAGTGGTAGCAGCGCCCGCCTTCAGAAAATGACATACCCCAGGAATACAGATCCACCATGGAAATATCC
>ENA-OPYU01000386-OPYU01000386.1-human-gut-metagenome-genome-assembly--contig:-NODE-386-length-17866-cov-3.172050_pt1 | contig 17866 bp, 34 predicted proteins | sample MGYA00242637_ERZ504482 | MGnify/ENA primary metagenome ERZ504482 (study PRJEB26092, sample SAMD00036237) | human gut metagenome | host: Homo sapiens | study: EMG produced TPA metagenomics assembly of... | reverse complement strand
GTAATCTGACAGAATATAGAATTTAATGAAAAATAGATTCCATGAATTCGCTTTTTATGCTATGATGAAAATCAAAAAGGCTTAATTTTTGGAGGATGATAATGGAAAGATTGTTTATAACAGAATTACAGATTATGAATGTCAGACATTTAAAAGATATTTGTATTCCATTGTCAAAAGCTAAAATGAAACACTTAATCTTAACCGGAAAAAAGTGGAAGTGGCAAGACAAGTGTTTAGAATATTTAAATCGGTATTTTATGAATAGAGAACGCTATCAGGTAGCTGGCGTTACTCCATTTAGTGATGATGTGGCAGCTTTGTTGGACAGATGGAAGAGAAGCCAAAGGCAAAACCAACAGATAGATTCTGGTATGGCGAAGCGGCTTTTGAACTATGTAAGTGAGCTTGCGAAATTACAGGACTCAAAAGATTATGAAAATGGCATAAAAGCAGAATTTAGTATTCCAGAAGAAAACTGGATAGAAACCTTTTCAGAAAAGTGGAGTTCTTTTGGCATACTATGGAGCAGAGAGAAAATTCAAGCCTGAAAAACCAAAGCATGTAGAAAAAGTAGAATTAAAAGGCAGTTATGGAACTACAGGTGGTCCGGGGAATGAGTTTATTAAATATTTGCTGGATTTAAAAATGATGGAAGCACTGGCCATTGCCAATGGAAAGCAGGAAAAAGCAGAAGAAATTAAAATCTGGTTTTTGCAGTTCGAGAAACTTTTGCAGCAAATATTTAGTGATACAGAGCTTCATCTGGTTTTTTGACGAAGGAGAATTTACAATTTTACATTGAGGAAAAAGGGCATAACCCATTTGGGTTTGATACGCTGTCAAGCGGATATGCGGCGGTTTTGGATATTATTGTAGATTTAATTATGAGAATGGAAAAAAATGCAGACAAAGTTTCCGCTTTTTGCAGCCTGGTATTGTGTTGATTGATGAAATTGAGACTCACTTACATCTAGAAATGCAGAGAAATATTTTGGGACTTTTAACAACGCTATTTCCTAATATTCAATTTATTGTGACAACCCATTCGCCTTTTATTCTAAATAGCCTGAAGGATGTAGTAATCTATGATTTGGAAAATCATATGTTAGTGGAGAATGGTCTGGCAGATGTGCCATACAATGGGATTGTAGAGGGATATTTTAATGTAGATGGAATGTCTAAACTTTTGGCCGGGAAATTTCAAAAATATAAAGAGATTGTGAGTAAAGAAAAATTGAAAGATGAGGATTTTGCAGAAGTAGCAAAATCTGGAAATGTTTCTGGATGAGATTCCTGACTATCTGGCGTTAGATATTGCATCGGAATATCAGCGATTAAAGCTGGAATTTGCAAACAGGGAGGATATTTGATGGTAAAAGTAGAAAGAACTTTGCCAGCACCGGCTTCTCTTTTGACAGAATCCAGAAAAGAAAACGGAAACTACGCACTTATAGATGTGGTTCAGCAACTAAGGCAGGATTTCCATGATAAATGTTATGTGTGTGAAATGAAAAATCTCCAAGACCCACAAATAGAGCATTTGCTGCCTCATAAAAATGGAAAGTATAAGGAGCGGGAATTTGACTGGAAAAACTTATTTTGGTCCTGTGGGCATTGTAATAGTGTAAAGAATCAAAAGAAATATGAAGGTCGGATTTTAGATTGCTGTGAGGTGGATCCGGAAAAAGCTTTGTCTTTTAATATAGAGATGAATGTCTTGTATATAAATCTTAATAAATTTAAAGAAAATAAGAATTCAGTTCTTACTCTGAGAACTCTTCGGGGATTGTTAAGCAGGGAGAGTGCATTTGCGGGTTTTAAAAAGATGTTATGTAAGAGAACATGCAAAATGATTATCCGGAACTTCTGGAGTTTTTGAAATAAAGGTCAAAAAAAGCTGTATCGTAAAAAAATGCTTATAAGAAATAACTTTTTTTCACGATACAGCCATCTGAATTATCCCATTACCTGAAACATCCAGTTCACCACTCCACAAAACAGAAGTCCCATACCTGTAGGCAGAAGAAATCCCAGCGCTGTCCATTTCAGGCTGTGGGTTTCTTTTTTTATGGTAAGAAGTGTAGTGGCGCAGGGCCAGTGCATAAGGCAGAAAAGTGAGCACACATACAGCAGTTTCTATGGTCCATCCCTGTTCCATGAAAATCCTGTGCATAGAGGCAAGATTGCCGGGACTTCCAAGAGAGGAACCTGCTGTGTATGCCATAATCATAATAGGGACCACAATTTCATTAGCAGGCATTCCAAGGATAAATGCCAGCAAAATAGTGCCATCCAGTCCAAGAAGCTGTGCAAAAGGATCTAAAAAGCCGGAGGCGGATTCCAGCAGAGAGACACCATTAGAAGACACGTTTGCCAGAACCCAGATGAGAAGCCCGGCAGGGGCAGCCGCAGTGATGGCTCTTAACAGAACTTGCAGAGTCTTGCTGAAAAAAAGAATGTATCAGCACAGAAAAAATCTGAGGCTTCCGGTACGGAGGAAGCTCCAGGGTAAAGGCAGATGGAATTCCTTTTGGCAGAGTTTTGGACAAAAGCCAGGAACAGAGAAAAGTCATGACAGTGCCAAAAAGGATGACCCCTGTAAGTAAAAGCGACAGAAGCCAGGTAGATGCTCCACTGCCCAAAGAAGCATTCTGACCTATAAAAAACAGACTTAAAATAGCAATAATAGTGGGAAAACGTCCGTTGCAGGGGACAAAGCTGTTAGTAAGAATGGCAATCAGACGTTCCCTTGGAGAGTCAATAATGCGGCACCCCGTAACGCCAGCCGCATTACAGCCAAATCCCATCATCATGGTGAGAGCCTGTTTTCCACAGGAACAACATTTGGCGAAACAGCAGTCCAGGTTAAAAGCCACCCTGGGAAGATATCCAAAGTCCTCCAAAAGACTAAATAATGGGAAAAAGATTGCCATAGGAGGCAGCATAACACCAACTACCCAGGCAGTAACCCGATAAATACCATATACAATAAGTTGACATAAGTTTTCTGGCAGGATTCCGGAAAGACTGTGGAATAAGGCTGGTTCCAGAGAAAAGAGTACAGAGGAAAGTTTATCAGAAAGGAGATTTGCTCCTGTAAGCGTAAGCCAGAAAATAAGAAGGAGGAACAACAATATACAGGGGATTCCGGTAAGAGTTCCTGTAAACAGCGAATCTGCATGAAAATGATGTTTTCTCATAGGAGAAGTTTTTTGCCTGGTGTCTGGTTACAACTTTTTTGATACAGCAAAGAAGCATAGTCTGCGCAGGCGCTCTGGCAGGCCGCTTCTATTGCAGGAGGTTTTGGACAAGCGCAGGTGTTTTTGGAGACTGCCTGGGCGATTGCCAGCTTCAGGCGGGCAATATCGGTCTTTTTTCGGGCAGTTATGGCAATGACGGGAATTTGCAATTCCTTTTCTAACTTCTCACAGGAAATATGGATACCGCGTTTCTTTGCCTGATCCATGAGATTAATACAAAGAAGAGCATGAGAGGTAAATCGCAAAATTTGCAGTACAAGGGTCAGATTCCGTTCCAAACTGACAGGATCACAGATGATAACTACAAGCTGAGGATTTTTCTGAATCAGGAAATCCCGGGCAATTTCTTCTTCTCTGGAGGTACTGCAAAGGGAATAGCAGCCAGGCAGGTCTACAATGGAATAGAGCTTGTTTTGAATCTTGCAACTGCCTCTGGCAAGGTCTACTGTTTTTCCCGACCAGTTGCCTGTGTGCTGATGAAGCCCGGTAAGCGCATTAAAAATCGTGCTTTTTCCTACATTGGGATTTCCTGCCAGGGCTATCATGGGAACAGAAGAAAGATTAGAGTTTTTCATAAGACATCCCTCTGGAATCTGTTATTTCTTCACTGCAATCTACCTGAATCATACGGGCATCCTGGTTTCTGAGGGCAATGACAGAGCCCCGGATAAGATAAGCCCTGGGATTGTGAAACATTCCTGTATTAACACAGGACACAGGTGTATTCTGGCAAAAATCCCAAATCCAGAAGACGATGGATAAGCGCTCTTTTTTCTCCTATTTTCCCTGGTGGACAGGAAATTCCCTGAATGAGCCCGGTTTTTGCCCTTGGGCAGCTTACAAAGAGGTATGGTATTCATAGGTGTTTTCCTCCTGATAACAGAGTTCTATATCCTATTTTATGCAGCAGAATTTAGAAAAATGAAACTGCCCTATGAGTAAGATTCCAGAATTGTATCAGCATTTCTGTATCTTCTTCATAGGGCAGTTATAATTTTATAATTCTATGACTAATACCTGATAGCCTTTTAAAGTCACCTGTGTTCCTTTGATTTCAGCGTCAGGATAGTTGTTTAACAGGATATTTTTACCTTTCGAAGGGAGTGTTACCTTCTGTTCTTCCTTCTGGAAATTGCCAATCACCAGAAGGTCTTTTTCTCCTTTTCTGTGGTAAGCCATGAGATTGTGGCGGTCCTCTTCAAAAGGAATGACATCACCGTACACAAAGGTTTCCTTATATTCAGGATTTTTACGCAGAGCAATCAGTTCTTTATAGAAGGCCAGAACGGAATTTTCATCCTGTTCCTGGGCAGCTACATTAATTTCTGTATAATTAGGATTTACCATAAGCCATGGAGTACCCTGAGTGAAACCGGCATTTTTTCTGCGTTCCACTGTACAGGTGTTCTGGCATTGTCCCGGTTGCGAAGAGAAATAATCTTCAAAGCTTCCTCAGGAGTAAAGCCGGCATCCAGAGATACCTGATACTGGTCAAGGGCGCTGATATCATCTACCTGTTCAACAGGAATTACCGGCAGATTTTCCATACCGATTTCCTGTCCCTGATAGATAAACGGAAGACCTCTCAGAAGGAAATATACAGCAGCCAGCATTTTTTTGCTCTCCAGAGATACTTCGCCTTCTGGAATGTAATAGCTTACACCGCGGGGCTGGTCATGGTTTTCAATAATGTTGGAATAGAAACCATGGTTTCCAACTTTTCTCTGAGCATCAAAATGGCATTTTTTGTAAGCATCCGGTGTGATTCTCTTGCAGTCATACCATCCTTTGTCGCTGCCTCCCCAGACATTGGTAGAAAAGTTGAAGATAGAAGAGAAGTATCCCCCATCTCCAATAAAATCAGGAAGCTCTTCTGGCTTTTCATTAAATACTTCTCCAACAGAAAAAGCATCATACTGGGAGAAAGTACGTCTTTGCAGTTCTCCAAGAAATTCTCCAACACCTTCTGCATCTTCCAGCATTAAAGCAAATGTCGCACAGCCCGTCTTCTCTGTCTGTGGGATAGTTTTTATAAGGGAGTTTTTTCTTAATGTTAATAATTGCATCAATGCGGAAGCCAGCTAAAACCCTTTTGTCCAGCCACCAATTTACATTTTTGTAAACTTCTTCTCTGACTACGGGATTTTTCCCCAGTTTTAAATCAGGCTGTTTCTTGTGGAAAACATGCATTATACTGTTTTCTCAGGATGACCAGGGAGAGGTTCCCACACAGAGCCACCAAAATAACTTCTCCAGTTGCATGGAAGCTCCTGGCCTTCTTTGCGGTCTTCAATATAGAAGAAATTTCCGTATTCCCCATCCGGATCAGCGCAGGCTTTTTCAACCATTCGTGTTCATCAGAACAGTGGTTTACTACTAAATCCATTAAAATATACATGTCACGTTTCTTAGCTTCCCTAATTAATTCATCCATATCTTCCAGCGTACCGAAAGAAGGGTCAATATTATAGTAATCAGAGATATCATATCCCTGGTCTGCAAAGGGAGAAGGATAAATAGGAGAAATCCACACAATATCCACGCCTAAATCTTTTAAATAGTCTAATTTTTGAATAATACCCTGTAGATCACCGATTCCGTCACCATTAGAATCGTAGAAACTCTTTGGGTAAATCTGATATGCTACTTTGTCATGCCACCATTTTCTTTCCATGGTACTACCTCCGTAAAGTTGTTCCTTTGTTTTCATAAACTTTATTATAAGGGACAAATCCGGTTCGGTCTTACGATTATTTGATGAAAAACTGCAATATTATGACTTTTTAGGAGAAAAGTGCTTTCGATATTGCAGAGGGGTAAAGCCGGTATCCTTCTTAAACTCACGCAGAAAGTTTCCAAGATTGTGAAAACCACAGTCCAGACAAATATCCATTACAGGTAAATCCGTGGTCTGTAAAAGAATAATTGCCTGTTTAATACGATACTCATTAATATAGGAAACAGGAGACTTTCCCAGGGCTTTTTTGAAAAAATCGACAAAAGTATTGCTCATTCATATTTGCCTGCTGGGCCAAATCCCGGATATAAAGCTTCTCCTGGTAATGAGAGCGGATGTAGGCAAGAGACCTTTTAATAATTTCTACCCGGTAATGGTCTGTTTTTTCCGGTTCTGTAAGCAGGGAAAAAGAAGAAAGAGTTCCCAGGATTTTTAACAGACTTGCCCGTATAAAAAGCTGGGAAGCCAGATTCTCTGTGACCATCTGGATATCCTTGGCAAGAAAAAAACCAGTCTGGTGAAAATGATTGACAATTTCCAGATATTCTTGTTTAATCCGCGCAAATGCAGGATGAGTGGACTCCAGCATATGAGGAAACTGAATTTCCCGATTGACCAGGGGATGGATAAGCCTGGTCTGGGCCATATCATAATGCTCAAAGCTGAGAATGCAGGGATTGAACACAATGGCAGATTCTACACTTTTGGACAGAGGTTCAATAGAATGCAGATCGCCGGAGTTAATAAAAAAGGAAACACTCCTGGTTAATGAAGTAAGATTCCATATTGACATTTACTTTGTAATCACCCTTCATAAAATAAATAATTTCCATCTCATCATGCCAGTGGTGCTTGGCTCCTGACCAGACAGTATCTTCAAATACTTCATAAAGCCCACAGGGGAAAACAGAAGTTCCATGGTCTCTCTGTTCTTTTAAACGTTCTGAAACTGGATTCATTCCATATACCTCCTACTCTGCTTTTCGGAACATGGCAAAGAACACAGCCACAAGTCCCACACAGCTTATCCAGACAGCTTCTTTACCAAGGCGGAGCGTGAGAAATCCACCTACAGCAGCCCCCAGAATAAAAAAATTAGAATAACGTTATAGTATTGAAGACTGTTTCTTAACAATTTTCTGTTCCGGGTTTTGGTGTATAAATAGAGATTTTTCTGTGGCGCTTCTCAGGTTACCAGTACACATGGTGGTGGCAAAGGTATTCCCGTTCATTTTGCGAAAAGCCTCTACCTGGAGGGCGCATACAAAGGAAACCATAATATTTACCGCCGCATTGGAAGGGCCAAGAGGTAAAAATCCGGAAATGACTAAAATTCATAAACTTCCAGAAAAATCAACAGCCTGGCGCCAGTGAAAGCTTTGCTTCCATTTCAGGCAGGACTGAATCATTTCACAGATAAGGATGCCCAGCACAAAAGCCAGAACCGGCATAAAATAGTGAAAAGCCTTCGACCAGTCTCCATTTGTAAGATATACTCCCAGAAGAACCAGATTTCCGGTCTGCGCATTGGCAAATACGTGACCTCTGCAGATATAGGTGTAAGCATCCAGAAAACCACCTACCAGGGCTAACAAAAGCCCCAGAAGATGGGTTTCAGACATTTGTTGTTTGGTGTTTGTAGTGCTCATTTTTCTTTCTCCTTTACAGCCTGTATTACAGGATGAGATTCTGTTTAAAAGGATAGCATAAATTAAAATGCAGGAACAAGGAAAAAAGCAGGTATAAATCTGGAAAGCCGCATATCATAAGATATAGAAACAAAGCTTGACAAAGAAGTCAGGCAGGTCTATACTTTTAAATATAGAAAAATTGACGCGGGATGGAGCAGTCTGGAAGCTCGTTGGGCTCATAACCCAAAGGCCGCAGGTTCAAATCCTGCTCCCGCTATTGAAGAAAGAAGAAATCCGGAATCAAGCCAGGAGTTCTTCTTTTTTGTTTTAGAAAATTTCACTTAGGACTAGCCCTTATCTCAGGAAATTGGTATAATAAAGCTATCTTTACACGTACCCATACGATAAAATCTAGCAGAGGGGAGGAATAAGCTACTATGAGAAATACATGCAGCTTATGCGGCGGTAAATTAAAGGACGGAATTTGCACAGAATGCGGAATGGACAATCGCAAATCAGATGCAGTTTATAAAAGCGCTTTAAATCAAAGTGACTGTGCAAACATGAAATTCAGTCATGTACACGAAGATGGGAAGGCACAGGCTTATGAAAAGCCAAGGATGAACCAGACCAGGAAACCAGAAAAGGAGAAATCAGAAGATTCTGCTACAGAAAAAGCACGGGATAAGGGGGCAGCATCTTACTCAGCGTCCCAACACCAGTCTACAGGGGCTTATACACCAAGAACCTTTACTCAGGGACAGAAGCAGGGGAAAAAATCCATAGGATTAATTCTGATTATTGGAATTATTGTTGTGGGTGTGATTTTTTTGTTAGTGAATGGAATATCGAATATGGACTCTCCAGAGACAACTGATGAGATTTGGGATGATGATTTTTTTTGGCCAGAGGATGAGGAAAACCTTCAAAATGAGGATGACCAGTTTGCAGGGCAAATGGCAGCCTGGATGAAGATGGAGAAGTCTGGGAAGAAGAGCTTATGGCTGGAATGTATGTAGTGGGAATTGACATTCCGGAAGGGGAATACACACTTACCGGAAAAGAGGGAAGTTCTTATGGTGTGTTTGATAAGGAACACAGTATATCAGATAACCGCAGATTCGGGGAAGAAGATGTTTATCAGGTGGAAAATGTGGAATTGTTCCAGGGAGCGCTGGTGTGTGTAGACGGGCTTTATCCGGTGAACTTTTCTACAAAAAATTGCACAAACACAGGATATGGGCACAAGAGAAGCCAATCCTCTGACAGAGAGTTATGAATTTTCAGGAACAGCAGTAGCCGGAGAAGATTTCCCGGAAGGAACTTATGATGTCTATGCAGTGGGAGATGATTTTGGTGTGTTCCAGTTTGGTGTGGATCTTATCAGAGTGGATTATACTGTACCATTTTCTTTTTCTACTTTAATGGAAAAAATCCTACAGATGAATATCCGGACTATTGTTCTGTGTATAAAAATGTGGTATTTCCAAAAGGGGCGGTTCTGGAAACAGAAGAGCTTCAGATAAAGCTGGAACCAAGTCCGGAAGTTACCACCACAGACTATCTCTCTTTTTATGACAATACTTATTAATCATGATAGAAAATAAAGAACAACAGGAGTACGCATGAGTAAAAACGAAGAAAAAACGGACAGCAGGAGATGTAATCCGCACGTTGATTTTAATTTTGGCATTAGGTGTTTTTCTCTTTTCAGCAGTGAATCTGGTTCAGATTTTTCTGGAATACAAACAGGGGACGGATGAATATGACAGAATGAGAGAGTTTTGTGACAGAAGAAGTGGAGAAACAGCCACAAGAGGAAGAAACAGAGGCCAGGGGGGGGGAGGAAGTTGAGGAAGAAAAGCCACAGGCACCCCAGGTGGACTGGGCGGGACTTCAGGCCATTAATCAGGATATTATTGCATGGATTCAAATCGAAGGTACCGATATCAGTTATCCAGTGGTAAAGGGTGAGGACAATTCTTACTATTTAAAGCATACCTTTGAGGGAAAATCCAATATTGCAGGAGCAATTTTTATAGATTCTGCAAACAGCAGTGATTTTGAAGACTGTAATACCATTATTTATGGACATAATATGAAAAATGGCTCCATGTTTGGAACTTTAAGGAAACATTTCAAAGACGCGGCTTCTGTTCCGGGAAAATACATATGGATTTGTACACCACAGAAAAACTATAGATATGAAATTTTTTCAAGTCATGTGGTAGATGCTGCAGGTGAGGTGTATACCCTGTTTCCAGAGGCGGATGATACCTTTGCCGGATATCTGGAGCAGATGGCTAAACAGTCTCTTGTTTCCTTTGATGTTCCGGTGTCTAAAGAGGATAAGATTATTACCCTGTCCACCTGTACGGGAAATGATGCCACAAGATTTGTAGTACAGGCCAGAAGAGAAGGGGAATATTAGGAGATGTTTTCTATGGATAAAACAGAAGCATTACAAAAAATAATTTCAGAAACAGAAAATATTGTGTTTTTCGGCGGAGCAGGAGTTTCCACAGAAAGCGGGATACCGGATTTTCGCAGTGTAGACGGACTGTATCACCAACAATGGGATTATCCGCCGGAAAACCATATTAAGCCACCGCTTTTTTATGAGAAAACCAGAGGAATTTTATCGTTTTTACAAGGCGAAAAATGCTTTGTGATACTGCTGTGCCAAAACGCAGCCCACAAGAAGCTGGCAGAGATGGAGCAGAAGGGAAAGCTGAAGGCCATAGTTACCCAGAATATCGATAATCTGCATCAGATGGCAGGGAGCAAACATGTGCTGGAACTTCATGGAAGTGTGTATCGCAATTATTGTATGAAATGCGGCGCTTTTTATGATTTTGCATATATGAAAAAAAGGCGACGGTGTTCCAAAATGTGAAAAATGTGGCGGAATGATTAAACCGGATGTGGTTTTGTATGAGGAAGGACTGAATCAGGATACGGTCCGAAAGTCCGTACAGGCTATTTCAGAGGCAGAAGTAATGATTATCGGAGGCACTTCTCTGTCCGTTTATCCGGCGGCTTCTCTGATTGATTATTTCCAGGGACGTTACCTGGTGGTAATTAACAGGGATGAAACCCCTAGAGACAGAGTGGCAGACCTGGTTATCAATGCGCCCATTGGTGAGATTTTTGAACAGATTCATCTATAAAGAGAGGTTTAGAGATATGAGTTATAACTATGAAGTTGGGGATATTGTAAAACTAAAGAAACAGCATCCCTGCGGCAGCCATGAATGGGAAATTCTGAGAGTTGGGGCAGATTTTCGCCTGAAATGTCTGGGATGTGAACACCAGGTGATGCTTGCCAGAAAATTAGTGGAGAAAAATACCAGAGAATTGAGAAAAAAAAGACTTGCAAAACTTTTAAGGGTATGGTAAAATTTAACCTCGTGATATATTATTATCCTTGTTCCCTGTCAGTCAGGGGGCCAAAAGACCAAAAGGAGGTTACAACAAGCATGAACAAATACGAATTAGCATTAGTCGTAAATGCCAAGATTGAAGACGAAGCTCGTGCAGCAGTAGTGGAAAAAGCAAAAAACTATATTGCTCGTTACAACGGAACAGTAACAGAAGTTGAAGAATGGGGCAAGAAAAGATTAGCTTATGAAATCCAGAAAATGCGTGAAGGCTACTACTACTTCATTCAGTTCGAAGCTGACGCTGCATGCCCTGCAGAAGTAGAACGTCATGTACGTATTATGGACAATGTTTTAAGATATTTAGTTGTTAAAAAGAAGCTTAATATCTGCCTGAAGAATAACTTCAAGGACATAAAACGTGATTCATTCTAATTGACAAGTCTTTCGATTATGAGGTGATTAGATGAATAAAGTAATTTTAATGGGACGTTTAACCAGAGATCCTGAGGTGAGATATTCCGCAGGAGAAAATTCAATGGCGATTGCCAGATATACACTGGCTGTTGACCGCCGTTTCAAAAGAGACGGGGAAGCAAGTGCAGACTTTATTGGCTGTGTGGCTTTTGGAAGACAGGCAGAATTTGCAGAGAGATATTTCCGTCAGGGTATCCGTATTGTAGTAACCGGAAGAATTCAGACCGGAAGCTACACAAACAGAGATGGCAACAAGGTTTACACTACAGATGTAGTGGTAGAAGAGCAGGAATTTGCAGAGAGCAAAGCTGTCAGTGACAGTCATACATCTCAGAGTTCTTCCGTGGGAGCCGGCTTTGGAGCACCATCCCAGGCTGCGCCTGCACCAAGTGCCGCATCAGCAGACGGATTTATGAATATTCCAGACGGAATTGACGAAGAGCTGCCGTTTAGCTGAGAATCAGCTTAGAACGGTGTACTATTGATAGGAGGTAAACAATCATGGCTTACGAAAAAGGTAATAGACCGGATTCTCCAATGAAGAGAAGAGGCGGACGCAGAAGAAAAAAAGGTTTGTGTATTCTGCGGACAGGAAAATAATGAAATCAGCTACAAGGATGCAAATAAACTGAAAAGATACGTATCTGAAAGAGGAAAAAATTCTTCCTAGAAGAATCACAGGAAACTGTGCAAAACATCAGAGAGCTCTTACAGTTGAAATTAAGAGAGCAAGACATCTGGCAATTATGCCATACGTTCAGGACTAATTTCCCGGAAATTTTACAGGAAAATATCCTAATTTGCAGAAAGAATGAGGAACTTCCGCGTTTGCGCGGGAGTTCCTTTTCATTTTTTTAAGTTGTATAATAGGGGAAATAATGCTATAATATTACGTAAGTTTCCAACTTAAAATAAGTATCGGCAGGTGAAGATATGGATGGAAAAATCAAGATTAAAGGCCACCTGAAGTTTTATATGCAGTGGCCGGTCATTCTGAGCATATTGTTGATTGTTATGGATGTGTTGGTATTTTCTGTGAGTGTCAAGGCAGGAACCTTGGTCAGCATTTTTTTGGCTGCATATATTTTAGTGGTGGTGTTCCTGTATTTCCATAGTAAGACAATGATTATGAATGAATTGATTTCCTTTGCAACCCAATATGGGCAAGTGCAGAAAACCCTTCTCAATGAGTTTGCTGTCCCCTATGCCCTTTTGGATTATAATGGAAAAACTTTTGTGGATGAATGAAGCCTTTTCCACCTTGACAGGGAAAAAATTAAACGGTATCGGAAGGCAGTTTCCTGTGTGTTTCCGGAAATTGCAGGAGATAAGCTCCCCAAGAAAGAAGAAAAAGAAGTTAATATCCGATATAATGAAAGGGATTATAAGGCTGTAATGAAGTCGGTTTCTCTGAAAAAGCTTTTAGAAGAATCCGGCCTGGTGGAAATGGAGTCCCACAGTGATTTAATTGCGCTTTATTTGTTTGATGAGACAGAGCTGAACCAGTATATCCGTCAGAAAGAAGACGAAAAGCTGGTAACAGGACTTTTGTATCTGGATAATTATGATGAAGCTCTGGACAGTGTAGAAGAAGTGCGGCGTTCTCTTCTGGCTGCACTGATTGAGCGAAAGCTGGGAAAATACTTCAGTGAAGTGGACTGTCTTTGAAACGATTGGAAAAGGATTAATTTATTCTGGTTATGAGACAGAAATCCCTGGAAGAACTGAAGAAAAAGCGCTTTAACATTCTGGAAGATGTTAAAACCGTTAATATCGGAAATGATATGGCGGTGACCATTAGTATTGGTATCGGGCTTAATGCGCCTACCTATGCGCAGAACTATGAATATTCCAGAATTGCCATTGATCTGGCTCTTGGACGCGGCGGTGACCAGGTAGTTATTAAAGATAAGGATCAAATGACCTTCTTTGGCGGAAAATCACAGCAGATGGGTAAAAACACCAGAGTCAAAGCCAGAGTGAAAGCCCATGCCCTGCGGGAATTTATGATTAGCAATGACAAAGTAATTGTTATGGGGCATAAGATTTCAGATGTGGATTCCATTGGAGCAGGAATCGGTATTTACAGGGCAGCCAAGTCTTTGAATAAGCGGGCACATATTGTAGTGAATAATCCCACCATGTCGGTGCGTCCCATTATTGAAAGCTTCCGGCAAAATGCAGATTATGATGAGCATATGTTTATTAACAGCGAGGCGGCCAGGGAGATTGTGGATAACAATACCGTTGTGGTTGTAGTGGATACCAATAAGCCAAGCTATACGGAATGTGAAGAACTGCTTCAGAAAACGAAGACCATTGTAGTGTTGGATCACCACAGACAGGGCAGCGAAGTGATTAAAAAATGCGGTGCTATCCTATATTGAACCTTATGCGTCTTCTACTTGTGAGATGGTGGCAGAGATTCTCCAGTATTTTTCAGACGATATACGGATTTATAATATTGAAGCAGACGCCCTTTATTCCGGTATTATGATTGATACCAATAATTTTACTGCAAAAACCGGTGTTCGTACTTTTGAAGCGGCAGCGTTTTTAAGACGTTGCGGAGCAGATGTAACCAGGGTAAGGAAAATGTTCCGGGATGATGTGAAATCCTACAAAGCAAAAGCAGAGGCAATCCGCAATGTGGAAACCTATAAGGGAAGTTTTGCTATTAGTGTGTGTCCAAGTGAAGGAATTGACAGCCCTACTGTAGTGGCTTCCCAGGCGGCGAATGAATTGCTGAATGTGGACAGTATTCGTGCCAGCTTTGTACTGACTGATTATCAGAATAAGATTTATATCAGTGCAAGAGCCATTGATGAAGTGAATGTACAGATTATCATGGAACGTCTGGGTGGAGGCGGTCATATTAATATGGCAGGCGCTCAGCTGCCGGGTATTTCAGTGAATGAGGCAATCCGCCAGTTAAAAGAAACTCTTGACAAGATGATGAAAGAAGGAGACATAGAAGCATGAAAGTAATTTTAATTGAAGACGTAAAATCCTTAGGAAAAAAAGGCCAGATGGTAAATGTAAGTGATGGCTATGCCAGAAATATGTTATTTCCGAAAAAAAATTAGGGGTAGAGGCTACTCCTAAAAATATCAATGACCTGAAGCTGCAGAAAGCCCATGAAGAGAAAGTAGCTAAAGAAAATCTGGAAGCGGCAAAGGCTTTTAAGGCAGAGCTTGAAACCAAACAGGTAACAGTGGCTATTAAAGTAGGAGATAACGGAAGAACTTTTGGTTCTGTATCTACTAAGGAAATTTCCGAAGCAGCCAAAAGCCAGCTTGGATATGATATTGATAAAAAGAAAATGCAGCTTGCAAATCCAATCAGGGAATTAGGTACTACTTTAGTGCCGATAAAGCTCCACACACAGGTAACTGCAGAGCTTAAGGTTGTAGTAAAGGAAGCATAAGAAGGGAGTTTCTGCCAGTATGGAAGAAGCACTGATAAAGCGGATTCTGCCGCACAGTATGGAAGCAGAGCAGTCGGTTATTGGTTCTATGATTATGAGTAAGGATGCTATTGTGGAGGCATCAGAAATGATTACCGGCGCAGATTTCTACCAGCAGCAGTATGGAATTGTGTTTGAGGCTATGGTAGAGCTTCATGACGAAGGAAAGGCTGTAGACCTGATTACCTTGCAGGACAGGCTAAGAGAAAAGGAACTTCCTCCGGAAATATCCAGTATGGAGTTTGTCCGGGACCTTTTGTCCGCAGTACCCACTTCTGCCAATGTGAAATATTATGCTGAGATTGTGGCGGAAAAATTCCATGCTCCGTAAGCTTATTAAAACGACAGAGGAAATCAGCAATCTCTGTTACTCTTGGAAAAGATGAAAACCCAGGATATTTTGAGAAGTAACGGAGAAGAAATCTTTGACCTGGTACAGAACCGGGGCAGCGAAGAATTTGTACCTATCCGTCAGGTGGTGTTAAATGCCATTGAAAAAAATCGAAAAAAGCATCCAGAACCCAGGGCAGCGTTACGGGAATACCAACAGGATTTATTGATTTGGATTATAAAATGTCAGGCTTTCAGCCTTCGGATTTGATTCTGGTGGCAGCCAGACCTTCTATGGGAAAAACAGCTTTTGTCCTGAATATTGCACAGTATATGGCTTTCCATAATGATGTGACCACAGCTATCTTTAGTTTGGAGATGTCCAAGGAACAGCTTGTGAACCGTCTTCTGGCTCTGGAGTCAAAAGTGGATTCTCAGAATATCCGAACCGGTAATCTGGAGGACGAAGAATGGGCGAAGCTTATTGAAGGAGCCAATATTATCGGGAAGTCGCACCTGATTATTGATGATAAGCCTGGTATTTCTATTTCAGAGCTCCGTTCCAAATGTAGAAAGTATAAGATGGAGCATAATCTGGGGATTATCTTTATTGACTATTTGCAGCTTATGACAGGAAGCGGAAGAAGTGAGTCCAGACAGCAGGAAATCTCAGAGATTTCCAGGTCTTTAAAAGCTCTTGCAAGGGAGCTGAATGTTCCGGTGGTAGCTCTGTCACAGTTAAGCCGTGCGGTAGAGCAGAGACCGGATCACAGACCCATGCTTTCGGATTTGCGTGAGTCCGGAGCCATTGAGCAGGATGCGGACGTGGTAATGTTTATTTACCGCGACGATTATTATAATAAAGATTCTGAAAACAAGAATATTGCAGAAATTATCATTGCAAAACAGAGAAACGGTCCTATTGGAACCGTGAATCTGGTTTGGATGCCGAATTATACGAAGTTTGTGAATATGAAGAAGTAGGCAGCATGAAGAAAGAATGGAGCTATTGTATCAGGTGCAATAGTTCCAATTTTTTTGTCGAACGTATTTTCTTGCATTTTCAGATGGGTTTGCTATAATGATTAGGAGAAGAAGAGAAAGGGGTCAGTATATGCAGGAGACCGTTTACTCGGTTTCTGAAGCGGTGAAATTGTTGGAAATTCAGTCACATGTACTCCGGTACTGGGAAGAAGAAATGAAACTGCCGATTCAGAGAAACGAGATGGGACACAGATACTACACCCGATATGATATTCAGGTGTTCCTGAGTATAAAAGAACTGAAGGAAAAAAGGGTAATTCGCTGAGAGAAATCGGAAAGCTGATGCCCCATTTTTTATCATAATCAAGCAGAACAGGAAAATTGAGCTGCCAAACAGGAATCCCCGAAAAGCTGAAACCAAAACGAAAAACCACAGATTTACAGAGCAAAGCCTTTTGGCATTTCCGGAGAATTTATGGAGATTGTGAGTCGGATTGTCCAGGAACGATTGAAGGAAGAAAATTCTGAAGAAGCGCGCTATAAAAGGCTGGACGAAAGAATTCGAAATTACCAGCAGTCCAGACGGGAAGTTGCAGCAGCAGCGGAACAGAAAAAGACGAAGAGAAAAAGAATGGAAAGAGATAGAAATAAAAGGGAGGCTGATAATACAGCCCCCTTTTATAAGTGTGTTATGTAGTAATGATTACTCTTCTACAATAGCTTCTGTAGGACATACACCAGCGCATGTTCCACAATCTACACATGTATCAGCATCGATTACGTATTTTCCATCACCTTCGGAAATAGCTTCAACTGGACATTCTCCAGCGCATGTTCCGCAGCTTACACATTCATCTGTAATTACATATGCCATGATCTTATCCTCCTTGTATATTCTGAATGAGAAAACTCACTTCTTAGAGTTATTCTAATATATTTATACCTATAATACAAGTCTTATTTTTCCATACAAATGTAAAATATAAAATGGAGAAAAATCGGTTGAATATAAGTTCAAAAGGGCTTATAATGGAACGAGAATAAATGAAGGAGGACAAAATTCATGAAAGTGACATCTGATATGACAATTGGTGAATTAATCCGTATGGATCAGAATATCGTTCCAATTCTTATGAGAGCAGGTATGCACTGCATCGGCTGCCCATCCGCTCAGGGAGAATCACTGGCAGAAGCTGCTATGGTTCATGGTATTGATGGAGAACTGTTAATCGCACAGATTAATGATTTCCTGGAAAATAAATAAGATATTTACCAAAATGGAAAAGAAAAAGGAGCTGTTACATGAAGTACAGCTCCTTTTATCATGTGAAACGCATCTTTAGATGGTTGTAAGTTTCTCTAAGGCATTTTCAGAAATTACACATCCGCCGTGTTCTGCAAGATAGGCTTCTCTGGAAGCAGACAGGGAAATTCCCTTTCCGTATTCGGAGAGCATATTGCAGACTTTATTGAAGTTTTCCGGAGAGGTTCCCTCCTGGTGGAGAATCAGGTTGTATTCTCCTGTTTTGCCATCTTTATACAAAGCGCTGAAACCCTGGAAAAATGTGATTTAATCCGTGAGCAGCGTCAATTACTGC
>ENA-OPYU01000385-OPYU01000385.1-human-gut-metagenome-genome-assembly--contig:-NODE-385-length-17893-cov-6.300799_pt1 | contig 17893 bp, 12 predicted proteins | sample MGYA00242637_ERZ504482 | MGnify/ENA primary metagenome ERZ504482 (study PRJEB26092, sample SAMD00036237) | human gut metagenome | host: Homo sapiens | study: EMG produced TPA metagenomics assembly of... | reverse complement strand
GGGATGTGCCGTGTCATTAGTTGTTTCCGCTTTGAAATCTTTCAGGATATTGGTGATCGCCTGATTATTAGCTGAACTTGCAACTATAATTTCCGGTTCTTCCGGATTGTTTAGGATATTATGGGCAAGTCTGTTTGCTATGACTGTTTGCAGGAAAGTGGTTTTTCCTGTTCCCGGAGGGCCGTTGACGACAAAAATATCAGTACATTCCGGTGTAGTATACATTGCCAGTGTTTCGCGTTGAGATACAGACAAAGGGAAGTCGCCACTCATTTGTGCCCAATGTTCTCGGTTGCAATAAACTTTTCGGGTGGTTGGACTGGGAAGAACGTTGGTTGGTTTGGTCTGTATCAATAAATTCAACAAAGGATGCGGAGTGGTATCGTTATCTTTTAAGAGCTTGTCATATAGTGTGATTATGGGCTGTGCCATATTACGTTCGGAGGCTTTTATGATAATGATTTCTGGATTGTCATGGTAATTCATCGTTCTGAAAGTTTTGCCGGTTGCTTTTTTGAAAAGCTGTTCGCATGCTCGCCAATAGGTTTCCCATTCTGTAATTTCTGTATTGAAATCGGATAGTAGTCGGTCTACTTTTGGAAGAGAGGTTATGGTGCGGTCATTGGCTGCATTGGGTTCCAAAAATTTACGAATAAAGATTGGAATTCTGTCTGATTCGTTCTCGCATACGGTTAGTTTACCGTCAGGCAACATGGTGGCAGTAATCAAAAAGGGATATTCCGGTCTTTCTGATTGGGAAGTCCAGCCGTTTTCAAATTCGGGCAAAAGAATACAAGGAGCAATCATTACTTTTTGTTTTTCATTGCTATCTTCTGCTTTCCAATCAGGGAAAATAACAGGAATACTTTTGAGAGGAACGAATTTAAGTATTTTATCACCGATGTTTAAGGTGATTCGTGCTCCTTTGGGAGCAATGGCTTTGCGTTCTGCATCTTGAAGGCAGGTTTTCCAGTATTTTAGCAAGGTTTGGTCCATTTGTCTTTACGTTTGTGTGATGGAATAATGCACAAATATAGAAAAATAGGTGAAAAAAATATGATAATTGGGGTAACATTCCTGAATTTATAAGTTTTATTTGGAAAATGTTAAAGTAGTCCTTGTTGGTGGTAAATGAATTGGAATAAAACGGGATAATTGTAATATTTTGTGGTGATGAGGCTAAGAAACCGGACTTTATGAAGCAAATGAAGCTAAAATAGACGAAAATTTATCTGTTTGGGGAGCGTGGATATACTAATTTTGGCAATAAATGAAACTTAAATCTATGATGAAAAGACTTGTTAATTTATTGGCTGCTTTTATTCTTTCTGTAAATTGTATTAGCGCCCAGAATCTTACTCGTTGGGTTAATCCGTTTATTGGAACCGGTGCTGTTCAATCTAGTCTTTCTGGGAATAATTATCCGGGAGCTACTGTTCCTTTTGGTATGGTGCAGTTGAGTCCCGACACTCGTGAAGCTCCTGATTGGGCGCAAGCTTCAGGATATGATTATAATGATTCTATTATTTATGGTTTCAGTCATACGCGTTTAAGCGGAACCGGTGCTTCTGATTTTATAGATATACTTCTATTCCCTACCATCAGTGATAAAAGGAAATCGACTTTCACTCATCAACACGAACAGGCGCGTCCGGGCTATTATCAGGTATTATTGAAAGATGAGAGGATTCAAGCGGAGTTGACGGCTTCTGTACACGTAGGAGTGCATCGCTATACCTGTTCTGATGGTGACCAGTTGAAATTATGGTTGGATTTGGACCACTCGGCAAATAAGGGGAGTTGGAACCGCCGGATTATTCAATCACAACTCCGCATGGTTTCTCCTACCGTAGTAGAGGGATATCGTATTATTACGGGATGGGCAAAGCTGAGAAAGATTTATTTTCATCTTGAATTTTCCCAACCGATCCTATCCAATCAGTTATATGATGGTAATCGGATGTATGAGAATACTCCTGTCATTAATGGTACGGAACTGCGTGGATTGTTTTGCTTCGATAAGAAGTGGAATAAAGAATTGATATGTAAAGTCGCTTTATCTCCGGTTTCCATTGAAAATGCCCGGTTGAATATGGCAACTGAGGTCCCCGGATGGGACTTTGAATATATTGCTCGTGCTGCCGAAACTAGTTGGGAGAAAGAATTGAAGAAGATTATCATTCAAGGTACCGATTTGCAGAAAAAGATTTTTTATACGGCTTTATATCACACTATGGTACAACCCAATACGATGAGTGATGTTAATGGTGAATATATGGCATCCGATTACGTCACTCGTTCTGTGGCAAAAGGGGAGGTGCATTATTCTACTTTTTCTTTATGGGATACTTTCAGGGCCGCCCATCCACTTTATACTTTGATACACACGCACCGCATTCCCGATTTTGTTAAGAGCATGATGAGGCAATACGATTATTATGGCTATTTGCCTGTATGGCAATTATGGGGACAGGATAATTATTGTATGATTGGCAACCACTCCATTCCTGTCATTGTGGATGCTGTTCTGAAGGGTGTTGCCGGGGTGGATGAAGAGAAAGCCTATGAAGCGGTTTTTAATAGTTCTATCGTGTCTCATCCGAACTCTCCTTTTGAAGTATGGGAGAAATATGGATATATGCCGGAGAATATTCAGACACAATCTGTTTCTATTACTTTGGAGCAGGCTTTTGATGATTGGTGTGTCGCACAGTTGGCTAAGCGATTGGGAAAAGAAAAGGATTATAATCATTTTATGAAACGATCTGCTTTCTATCGGAATTTGTTCAATTCTAAAACCGGGTTCTTCCAGCCTAAGAATGATAAGGGTGAGTGGATTGAGCCATTTGACCCTTATAAGTATGGGGCGAATGGAGGTTATCCTTTTACTGAAGGGAATGCTTGGCAATACTTTTGGTATGTACCCCAGAATATCCCCGATTTGATTTCACTGACAGGGGGGAACAAAGCCTTTGTCGCAAAGTTGGATACATTCTTTACGGTTAGCTACCAAAGTGGTGCATTGAATGACAATGCTTCCGGTTTTGTAGGACAGTATGCGCATGGTAATGAACCGAGTCATCATGTGGCTTATCTGTATGCTTGTGCGGGGGAACCTTGGAAAACACAGAAATACGTGGCGTATATCATGAATGAACTGTATAACGATTCTTCTTCAGGTTATGCCGGAAATGATGATTGTGGAGAGATGTCTGCTTGGTATGTGTTTGGAGCACTTGGCTTTTATCCGGTAAATCCGGTAAGTGGGGAGTACGTTATTGGTACTCCTATGTTGGAAGAAGCTGTCATTCAGTTACCCGGTAGAAAGACTTTTACGGTAAAAGCTCCGCGTAAGGAGGACAATGAGGTTTATATCTGTTCCATGAAACTGAATGGTGAAAAATATACGAAGAATTATATTACTCATCAGGATATCATGAAGGGCGGAATATTGGAGTTTGTTATGACTGCCTCACCGGGAAAATGATAACAAATGGTGAAGTGTTGGAATTTGTGCCGGGAAAGATTTCTAAATGTTGAATAACTCCCTTTTATAGGTTACGATTGAAGCAAAAGAGTCTAAAAATGGCGAGTTTTTCTCTACCTAATGGGAGAGGTATATCTACTTTTGTTTCAGAAGAAACTATTAATCATGAAAAATATGAAACATTTTAAGACTTATTTAGCAGCAATGGCTTTGGCCCTTTCCGGATGCCAGAGTGCAACTGATTCCTGTGAAACTACAGAATTGTGGTATGCCCAACCGGCAAAAGTTTGGATGGAATCTTTACCTATCGGTAATGGGCGTTTGGGAGCTATGACTTATGGTGGAATAGAGGAAGAGAAACTGGCATTGAATGAATCGACAATGTGGTCCGGCCAGTACAATGAGAACCAGAACAAACCTTTCGGACGGGAGAAAATGAACCAGCTCAGAAAGTTGTTTTTTGAGGGAAAACTATCGGAAGGAAACCGTATAGCCGGAGATAATCTTCATGGCAACCAGACTTCTTTCGGAACTCATCTTCCCATTGGAGATTTGAAGATGCAATTCATTTACCCCGAAGGTAAAGTGACCGACTACCGCCGTTCGTTAAGCTTGGATGAGGCTGTCAGCAGCGTTTCTTTCAACTCCGGTGGTGTGAACTATAAACGTGAGTATTTTGCTACAAACCCGGATAATGTTCTCGTACTCCGCTTGACCGCTGATAAGCAAAAGTCCATTACTATGAACATGGGATTGGATTTGATGCGTCAAGCTGATCTTTCTGTAGAAAATAACCAATTGGTGTTTACCGGAAAAGTAGATTTTCCTTTGCATGGTCCGGGCGGAGTCTGTTTTGAAGGAAGAATAGCCGTTTTGGCCGATAACGGAGAGGTAAAGATGGAACAGTCTGGGGTAAGTATCAAAGAAGCTGATGCCGTGACTTTGATTGTCGATGTGCGTACTGATTATAAAAGTCCTGATTACAAGACTCTTTGTGCTGACGGTGTGGAGAAGGCTGCAGCTAAATCTTATGATGAATTGAAGCAGGCGCATATAAAGGATTATAATACGTTGTACAATCGTGTTTCTATCCATTTCGGGCAAGACGCTAACCGGGCGATGCCTACGGATGTCCGTTGGAAACAAGTGAAGGAAGGCAAGACCGATACCGGACTGGATGCCTTGTTCTTCCAGTATGGTCGTTATCTTACCATTGCCAGTTCGCGCGAGAACTCTCCCCTGCCCATAGCTTTGCAAGGTTTCTTTAATGATAACAAGGCTTGTAATATGGGGTGGACGAATGATTATCATTTGGATATCAATACTGAACAGAATTATTGGGCAGCCAATGTCGGTAATCTTGCCGAATGTAATGCCCCCCTCTTTACCTATATAAAGGATTTAGCTCATCACGGTGCGAAGACTGCTGAAGTGGTCTACGGATGTAAAGGCTGGACTGCCCATACCACCGCTAATGTATGGGGATATACTCCCGCATCCAGCACGATTATTTGGGGACTGTTTCCTATGGCAGGCTCATGGATTGCTTCTCATCTTTGGACACAATACGAATTTACACAAGATAAGCAATACCTGGCCGAAACTGCCTATCCGCTTTTGAAAGGTAATGCACAGTTCATTTTGGATTTCTTGGCAAAAGACCCGAAGAGTGGTTATCTGATGACAGGACCGAGCATCTCACCCGAAAACTGGTTCCGTACAGCAGGCGGTGAAGAAATGGTTGCTTCCATGATGCCTGCCTGTGACCGTGAGCTGGCCTACGAGATTTTGTCGAATTGTGTCCGGGCTTCAGAAATATTAGATACAGACCGTGAGTTTGCCGATAGCCTGCGTACCGCTATCGCCCAGCTTCCTCCCATCCAGTTACGTGCCAATGGTGCTATCCGTGAGTGGTTTGAAGATTTTGAAGAAGCGCATCCCAATCATCGTCATACTTCCCATCTGCTAGCTTTGTATCCTTTCTCCCAGATCACTTTGGAGAAGACTCCCGAATTGGCGGAAGCTGCCCGTAAGACCATCGAGAATCGTTTGTCTGCCGAAAACTGGGAAGATACAGAATGGAGCCGTGCCAATATGATTTGTATGTATGCTCGGTTGAAAGATGCGCAGGAAGCATATAAGAGTGTCCAATTGTTACAGGGCAAGCTTTCACGTGAAAATTTAATGACTGTATCTCCTGGTGGCATTGCTGGTGCGGAAGGTGATATTTATTCGTTTGATGGGAATCCCGCCGGTACAGCTGGTATGGCAGAAATGCTCATACAGAATCATGAGAGTTATGTAGAATTCTTACCCTGTTTGCCTGTTGAATGGAAAGATGGTAGTTTTAAAGGTCTGTGTTTAAAGGGAGGAGCTGAAGCAACTGCTGAATGGACGAATGCTGTCATCAATAAAGCTTCTTTAAAAGCTACTGCTGATCAGGTTTTAAAAGTGAAAATTCCTCAAGGGAAAAAATATAGAGTGCTTTTAAATGGTAAGGAGGCAATTGCAAATCCTGATGCAAAGGGTTTAATAACGGTGGATATGAAACGTGGAGATTTGCTGGAGTTATTGTAAAAAAAACAGGCTGCTTTGCATAGCTTGATTGAGGATTACATCTTAGTATATTGAGGTGTAGTCCTCGTTTTATGATAAGACAACCTGCAAAGTGATGAAATAGTAATATTGTCCATGTTCTCAGTAATTTTTTCTATTCTTTAAGTCCTTGAATCCTTGTTACTTTGCATTATAAAACTAACTAATATATGATATTCATGAAAACACAATCTAATTTTTATCTATTTCTTATCGCTTTGATTTCTGCTATGGGAGGTTTCCTGTTTGGATATGACTGGGTGGTAATCGGAGGAGCAAAACCTTTTTATGAACAATACTTTGGTATAGCAAATGATCCTGTCATGCAGGGGTGGGCAATGAGCAGTGCTTTGATTGGCTGTTTGTTTGGGGCACTAAGTGCCGGTAAGCTGAGTGACCGTTTGGGACGTAAGCCGATTTTGATTTTGGCAGCAGGACTGTTTATCTGTACGGCTGTCGGTACAGGGGCTGTTCATTCTTTTACTTTCTTTAATGTATTTCGTTTGGTAGGGGGCTTTGCTATAGGGATTGCTTCTAGTTTGTCACCTATGTATATAGCAGAAATTGCTCCGGCGCATCTGCGTGGACGGTTTGTGTCCATCAATCAGTTGACGGTAGTATTAGGTATCTTGACTTCTCAGATTGTAAATTGGCAGATAGCTGAGCCTGTGGCATTAGGAGCTACTCATGAAATGATCCGTGAATCATGGAACGGACAGATGGGATGGCGCTGGATGTTTTGGGCAATGACTGTCCCGGCCGCCTTGTTCTTTGTTTTTAGTTTTATATTACCGGAAAGTCCTCGTTGGTTAGCCTCTTCGGGAAAACGGGAGGCGGCACTCAAGGTTTTTACTCGTATGGGAGGAAAGGAATATGCTGTTACTGAGTTGGCTGCTATAGAAGCTGCTTCAGCCTGCCAGACGCAAGAAGGAGGCTACCGTCAATTATTAAATCCTGCTATGTATAAAGTGTTGACTATAGGTGTTGTTATGGCTATTTTGCAGCAATGGTGTGGCATTAATGTTATTTTTAACTATGCACAGGAAATATTTATGGCAGCAGGTTATGGCGTGTCTGATGTTTTGATGAATATTGTGGTGACCGGTATTACGAATGTCATATTTACTATTCTAGCTATGTTTGTGGTAGACCGCTGGGGACGTAAGGCATTGACATTGATCGGATCATTTGGCTTGGCAGTAATTTATACCTTTATGGGAGCCGCTTATTATTTTCATATCACAGGAGTTGTTCTATTGATTATTGTCGTGATGGCCATTGCTTGTTATGCCATGACTTTGGCTACAGTGATGTGGGTCATTATCTCAGAGATTTTCCCGAATCGTATTCGTGGAGTTGCTATGTCTGTTTGCACTTTCGCTTTGTGGGCGGCTTGTTTTATACTTACCTATACTTTCCCAATGCTGAATAGTGGTTTGGGAGCTGCCGGAACATTCTGGTTGTATGGATTGATTTGCCTGGCTGGAGGAATATTTGTTGTGTTCCGTTTGCCGGAAACCAAAGGGAAGAGCTTGGAAGAAATTGAAAAAGAATTAGTGAAATAACAATATTTATTATGGAGAAAATAACTCAATATTTAATTCAAAGTACCGTTCATGGCAGTGAGGTGCGTGCATGGGAGGAAGATATCATGCTTCCTACTTATGAGATAGGAAAGGAAGAGAAGAATCCTATTTTTCTTGAAAAAAAGGGTTTATCAGGGAAGTTCCGGATCAGTCTATCCTTATCCGGTGGTAGAGAAGATTTCAGATAAAAAAGCAGACAAGAGGTATCATGCATTGTTTATCGAGAATGAATACATCAAGGTGATGATACTTCCCGAGCTGGGTGGTCGTATACACATGGCTTATGATAAGGTGAAAAAACGTCATTTTGTTTATTACAACCAAGTAGTGAAACCGGCATTGGTGGGATTGACAGGACCTTGGATTTCTGGAGGCATCGAATTTAACTGGCCTCAGCATCACCGTCCTTCTACTTTTTTGCCTACTGATTTTTTGATAGAGGAAAATGCGGATGGCAGTAAGACAGTATGGTGCAATGAAGTGGAGAGAATGTTCCGCACCAAAGGTATGCAGGGATTTACGCTTTATCCGGGCAAAGCTTATATAGAAATAAAAGTGAAGATTTATAATCGTACGTCTTTCCCTCAGACTTTTTTGTGGTGGGCCAATCCTGCAGTAGTAGTCAATGACCATTATCATTCGGTATTTCCACCTGATGTGAATGCGGTGTTCGATCATGGCAAGCGCGATGTTTCTTCTTTTCCTATTGCTACAGGAGTTTATTATAAACAGGATTATTCTGCTGGGGTGGATATCTCTAAATATAAAAATATTCCGGTTCCTACATCATATATGGCTATCAAGTCTAAATATGATTTTGTAGGTGGTTATGAAGAAGATGCCCATGGCGGTCTGCTGCATGTGGCCGATCATCATGTTTCTCCGGGAAAGAAACAATGGACATGGGGGAATGGTGATTTCGGTAAGGCGTGGGATCGCAATCTGACCGATGAGGATGGACCTTACATTGAGCTGATGACCGGTATGTATACGGATAACCAACCGGACTTTACTTGGTTACAGCCCTATGAGGAAAAATTCATGGGTACAGTATTTTATGCCTTATAGTGAAGTGGGTTATGTAAAGAATGCAACTAAAGATGCTTTGCTGAATTTGGAAATAAAGGAAGGTAAAGCCCGTTTGGTGCTTTATACTACGGGAGTGAATAGTGGAGTACGTATTATAGTAAAAGCTATTAAAGGCACTGTTTTATTGGATAAGACTACACAAATTTCGCCATCAGAACCGTTTATTACGACTTTTGCGGCAGAAGGACTAAAAGAAGAGGAGGTATGTGTAGAGGTTCGTGATAAGGAAGGACAAATTTTGCTTTCTTATCAAGCGGATAAGCCGGAAATCAAGCCGGTTCCTGATCCTGCTAAAGCTGCTAAAGATCCTCAAGATATTGCTTCTGTCGAACAACTGTTTTTTGACCGGACTACATTTGGAACAATATCGCCATGCTACTTATAATCCGATGGATTATTATATGGAAGCATTAAGACGTGAACCGGGAGATGTACGTTGTAACAATGCGGTAGGGTTATTGTTGATGCGTAAAGGACAATTTGCAATGGCGGAGAGCTATTTCCGGAAAGCGGTGGAAACCTTGACTGAACGTAATCCGAATCCTTATGACGGTGAACCTTATTATAATTGGGGTTGGAGTTGTATGATGCAACAGAAATGGGATGAGGCTTATGATGCTTTCTTTAAGTCGGCATGGAATGCTGCTTGGCAGGATGCGGCTTATTATGCACTAGCACAACTTGACACTCGTAAAGGAAAGTATGAAAGTGCTTTGGACAAGATAGACCGTTCATTGATTCGTAATTGGCATAATCACAAAGCGCGTCAGTTGAAAATTTCCATTCTACGCAAATTGGGTCGTAAAGAGGAAGCTTTGGCGCTCGTAGTCGAATCATTGCAGATAGATCGTTTTAATATGGGATGCCGTTTTGAACATTATTTGTTGACCCGGGATGTGGAAGTGTTGGAGGAAATGAAAAAGTTGATGCGTGGCTGGGCTCACGGATATATAGAATATGCATTGGATTTTGCTGCTGCCGGACTGTACGAGGAAGCTCTTTCTTTGTTGGAATGCTACGTAACCGGAGTTACAGAAGTATATCCTGTCGTTTATTATACAATGGGGTATTTCCATACCTGTAAGGGAGATGAGAGTAAAGCATTGGAATATTATCAGCGAGCAGAAAAGGAAAATCATTCATATTGTTTCCCGAATCGTATAGAAGAAGTATTGATTCTTCAAGATGCCGTACGTTTGAATATTCATGGAGCAAAAGCGGCATATAGTTTAGGAAACTTTTGGTATGCTAACCGTCAGTATGATAATGCTATTGCTTGTTGGGAACATTCGGCTGCTATAGAGCCAACATTCCCTACCGTATGGCGTAATTTATCTTTAGCTTATTATAATAAGCGTAATGATAAACAAAGGGCTTTGGAAACTCTGGAAAAAGCTTATGCATTGGATGAGCACGATTCTCGTATATTAATGGAGTTGGACCAACTTTATAAACGTTTAGGCCGACCTCATACAGAACGTTTGGCTTTTTTGGAAGCACATCTGTCTGAAGTGGAACAGCGTGATGATCTGTCCATTGAGCGTATCACTTTGTATAATCAACTAGGGCGCTATACTGAAGCAAAAGAATTGATTGCCGCACGTAATTTCCATCCATGGGAAGGAGGAGAAGGAAAAATCACCGGACAATATGTATTGTGCCGTATAGAATTAGCAAAGATTGCTTTAAGTGAAAAACGTTATGCCGATGCTTTAGTCCTTTTGGATGAAACGAATGTTTATCCATTTAATTTGGGTGAGGGAAAATTGGCAAATGCTGAAGAGAATGATATCTGGTATTATAAAGGTGAGGCGCTTCGTGGATTGGGAAATGAGCAACAAGCTATAGATTGCTTCATCAAAGCAACCATTGGCTCGTCAGAACCACAACAGGCTTTCTTTTACAATGACCAACAGCCCGACAAGATTTTCTATCAAGGTTTGGCATGGCGTGCATTGGGCAGGGAAGACAAGGCGTGCGGTTGCTTTAACAAATTGATAAAGCATGGTGAAAAGCATTTATTTGACCACTGCCGGATTGATTATTTTGCTGTTTCTCTGCCTGATTTGGCTATTTGGGAAGATGACTTGGATAAACGTAACCGCATTCATTGCAATTATGTGATGGGACTGGGTTGTTTAGGATTGCGTGAAATGGGAAAAGCCATTGATTTTTTGGATAAGGTGCGAGAATTGGATATTAATCATCAAGGTGGACAAATCCATCGTAACTTGTGTGCCGTATGAAAAAAAATGAATATTTTCCTTTTGTTGGTAACATGGTGTCTGTGCGTTTTTGCACAGGCACAAACACCGTCAGCTTATGAATTATCATCCCCAAACGGGCAATTGGCACTTACTATAGAGAATGGAAGGGTATTACAATATTCTTTAAGTTTGGAAGGTAAGCCTGTCATTCATCCCTCTGCTATTTGTATGACGATGGAAAATGGAAATATATGGGGAAAGAATGGTGAAGTGGTAGGAACTTCTACAAGGAGTACTTCCGAGAAGGTTTATCCGGTAGCTGGTAACTATCGTGAATTAACAGACCATTATAATGAACTTTCTTTGAAATTCAAGGATGGTTATTCAGTTATATTCCGGATGTATAATGAAGGAATGGCATATCGTTTTTGTGGAAATCTTCCGGAGCAGGATTCTTTGATTGTAGCTGATGAAGAAGCTTCTTTTAATCTGGGCGATGATCCGGCAGTTATTTTACCCGAAACAACTGATTTTACAGCTTGGGAGTTGAGCAATGTGCTTTACGAGGGCATTTCTAAAATAGAAGAACATAAATATGGTATTACACCAACTTTATTTACAAACAAGATGCAGAATGTGCGTGTTGTGGTGGCTGAATCAGATTTGAATAACTATCCGGGTATGTATCTTCGTAAGGAAGATGGCAAGATGAAAGGTTATTGGGCGGCCTATCCTAAAAAAATAGAGATGGGCAGTTGGGGAAATTTTATTACGGTAGTTAAAGAGAGGGAGAATTATTTAGCACGTACTGCTGGTAATCATGCTTTCCCTTGGCGTATAGCTATTGTAGCCAAGGATGATAAGGAACTACTGACTAATGAAATGATTTACTTACTGGCCAAGCCCCAACAAATAAAGGATACGGATTGGATTCGTCCTGGTAAAGCAACTTGGGAATGGTGGCATTGTGCTATTTTGGAAAAAGCTCCTTTCCCTTCCGGTCATCAAAACCTTTCGACGCAGATGTACAAGTATTATATTGATTTCGCTTCCGAAAACAAGATACCTTATCTGCTGATCGATGCCGGTTGGAGCAATGTTTTTAATCATGCTGATTTGAATAAGAATATTGATATAAAAGAGGTGATACGCTATGGAAAAGAAAAAAAAGTAGGTGTATGGCTTTGGACTGTTGCTGCTACTTTATTCCAACATCCGCATTGTTATTTGGATTCTATCAGTAAATGGGGTGCTGTTGGGGTAAAAATAGATTTTTTTGATCGTGATGATGCCCAAATAATCCCTCAATATGAAAATCTGGCAAAGGCTTGTGCTGAGCGGCATCTTATGGTGGATTTTCATGGATGCAGCAAGCCTACCGGACTTCATCGGGCATATCCTAATATCCTTTCTTATGAAGCCATGCGATGTGCGGAATGTTTTAAGTGGGATACCACTTCTAATCCGGATTATCAGCTTCAATGTATCTTTGCCCGTATGCTGGGAGGTGGAATTGATTATACTCCGGGTTCGATGCGTAACAGCACATTGGAGAAATTTAAGCCGATCGATCCGGGGTTGCCTAGTTCATTGGGGACTCGTTCACATGAATTGGCCTTGTTTGTTGTACTTTCCGCACCATTTGCCAGTTTATGTGATTCTCCGGATGAGTATCGTAAGTATCCTGATATTTTAAAGTATTTAGCGGAAGTACCGACTTCATGGGATCAGACGATTCCCTTAGCTGCCCGTGTGGGCGAATATGCCGTGTTGGCCAAGCAGAAAGGAAATACTTGGTATATAGGCGGATTGAATGCTTGGGGAGAGAGAACAATTCAGGTGGATTGCTCTTTCCTGCCTCAGGATAAGAAATATACCATTGAAATTTTTCAGGATAAAAAAATGAAGTAACAAGAATGCTAATTTATACGAACATAAAATAATGGATATAGATAATAAGAATATTATTGAAATGTTTATGGCTTCTGGTGGGGGATTTGTAATAGTCATTCGTGAAAAGAAATAGAGGGGCAACCCTCTATTTCTTTTATATTGGCATTATTTATCCTTTTTTTCTTTTATCTTTGACTCAAATTTTGAACAAGCTATGAAAAAGACTTTGCTCATTTTATGTTGTTTGTATGTTGTATTTACATTACAGGCAGTTGATAGGGGATTGTCCAATTTTTATTTTTCTCATATAACGGGTGAGAATGGACTATCACAAAGTAATGTGAAGGCTATCATTCAGGATAGTTACGGGTTTATGTGGTTTGGTACAAAAAATGGTTTGAACCGTTTTGATGGAACTTCTATTGTACAGATGAACTGTGATGACTATGTAGCCGGTACGGGAAACCATAATATTTCTGCTTTGTTTGAAGATAAGGAACGTCAGTTATGGGTAGGAACGGATAGAGGAGTCTATCGTTATAATCCTGCCTTGGATATATTCACGGCAATGAATATGGAAACAGAAGAAGGGGTGAATATGAATAATTGGGTATCTAATATTGTGGCGGATTCTATTGGGAATATTTGGATTGTAATTCCTGATCAGGGAGTTTTTCGCTATAAGGATGAGAAGCTTTATTTTTATGAAGTAACCAACAAAGAGCATTTTAAAACAGAAGCTCCGGATTGTATTTTGGTACGCCCTGATGGTGATGTTTGGGTTGGTACATGGGGAGTCGGACTTTTTCGATATGATAGAAATACGGATAAATTTGAACAATATTGTGTTGATAAAACCGGGCGTTCGTTAAAGGGAAAGAATATTAATTTTATTTGTAATTATGGTGATTGGATTGCAATGGCTATTCATGAAGGGGAACTAATGAAATATAATCCCGGTACGAATCAGCTGGTAAAAATAGATATACCGGAGGCTAACCATACATTTGTACGTAATGTAGCCTGTTTTGACAATGAACTATGGGTGGGAACTCACGAAGGTTTGTTTGTTGTAAATGAGAGGAAGAATAAAATAGTTCATTTGAAGCAAGATCTGATGCGTCCGTTCAGTTTGTCAGATAAGATTATTTATACTATTTACCGAGATCGGGAAGGGGGAATTTGGCTGGGAACCATGTTTGGCGGGGTGGATTATCTGCCTCATCATGATTTATTGTTTGATAAATATGTACCTGGGAGTGATGGGAACTCATTAACAACGAAACGGGTAAGAGAGATAGCTTCTGATAATAAGGGTAACATATGGATTGGCACTGAAGATGATGGGGTGAACATATTAAATATTGCTTCCGGAAAGGTAAGGCGGTTGAGATTGAACGATTATGATAAAGGGAACTATATGGTTACTTTGGGAATGTTTGTCAAAGGAAGCCAATTGTTCTGTGGCTTGTTTAAGCAAGGATTGGATGTGATTCAATTACCCGAGAATAAAGTTTGTCATTATACTCCTGAGGAGTTAAATATAGGAGAAGGAAGTGTTTATACTTTTTTTTATAGATAATGAAGGATATAAGTGGATTGGTACAGGCTGGGGACTTTATAAAGCTGCTCCTACAAGTTTTCATTTTGACAAAGTGGAAGAAGTGGGATTTGATTGGATTTTTGATGTATTTCAAGATAAAGATGGAATGATGTGGTTCGCCTCCATGGGAAGTGGGTTATGGAAGTATGATCCCCATAAGAATCATTTTTTAAAAAGTATACTCATGAGGAAGGTAAGGAAAATACATTGAGCTCTAATTCTGTGAGTTCTGTCATGCAGGATTGTAAAGGCCGTATTTGGATTTCTACGGATCGTGGTGGTATTTGTTGTTATAATTCTCAAACGGATGATTTTACTACTTTTTCTATCAAAGACGGTTTACCAGATGATGTGGCTTATAAGATCTTGGAAGATGAACAATCAAATTTATGGTTTGGAACAAATCGTGGACTGGTTAGATTTAATCCGGAATCAAAAGATATACGAGTGTATACCACTAAAGATGGTCTATTAGGGAATCAGTTTAATTATAAGTCAGCTTTGAAGGGTGAGGACGGTAAGTTTTATTTTGGTGGTATAGACGGATTGATTGCATTTGATCCTAACTCTTCAGAGAAAAATAAATTTCTTACCACCTGTTTATATTTCAAAGTTCAGCATTTATAATCAGGAAATAACAGTTCACACTCCTAATTCTCCTTTGAAAAAGTGTATAGAACATACAGATGAAATTATATTACCTTATGATCAGGCAAATATTAGTTTCGATGTTGCTTTATTAAGTTATTCTACTACGGAGTCCAATCAGTATTATTATAAATTAGTTCCGTTGGACAAAGACTGGATACGGGCAGCGAGTAATCAGAATATTTCTTACGCTAAACTGCCTCCGGGAGATTATATCTTGCAAGTGCGGGCTACCAATAGTGCCAAAGAAGGCCCTTATGCTACCCGGTCTTTATCCATTGTTATTCTGCCTCCTTGGTGGCAGTCCGTCTGGGCTTATTTTCTGTATATTATATGGGGAATCTGTGTCGTACTTTGCTGGTTCTTTTGGTATAGAAGACGCAAAGAGAAACAGATGGAAGAAAAGCAGAAGTTATTTGAAATTGAGAAGGAGAAAGAACTCTATGAATCAAAAGTCAGTTTCTTTACTGAAATAGCTCATGAGGTGCGCACGCCCTTGACATTGATAAATGGTCCGTTGGAAGCAATTGAGGAAATGGATATCAAGGATCAGAAATTGAATAAGAATTTGAAAGTAATCGGGCAGAATACCAAGAGATTATTAGATTTGACTGGACAGTTGCTTGATTTTCAGAAAATAGGGGCGAGCAAATTTGAACTGAAATTTGAAACGGTTGATGTAACGGCATTGCTGAATGAAACGATTGCTCGTTTTGAGCCTACTATTCTGCAAAAGCAGAAAGAGTTATTGCAGCATATTCCCCAAGAAAGAATTATGGCTGCCATAGATAAGGAGGCTATCACAAAAGTATTGAGTAATTTGTTGAATAATGCTTTGAAATATGCCCGTCATACCATTACGATAGATTTATTCCAAGATGAAGCTGATTTTACAGTTCGTATTGTCAGTGACGGAGAAAAGATACCTGAAGCGTCCAGCCAACAGATTTTTGAACCCTTTTATCAGATGGAGAAGAAGGATACAGTTCGGATGGGAGTAGGCATAGGATTACCTTTAGCTCGTTCGCTAGCCACTTTACATAAAGGCAGGCTTTATTTGGATATAGAACAACCGGAGAATACATTTGTTTTGATCATTCCTTTGAATAAAGAGGAAGTAAGGCAGCAAATAGAGAAGGTAGTGGAGCAAAATATAGAAGTATTGGATGAGGAAACATCAACAGAAACAGACCAGATGAAAGGTTATACTTTATTGTTAGTAGAGGACAATGAAAGTATGAGATCTTTTATCTTTGAACGATTGGAAGTTTTGTTTACGGTGGAAACTGCTGTGAATGGACAGGAAGCGTTGGATGTTTTACGTAGTAATCACATAGATTTGGTAATCAGTGATATAATGATGCCGGTGATGAATGGCTATGAATTATGTAAGGAAATAAAGGGGGATATTGATTTGTGTCATATTCCGGTTATTTTCCTTACCGCCAAGAATGATTTGGAGAGTAAAATTAACGGATTGAAGATAGGAGCGGAAGCTTATGTGGAGAAACCTTTTTCTTTCAATTATTTGAAGAGTCAGATTTTGTCTTTACTCAGCAATCGTAGAAAAGAACGTGAGGCATTCTCTAAACGTCCCTTTTTTTCCTGTGCATAATATGCAGATGAACAAGGCGGATGAAGAATTTATGAATAAAGTAATTAATGTAATTCAAGAGAATATTTCAGATGAAAATTTCAATGTGGAACGTATGGCTGATATCTTATGTATGAGCCGTTCCAGCTTATTGAGGAAAATAAAGATTCTGTTTAATCTTTCACCCATAGATTTCATTCGGTTGATCCGTTTGAAAAAAGCGGCCGAATTGATTCAGGAAGGTAAATACCGTATTGGGGATATCTGTTATATGGTAGGAATAAACTCTTCATCTTATTTCAGTAAATTATTCCTGAAACAATTCGGAATGACTCCGAAAGAGTTTGAGAAACAGTATCAAACATCCAAGGAAAAAGCTAAAATAGATTTGACGGAGAATCTCTGATTGAAAGAAATGCAGCAAAAAAATGACACATTTGCGGATTCTTCGGACGCAGATGAGTCATTGCTGCAAAAATCCTATTTATTGCTGCGTTTGTATATTAACAGGTTGTCAAGATATGCCTACTTTTGACCATGCTTGAAAGGAAAAGAATTCCGAACAGTAAAGCAAACCTTAAGTAGATTTATCTCTTTGACAAACTAATAATATTATGAAGAATAATTGGTTAACTTTAAAATCATTGTTTCTCTGTGTTTCTGCATTGAGTGTTTCCGGTCTTATTTTGTCCGGGTGTACTGAAAATGCAAATCTAAATGTCGGTGAATGGTCTTTGGAGTACGATGCTCACGCTAATGGTATTGATATCAGCAAAGGCTCTAAGCTTATTTATGATAATGTATATGCAGCTTATAAATTGGCCGACAGTGTTGTTTCGACTCGTGATTATGCAAAGCATCATGTTTCTACAAAAAAAAATCAATGATCATTTTGGAGAAGGGTATCATTATGAGGTGACTTATACTGGGAATAATTTGCCTGTACTGGTTCAATCTTTTTATGTATATCCGACAAAGGATTATGTGTTGACAGATTTTACTTTGGAAAGTACGTCTGAAATGGCTTCGAATTATATGGCGCCGGTCAATGTGGACCGAATGCCTGAAGTCCTGAACCAGGGTGAAAATAATCGTGCGCTTTTCATTCCTTTCGATAATGACTGTTGGATCAGATACCAATCTCATCCGCTCACATTTACAGAATTGACTAGTTATGAAGTTACTGCCATA
>ENA-OPYU01000383-OPYU01000383.1-human-gut-metagenome-genome-assembly--contig:-NODE-383-length-17923-cov-3.723252_pt1 | contig 17923 bp, 10 predicted proteins | sample MGYA00242637_ERZ504482 | MGnify/ENA primary metagenome ERZ504482 (study PRJEB26092, sample SAMD00036237) | human gut metagenome | host: Homo sapiens | study: EMG produced TPA metagenomics assembly of... | reverse complement strand
CCGCCTGTGCTTCCACTGCCGTTTCCGTTTCCGCCTGTGCTTCCATTTCCGTTTCCTTCACCGTTTCCATCGCCGCTTCCGCCGTCGACCGGTTTCAGATTCTGGATTGCCGTATTCAATGCAAGCGTTGCCTGATCGATTTCATCCTGATCTGCATCTGCTTTTTCAAGAACAGCCTTTGCATTTTGAAGAGCCGCATTAAACTCTGCCTTACCTTCTTCTTTATACTGTGTCAGATCAAGCGCTTCCGCCTTGCCGATTGCCTCCTTAAGCGTATCTTTATTCACCTGAGGAGTCTGCTCTTTTTCATTCAAAGCATCCTGTGCAGCTTTCAGCTCTTTTGCCATCTGATTCACCTCGTCCTGTGTTCCCGCAAAGCTTCCGCCGGCAATGTCTGCAAGAAGTTTTTCCGCCTCTGCCAGTTTTGCAGTAAATGCAGTTTTGGCATCGTCATCTTTGTAATCATTCAGATCTAATCCCTTAGCAGCCTCAACTGCCGCTTCAAGCTCTACTGCAGAAATCGGAGGAACCGGTGTTCCCGGACTCTTGATATCGAATTTATCCAACTGCGGAGCTTTCGCATCCGGTGCTGTGAATACAAGACATCCCGGACCTGCCGTCTCTACATTCAGTGTAAACTCTGTCGTATGTGTTGCCGCTGCACTATCTCCTGCTCCTGCTGTCACATTTCCTGATTTGATTTTTCCATCTTTTTCAGCCCATGTAAGACCATTCTGCGGATTTCCGCTTCTATAATATACCGTCACTGTATATTCGCCTGTCTGCGGTGCATCATAGTAAAGGGTAATCGTATCCCCTTTATTCATCGCATTTACAATCTTTCCGCCACTTGCCCAGTCTTTCGCAGTTACTCCGCAATGCCATTCACCATCTGTCGGATCTTTTACATCATGAATCTCAAATCTCTCTGCCTCAGCTGTTTTTGTATTACCATCCGTTGGGAATACAAATCGGTTATCTTCTGCATAAACTGCCTTTTCAAACTGTACTTCAATCGTATGGCCATTTGCCGTCACATCATCAAATGTATAAGAATCTACCGCGCCAATCGAGTTGCCGTCTACGATAACATCTTTTACCGCATAATTTTCATCCGGTACAAACTTGAACGTATGGCTCGCGCCTTCTTCTACTGTCACTTCCGTACCTGTAACGCCTTCAATCTTACCATGCTCTCCTGCTGTCGCCGTAATCTTATATGTTGCAGCAGAAACTTCTTTCGCTGTGATAACAAACTTGTCAATATTAGGAGACGAACTTGCATCTGCAGTAAGCACTAACTCACCATCACCTGCTTTTGTCACATTAATGTCAAATGACTTCTCTTCAAAAACAGGATTCTGTGTATTCTTTCCTACTACATTGACCGAACCGCTGTCTACATTCGTTCCACCCCAGTTAATTTTATTCGGATTGCCAGAATCTCTTCCACTTTGGTATGTCACAGTTACTGTATATTTTCCTTCTTTTTCAGCATGGAATGGCGCTTTTATCACATTACCTTTTTCAAACCATCCTACTTTTGCCCCATTACTTGCACCTGTATCCGGCTGAATGCGAACCTCTTTACCTTTTTCAGCTTTAGACGAATCTAATACAAAATATTCCGCTTCTACAGTCGTACTACGTCCTTTTACTTTAGGGAACTGCAGTCTGTCTGTTTCACTGAATGTACTTCGTTTTGTCAAACTTGCGATTGCCGCATCAAGAGCCGCACATGCTTTTGCAGCTTCTTCCTGAGTCAAGTTTGCTTTCTTTGCCGCTTCTTTGGCTGCTTTTAATGCATCTACATAATTTTTATAACTTGCTGTTGTATAAAGTGATTCCTGATATCCCGCTTTCTCTGTTTCTTTGATCTTGTCAAGAAGTTCCTGCTTGTCATAAGATTCTGTATCTGCAATCGTAATCTTTGCTTTTGTAATGAATCCCAGAAGAACATCTTCTGTCGGAGCGCTTAAATAAGCAGAAAAATAAACGTCACCTTCTTTTTCCTTCACACGCTTCGTTGTGACAAATGCTTCTGCCTCTTCCTGTCCATCCTTAAATGTTACTGTCATATTTCCATCAGCATCAAAATGCTTCTGATATGCGCTTCCCGGAGCAACCTCAAACTGCACTGTCAATTCACCGTTCGTACCTCCGACGCGTTTCAGCTTAATTGGGTATTTTGTATCTTCATTCACTCGATAGGCATCTTTTTCAAGTTCTACCATTCCCTTTCCACCGTTATCAAGATACGCAACTGCATCTAATCCTACAGCCTGAGTATTAGACCCTGTATTTACAATCTTAAGAGTATGCTCTTTGTCTTCTAACGTATTCGTTTCATATAAAATCTGTCCCAACTTTCTTGTTGCAGAATATGTATTAATCGATGCAACTTTCTTCCCGTCAATATATACATCTGCCGGACCGTGTTTTTGATCGATCGTACCGATAACCCATGCCTTCGTACCTTTAAACTTCGTCTCCGCATATGGCGCATTCGCCCCATTTCCGTTTCCGTTGATCCAGATACCCGTTCCTTCTATCATCTGATCGTTCGTTTCCTGATGCCATCCGCTGCTAAGCGTAAATCCACGGTCATCTTTCGTCTGCAGACCTGACGGGATACCCGTTCCAAGTTCAAATCCTTCCGCAGCCTCATATACGCCAATCTCGCTTAATATCGGAACTTTATTTTCCGCCTGGTTATGAGCAGTAACTGTAATACGAAGCTTATCCGCTTTTACAGCTTTTTTACGACAGAGACGTTTTGCTCCGATCGTTGTTCCCTGGTCAAACGTCTTCCATTCTCCATTACCGTTTTTATATTCTACTTTGAAAGATCCGATACGCTGTCCAAACTGGATTGCCTCTTCTATCGACACAACATCGAACTTTTTGGATTCTCCCAAATCGATCAATACTTTTCCGCTTGTCGTACCGTCTCCTACTGTCCAATAAGTCTCATCATTTCCGTCGAGCAGATTCTCCGGTGAATATTTCTTTGAGTTTCCTCTTACTTCTGTCGCAGAAACAGACGCTTTTTTCAGCCAAGTTCTTATCAAACGTATTTTGAACTGCTTTTCCGAACTCTGCCACACGAGCAAGAATATCCGCATCTACCGTTCCTTGTTTATTCGGGGGAACATTCAGTAACAATGTAGCGTTGTGTCCAACCGATCCGAAATAAATACCTGCAAGCTGCTCCATCGAAAGAGGCGTTTTCTTGCTTTCTCCCCAGAACCAGCCTGACGTAATCTTTGTATCCGCCTCCGGCACAGTCCACTGATTTCCATTCGGAAATCCTTTCGTATATCCGTCTCTACTGTTACTATTGATCGTATTATTCTCTCTGTCGATTGTTGACTTTGCCCACGTTTCTTCAGCCGCATATCCTCTCTCATTTCCGATCCATCTTACAGTTGTATAAGATTCCGCGCCGAAAAGAAGGCAATCATCCTCGTACTTTCCGCTTGCTTTTCCCTCGTATTGCTGAATTGTCTTAAACCATCTCTGGAAATCATAATCCTGCGCATTGCTCTTGTCGTTCGTATCTTTTGCGCCGTCCATCCAAACTTCTTTAAAATGACCGTTGTTTCCGTACTTATCATTTCCAAGAATCTCTTTCAACTGATTATCATAGTATTCGTTATAATCAAGAGCGTCTTCTTGTTTTACCTGATCCCATGTTTTTCCATTCAACGGCTGTCCGTCAGCTCCGACAAGTTTTTTTCCATCCTTATCTTTGTAACCATAATATTCACTATTTACATCCCACGGGGAAAGATACAGTCCCATGTCAATATTATATTTTGTACACGCTCTGGAAAGTTCTTCTAAAACGTCGCCTTCATAACCTGCCGTTTCGGTATCATGTGTCGTCATTTCACTTGGCCATATGCAGAAACCGTCATGATGCTTTGCCGTAATGATCAGTTTCTTAAACCCTGCGTCATGAATCGCTTTTACATAAGTTTCTTCATCAAAATCATTTGTCAGCTGAAACTGATTCGGATTTTCTTTTCCGTTCCCCCACTCGCTTCCGGTATATGTATTCATTCCAAAATGACAAAAAGCCGCCAGTTCCTGTTTCTGATACTCATACTGATTCTTTGACGGTATAACACTATCCTTCTTCGGTGCCCGTCCGTATCGTTGTCTGTCAGCTCATCTTTTTTAACGTATGTATCCTTCGGCAGCCTGAACCTGCACAACTCCGCCGGTCGAAAGAGCTGTCTGTGCGATCATTCCGGCAGCTAATAACAATGCCAGATACTTTCTCTTTTTCATCACTTTTCCTTTCCCCTTTTTTCACAATTTTATTTTCATAGACCTTATAACCTTATCACATTTAAACAAAATTGTCATTATCATCCCCCCATTTTCGTCATTTTGCATATTTAGGATTTCAAAAAAGGCTATAGTCGTTCATTTTCCAAAACGATTATAGCCTTTTTGTACAACACTATCTTATTTCTTCTATATTATTTATCGAGAAGCAGCGCTGTAAAACAGAACGTATTTCTTCCAAAAGCGAAGAAATCCACTCCTGTTTTAAACTGCCCATTTACAAATAATGTATTTTAGTATGCTCTTCCCCAGTAAACCATATGTTTCGCAGGTTTTCCACAGCAGACGCATACATCAGACAGATGTTCTTCTTCCATAGGAATGCATCGTGATGTCACTCCGCCTGTCTGTGCTTTAATCTCATCCTCACAAGCTTCGTCTCCACACCACATTGCCTTTACGAAACCTTTCTTTTCGGAAACCGCATCTTTCATCTCATCCATAGTCACCGCAGAACTGATGTGGTCATCAAGGAACGCTTTTGCTTTCGCATAAAGGTCTGCCTGGATCGTCTCAAGGATTTCACCGAGTTTCGTTGTAATCTCATCGATTGCCACAACGATCTTCTCTCTTGTATCTCTGCGCACAACAACAACCTGACCGTTTTCGATATCTTTTGGTCCGATCTCGATACGAGTCGGGATTCCGAGCATCTCCTGCTCACTGAATTTCCATCCCGGACTCTTTTCGGAATCATCGATCTTCGCGCGATATCCGGCTTTATTAAGAGCGTCAAGAAGTTCATTTGCCTTATCGAGAACACCTTCTTTATGCTGCGCGATCGGAATAACTCTTGTCTGTACCGGAGCGATTCTCGGCGGAAGTACAAGACCGCTGTCATCGCCGTGAACCATGATGATCGCACCGATGATTCGGGTGGATAATCCCCATGATGTCTCGTACACACTGTGCAGTTCATTATTTTTATCTGCATACTTAATGTCAAATGCATCCGGGAAAGAATTTCCGAAGAAATGGCTTGTCGCCGACTGTAAAGCCTGACCGTCGTGCATCAGTGCTTCAATCGTATAAGTGTCCTGCGCTCCCGCAAATTTTTCACTTTCTGTTTTTCTTCCGGCAACAACCGGAATCGCAAGATTTTCTTCTACAAAGTCTTTATATACTTTCCACATTAATTTTGTACGTTCTTCCGCTTCTTCATATGTCGCATGAATCGTATGACCTTCCTGCCAGAGGAATTCCCTTGAACGAAGGAACGGTCTTGTCGTTTTCTCCCAACGAAGAACCGAGCACCACTGATTCCATACTTTCGGAAGGTCTCTGTAAGACTGAACCGTCTTGCTCCACACGTCACAGAACAATGTCTCAGATGTCGGACGGATACAGAATCTCTCCTGAAGCGGCTCCGCTCCGCCGTGTGTTACCCACGCTACTTCAGGCGCGAACCCTTCGATGTGGTCTTTTTCTTTCTGCAAAAGGCTTTCCGGGATCAAAACCGGAAGATATACGTTTTCCACACCTGTGTCTTTAAAACGTTTATCAAGATCCGACTGAATATTTTCCCATATTGCATATCCGTTCGGAAGATAGTTCAGACATCCCTTTACGCCTGAATAATCACATAATTTTGCTTCCCGCACAACATCTGTATACCACTGTGCAAAATCTTCGTCTCTCGATGTGATCGACTGTACAAGTTTCTTTTCTTTCGCCATTTTCTTACCTCATTTCCCAAATCATTTTCGGAACTTTTTATCTTTTGTTCCGACTTTTCTTCCATCGCTTCCATAGCGTAGCAGTTTAGCCATATCCGTCCGAATCGACCGTTTCGACCGTTTCGACCGTTTCTTCCGTTTTGCCCGTTTCTCCCGGATCGTAAAAATTTCCGGTAACGCGGCAGATTCCCGGATAGCGCCAAAACTTCTCTGCCGGAAAAGCGTCTCATTTCCTATATGCGCCTATATAAAAACGCCGGGACGCTCTTCCCCACAAGGGACCGAGCATCTCGGCGGTACCACCCTTATTAACACCGCAGACGTCCTGCCTGCCGTTGTTCTCTCTTTTATCTTTAACGCAGATATACGCTGTATTTTCATACAGAGCTCCGGAGCCGGTTCAATGTGTTCCTGCAAAGGCTTTCACCAACCGCCTTCTCTCTGATGCATTCCACACATATACTATTCTCTTTCCTCGCCTGTTTGCATCTGTGATTTTACCCAAAATCCGGCAGAATGTCAACCGAAACCGCCGTTCCAAGTATTCATTCCGAAAATACCATCCTAAACGTGCATCTAAGACCTTATCCCAAACATTATCCGTGAAGCTGCAAAAGCTTTCCTTTTAATTCCTGCTCCATATTGCGAAGTTCCGCCTCCGCAGCCTGACGTTTTTCCCTGCCTTCACGCTGGATTGCCATTACTTCATCAAGCGTAGAGATCAGAGACTCGTTCGTTGCTTTGAGCGTATCCATATCCACGATTCCCCGCTCGGACTGCCGAGCCGTTTCCGTCGTTGCGATCTTCAGTTTCTCTGCATTTTTCTTCAAAAGCTCATTCGTCACATCCGTAACACGCCGCTGCGCTTCCGCTGCCTGCGTCGAATGTTCTACCCCAAGCGCAAGAACCATCTGACTCTTCCAAAGAGGAATCGTATTTACGATTGTAGACTGGATCTTTTCAACCATCATTGTATCATTATTCTGAACGAGCCGAATCTGAGGCGCAGTCTGAATAGAAATCATTCTTGTCAGTTCAAGATCATGGATCTTCTTCTCAAACCGAATGCACATCTCATCCAAATCTTTCGCCGCCTGCGCATCTTCCGGCAGTCCTGATGCCTGCGCCCTGCTCATCAGATCCGCAAGCTGTGTTCTTTTCACTTCCGCAAGTTTCTTCTTTCCCGCAAGAATATACATCGACAATTCCTTAAAATATGTCAGATTCAGTTCGTACATCTTATCAAGAAGCGCTGTATCCTTCATAAGCTGTACCTGATGCTTCTCCAGCGCCTTGATAATCTCATTTACATTCGTCTCGGCTTTTGCGTATTTCGCTTTCATAGAATCAATTTTGTTCGACGCTTTCTTAAAAAATTGCCGAAAAAATGCCTTTTTCTTCTTCATCTTCATCAAATCTTTCAACTGCGTCACAACGCCGGTAAGGAGATCCCCCACCTCGCCGAGATCTTGAGATTTCACATTATCCAACGCCGATTCGGAGAAATCCGCCATCTTCTTCTGCGTTCCCGCTCCGTACTGAAGGATCAGCGATGAATTCGTCAAGTCGATCTGCTTTGCAAATGCCTCGACCGTCTGACGCTCTTCTTCTGTCAAAATGCTGTCGTCCAGCACCGGTTCTTCTACCTGCTGCACGGCCGGAGTTTCCTTTTTATCCGCCGCCTGAAACGGATCTAACGTCAATGTCGGAGTGGTGTCTAAGTCCTTAAATTCTGTTCCCATTTCTTTAATCTCCTTTTCCATTTCTTTCTTCAGCCCTATCTTACTTATCTTCACTCATCATTCCCCGAGCTTCTATTTTATCTTCTTTACTCGCTGCGAACATCTTTTCTATCTTATCTTCTCCACTCGCTGCGCGCTTTTACTTTCTGATCTCGTCTTCCGTAAGTCCTTCCTGTGCCAGCATCGTATTCAGAACCGATATATCCGACGACACGTCCCACGCCGTATCCTGAAAAAGATCGTCCAACAACTTTTCAAACGCCACATTAAGAGTGTCAATCGTCTTTCGATCTCTATTTTGGAAGAAATAATATTTTCCTCCCTGTACAGGCTGTGCATCCAAATCTTCATACGCCTGCAGCAGTTTCATCGTCATCGGAAGATAATAATCCATTAATTTTCGGATATCACTGACCGTATCGGGTTTCTGCTCGACCCGGTCAAATATCCTGTCTACAAGCATTTCCATACGGGCGATTTTCTCCGAAATTTCTTCTCCGGGTATTGCGTCATTCGCCGCTTTGATCGCCCTCACATATTCGTCGCCTGCTTCGATGATCTTCTGGACTTCCGGAGAAAGTCTGGAAAACTCTTCCTGTTCCCTTCGCTGCCCGCTCTTCTTTTTCCTGTTTTTCCCGACGCGTTCTTTCCATAGCGCCGTGTATTGGCGATAAGCTTCGTTGCTCGTCATAAGACATGTTTCCTGCTCATCAAGATGACCTTGCCGAAACCAGCCTTTTTAATCATCGTTTTTCAAATCTTTCACAACTGCTTTCACAGAACGTCCGCTCTGCTGTGCAAATTCTTTTACGTCACAATATTCCCTGTTTCCGATCATTTTCACATATTTTCCAAAACGGCTCACCGTACACGCATTCGATGTTCCGATAATTCCCATCACTGCAAACGCAACAGAAAAACCGCCCATCAAAGCCGCCATGACATTTATCTCCATCTGCCAGCCTGTTACCGAACTTCCCAACAGAAGCATCAGACCGATGATCAGAGTAACGATCATCCCAAGGTATCCCGTAATCGCGAGGAAGATACCGCCGACCTTTATTGCCGTTCCCTTCAGATAAAGGATTCCGCCTCTGTGCACGGAATTCCCCGCTGTTCCCGTTCTTTGATCCTGCGCGAAGCCGCCTGCTGAGCCCGCTCCCTGATTATGTGTAAATCCGCCCGCTGCGCCTGTCCTCTGATTCTGTGTAAATCCGCCTGCTGAGCCTGTCCTCTGATTCTGCGTGAATCCGCCAGTTGCGCCTGTCCTCTGATTCTGTGTAAATCCGCCTGCTGAGCCTGTCCTCTGATTCTGTGTAAATCCGCCTGCTGAGCCTGTCCTCTGATTCTGTGTAAATCCGCCTGCTGAGCCCGCTCCCTGATTCTGCGTGAAACCACCTGCAGATCCTGTTCCCTGATTATGAAACGGCGGTGTGTTTCCCGCTTGTCTCTGCCTCTGTGCAAAATTATCCGCAGCGGCATTCATCGCATCACTTCCGTAACGGATTCCGTTTCTTAGTCCTCTGGAGAGTCCTTCCATCGCACGTCCGATCGTATCCGTCACATTCTGATTTAACCGTCCGTAATTTTGATGATCGATAGCGTCCTGAATCGTCCGATTCAATTCATCCAACGATCTTTCCCACTCATTATTTATCATGAATTTCCTCCTTAAAGGGTTGACCTGAAAATTCTTTTATATGATAATCAGTTTAGCCGTAACACATTGAAAAGTCAATAATACGAAGGAGCGAAAATAAGACAAATGATAAAAAATGCATCCCCGCTTATTATATACGAAGACGAGCAGATCATCGTCTGCCATAAACCCGCAGGAACGCCGACTCAGAGCAGTCATATCGGAACTTCCGACATGGAAAGCCTGCTCAAAAACCATCTTTTTTCTTCACGTAAATTTCACCGGGCAAAATCAGGCGAACCGTATCTTGCGATCATTCATCGCCTCGACCAGCCTGTAGAAGGGATTCTCGTCTTTGCAAAAACACCTGCCGCCGCAAAGGAACTAAACCGCCAGCTCACTTCCCAAGAATTTGGGAAATATTATCTTGCAGTAATATCAGGCATTCCCGAACCGCAGGAAGGCTCTCTTGAAAACTATCTCGTCAAAGATACCCGTACAAACAGTTCCGCAGTCTGTACGAAAACGACTCCGGGAGCAAAACTTGCCAGACTTCACTACAGAACAATAGAAACATACGGTGCGCCCGGAAACGAAAAAATTTAACCGATTGCCAAATCGACTGACACGCCAAAACACACGTCCCGAAACCACAGGCAGCCGCCATTGCAAAATGAATCTTCTGCCTTAATAGAAATCCATCTTGACACAGGCAGACATCATCAGATTCGTGTGCAAATGGCATATTTCGGACACCCCCTTATAGGCGATCGAAAATATGGCAAAGAAATCACCGATCATATGAATTCCGTACAATCTTCGACAAAACGATTTCAGGCAGGACAACTTCATCTCTGCGCTTACAAGCTAACATTTCATCATCCCAAAACCGGAAAAGAGATGGAATTTCAGATTTGAAACTCCATCTCTCATAAATCCGATCTTCCTGTTTGGAAAAATCTCTTCTCCTGCAATCCCGAATTTTAACTCGTCGCACCAAAAAAGGCGGTGCCTCACGCGCACCGCCGTTTTTTTGTTTCATATAATCTTCATCTTACGAATCAGATATTTTTATTTCACTCTTTTTCTTCTAAAGAATGTTACTACAGCGATTCCGCCCGCTGCCACAAGCGCCATCAAATATCCTGCGATGTTTGCGCTGTCACCTGTAACAACAGCTGCATTGCCACCGTTTCCGTTGCTTCCATTGCTTCCGCTATTTCCACTGTTTCCACTGTTTCCATTGCTTCCGCTGTTTCCGCCACTACCGCCGTTTCCATCCGGATTCGGGTTCGGGTTCGGATCAGGAGTTGTGTCTTTTACAAGACCGTCATAAGCTGTCTGCAATGCTTCTTTTGCTGCATTTACTTCATCCTGTGTTGCATTCGGATTTGCAAGAACACTCTGTGCTTTCATAAGAGCTTCATTGAATGCTGTCCAGCTTTCTGCTGTATATCCGTCTGCTTTGGTGTCTTTGTACTGATTATAAAGAGTCGTCAGTCCACTCTTATCTACATCGCCCGGCTGCGGATCTGGATTAAGTTTCACAAGTCTGTCATGCGCTGTCTGCAATGCTGTCAAAGCTTCGCCTGCTGCTGCGTTTGTTGTATCTTTTGCTTCGATGAGAGCTTTCGCTTCATTCATCTTCGCTTCGTATACTGCCCATGAGTCTGCTGTGTAGTCTGCTTTATTCAAGTTTTCTGCCACATAGCTGTCATAGAGAGCTTTCAGAGCTGCTGTCGTTCTCTCTCCGTAGAAACGGATCTCTGCCATACTTGCGAATTTATCCTGTGCTCCTGCTTCAAGAACTTTGAACTCTACATATCTTACATCTTTCGCATCAAAAGCAATCTGCTGATACTGATCTCTGTTTACAAGAACATTGCCTTCTTCATCGAACTCATATGTTCCGACAGATTTCATATCGTCTTTGGCGCTTCCTACAAAGATCTGCGCTTTCAGGATATCACCGTTCGTTACTCCCTGACGTGCAAGGAATGTAATGTCTGTCAAGTTGTAAAGTCCGCCGAGATCAAAATTGAGGCTCTGCGGCAATACATCTTTGTTGTACTCTGTATGCCAGTAATTATCCTCTTTTCCGTCAAGTACGTTTGTTGCAAGTCCATCCTCAAGTTTATCAGGATCACATTCACTTGTTGCCGTCACTGTGAATCCTTCTGCTTTTGCATCAAGCAGTTTTGTCTCATCAAGTGGACGGAATGTAAGTCCGTCGATTGCCTCGTAAATTGCCATCTGCGCTTCAAGTACCTGATTCTTCGTATATTCGCCCTTAAGTAATTCTGTAGCTGCATTTACTGCTGCTGTAAGCTGTCCATAACTTTCTTCTGTGTAAGCAGATGACTGATATGTACGAGCTTTAGCAAGCGCTTCATTTAATCCTGAAATATCAACGCCGGCTTTAACATTGATATCGTATGTTGCTTTTACTTCTTTGTTTCCTGCGGCTGTCAGAGTGATCGTACTCTTTCCTTCTTTCATCGCTCTCGCTTTGTAGATCGGATAGCCATTTTCATCTGCCAGCGTAATGATCTTCACAACGTCCTCATTAGAACTTTCTACTGTGAAGAATTTGTTTGTTGCATTGTCCGGCTGAACTGTTGCATTAATGTCTGCCAGTGTTCCGACATACATCTCTTTTGCATTGTTCGGATCTGCTGTGATTCCTGTAACCGGTGTGTTAGACAGATTTGACAGTTCAAGTTCTGCAAGTGTGAGCATGTTCTTCACATCACTTGTTGATTTTGCATCTAAGAATGTAATCTGAACTTCTTTTACCGCCTTGTCTCCTGCAAATTCAAATGTATATTTCTCCTGTTTTGTTTCAAACTTGATCTCGTCTGATGATGTATCATCTGTATAGATCAGTTTTGCAGATACTTTATTCAAGTAACCGTTTCCTTCATTTGCATTAGATACGACTACTTTATTAAGTGCTTCCGGATTCTTCAATGCAAGATGCATTGTTGTCGGAAGGATGATATAGTCCGGAAGTTTTCCGTTTACATGGTTGGATGAAATATCCCACTTAAACTCAAAATCACGCCCAAATGTTCCATCAAACAGTCCGTTGTAATTATTCTGTTGGATCAATTTATTTACATTCGGATCATCTGTGTTATCTTCTGTGAGTTTCTCATTTGTCATTGTGATATCGAAGTCTGCCTGTCCAAACTTCTTCTCTGTTGCCGGAACATCCGGGATCTCAACTTCTGTATCTACCTCTGACTCGATCGTGCTGTAGTTCGGTCCGATCAAAGTTACTTTAGAAAGATCGATCACTTTCGCATCTGTTGTAGAGATGTTCTCTTTTGCTTTCATTGTGATTGTAGCAAGCACGTCACTTCCGGCATAAAGTTCTTTGTCTCCACGGTTTGCAAATGCAAGGTTTACATATGCTCTGTCATCATACTCTTTATTAGCCGTCAGATTTTCCATCTGAGCAAGAAGAGGTGATACTTCACAAGAAACATATTGCACTTTGCTATTATCATAATTAATTACCTGTCCGAATGCATTAAGTCCTGCTACATTCTGCGCGTAAACGTCGATTGTAAACGTCTCGCCTTTCTTCACGCTGTCGCTGCTTGCAAGAAGCATAGCTTCTCCCGAAACACTATCCGTCTTCTTCGTTCCGCCATCTAACTGGAACATTGTGAATGCGTAATCATAAACATCATAGATATTGTTCATGTTAATATCGCCGTAACGGCTCTTGATCTGATCTGCAAACAACTTATCTTTTTCACATACACCAAGATAATTTTTCATATTTGTATAATCAGCATCCGTAACCGCCTCAGCCTTATTGGTACTTCCGACAGCAAACGCCCCTGTGTTTTCTTTCTTATATACTTTAATCTCACTTGCCGAGAAGAAATTACCGAGCGCTTTAAGTGGTGTAAACCGGATATAGCGCGCTCCGCAATCCAGCTTATCCATCAACTTCATATCTTTATTTACTGCCCATTTGTATGTTTTTGCCTCTGACCAATGTACACCATCGAGACTTGTCTCTAATTTCATTTCCTCAACAGTTCCATTGCCTGCATCATCACGCGGATAATACTCAATCTTATCAATTTCATATGCTTTTCCGTAATCTACAGTAAGAGTCTGTCCGATTGCATTTCCATCTGAATGGAAACCACCATCAGATTTCTGGAACGTTCTGTCAAATGCCAAATCAGCACTGTGATTTCCGTACAGACCGCCTGTCCATGTGATTGTCTGCGGAGCCGGTGTATCTTTCCACGGATCTTCTGCTGACTGGAACGTCTTCTCTTCGCTCCATTCAGAATATCCTTCTGCATTTCTAGAACGAACTTTATACTTATGCTCTGAGTGATATCCGAGATCTGTATGTGTATATGTCTCCACATCTCCTACAGAGAATACAACTCCGTCAACAAGAAGCTCGTAAGTTGTCGCATCAGCTACTTTATTCCATGCAAGAGTGATGCTTGTCGGTGTCTTTGCTTCCTCATTTTCTGTCAGAGTAGGAACTGTAAGGTTCTTATTCAGTTTATCCTGCGGAAGTTTTCCGTCATTTTCAAATCCTTCAAGTACTAATGTCTGAGCAACACTCTTCGCATCTGCCTGTGCAAATTTCACATACAGTTTCGGTGTTCTCTTCACATCTTTTACAAGGTTCGCAATCTCTGTTTCTTTTTCCGATGCATATGTCTCGATTGCTGGAGATTCATCATAGAAGTAGACTGCTTTACCTGCTTCAGCCGATTTTTTTATCAAAGTCTGCTTTGCTCTGCACTTTATCGAGAGTCAATGAATCACTTCCGTTTTTCGCTGTAACTTTTGTAGGTTCTTTGGATACATTTACAACAAATGTTGTATTTTTGTCTTTCTTGTATCCAGTGTAGTTTCCTGTTGATTTTTCAGCAGTAAGCGTTGCTGTTCCATCTTTTACCTCAGATGTATACTTGGTAGATACATGAGCGCCGTAAGAAGTTTTCGTAATTTTTCCATAATCGCCATCTTCTTTCAGATCATTTTCCACAAATTTTCCGTCATCTTCAAACATCGTGTAAGATGTTTTTCCATCCGGCCAAAATTCGACGATACGGTTTTCTTTCTTAATCTGCTCCGGTGTATTATTTTCTTCCCACATTGGAATAATAGCACCGTTTTTCACAAATACAGGAAGTTTCCAAAGTGGAGCTGCAAAGTTGTTGAGAACCTGTCCTCCCTGATACTGCTGACCTGTGAAATAGTCAATCCACACTTCTTTTGAATCCGGAAGATAAATATTATTTCTTACATCATTTCCCTTATCATCTGCAGCAGTGCTCTTATAAATCGGAGCTACAAGAAGATTCGATCCAAGCATGTACTGATACTGCATTTCTTTACTGCTTGCATAACTGTCGTCCGGATATTCAAGGAACATTGCTCTTATAAGCGGCAGTCCTGTATCTCCATTGCCTGTATCAATGTTTGCCGCCGAAGCTGCCCCAGTATAAATATACGGAAGAAGCTGTGCTTTTGTTTTCAAATACATACGGTTGATTCCTGTATATGGATCTCCAAACGTATATGGCATCTTCGCATAAGTTCCCCAACCGTCCATGTTAAGCATAAGTGGTGTAAATGATTTCCACTGATAATCTCTTGTAGCAATCAACTGATTTCCACCGAAGATACCATCCATATCACTTCCTATGTTTGGTTACCGCTAGTGAGAGTTCCGATATATGTAGGAATGTGAAAACGGATGTATTCCCATTCACCGCCGTACTGGTCTCCTGTCCAAATACCACAGTAACGCTGCGATCCTGCCCATCCGTCAAGAGAGATAATGTTCGGACGTACCTTACCTTCTGTTGTAGCAATATCGTAAGCTGTCTTCACACCGTCAAGCTGCATGGAATATCCATGTCCAACCCATGCAACATCTGTCTTCAATGTAGAAACACCACCGACTTTAACTTCGGTTTTTAAAATCACGAAGAAGCTGCCATTCTGTCTTCGGATTAGAATCCGGTGTCAGATAACTCTGTGTCCAAAGTCCTGTTGCTACCCCTTTTCATTTGCATATTTTGTAAAGTCTGCAAGATTCTGTACGTTTGCCGCTACTGCCGCCAATCGTTCCTGAGAGCTTTTTCCTTCATTATCAACGCCGCCTGTCTTGCCATATCCGTTCTGACCGTATCCCGCACCATATCCGTCATTTGGGAGAAAATATCCAATTGGCATATCATATGTAAAATAATCGTCAATCACCTGTCTTGCCGAATACTTATAAGGAGCTTCTACTTTTGGATAGTTTTCGATGCCTACTGTTGGTTTCGTGCCGTTCAAAGACTCAATGTTCATTCCATCTTTCGGTTTATATCCCGTAGACATTCCGCTCTCATACTTTGTCGTTCCTGCACTTGTGTAAGGTTCATTTCCTTTGATTGTCCAACCCTTCCCACCTTCTGTATCTGACCATGAATCACGGTTGTATGCGTTCAAGTGACCTTCATAAAACGCATATTCGGGAAGGAGAACCGGATTACCTGTTACATGATAATACTCACTCAAAAGTTCCTGTGTTTTTTCACTGCTGTCTTTTCCATCAGAAACAAAATAATAAGCGTCAAACTCTTTTTCTTTATGAGTCGCTGTTACAGTATCTCCTTCACTCTTTCCAAAGTCATATTTACCGTCTGCAAATGTGTTTCTCAAAACACCATATCCACTTGTCGTGTAGTAAAATGGATTTGGAGATGCAACTCCGCCATCTGTCCAGTTACTTTCATTAGCAATATTTATCGTCTCGCCTGTATGTACGAATCTTCCATTCTGCGTACCTCCGCCATAGAAGTTCTCTCCATTGTTCTTCTTAAGAGTCTGCACTGTTGCCGAATTCGAGATGGACAATGCTTCTTTTTCTTCCATCACGACCTTATCGCCACTTAAAACTTTCATCTTCGCCGTAGCTTTATCGAATTCGACAGAAACCGATCCACTTTTAATCGTAATTTTTCCATCTTTATCCGAAATATCAGCCTTTGGATGTGAATAGTTAGAAGAGTCGTCTGAATACTGCTGAATCCTTCCGACATGAGCTTGCGATTTGGGAGTCGCATATTTCGAGAACTCGCCACTCGGATCTACGTTATATCTGAAGATCCCATCCTCAAGAAACGTAAGCTGCGCTGTAACGCCACCATTGAATTTCACAACAACGATATTGTCCTTGCTGCCTTTTTCCACTGACTCGACGCTTGTCAACTGCCCGGCAAACTCTTCCGCAGCTTTCGCCGGTATCGGCGGAAATGCTGTAAGCACCATGCCAAGCGCCGTAACAGTTACAGCAGCTTTCTTTCCTGCTCCTTTCATTTTCTTAGTCCATTTCATCTTTTTCCTTCTCCTCCTTTTCTACGGGTAAATTGTACAAAATGTTTGCATTTACCACTAAATACTTTATTATATAATAATTTTCAATAAATGTATTTATATAAATCATTACCCATTTGTACTTTTTTACTTTTCTCACCCCTTATATCCACTATTTTCGTCAATTTTCAACATATATAAAGCTTCTGTCGATTTTCTTTCAGTTGCAAAAAATCCTTTTTCAACGCATTCTTGGATTGCGTTTTTATAAAATTATCAAACAGGGAGAAAATGCATTTTCTCCCCTGTTCTATAGATTTACCTATGATCAATTTATACGAAGATGGAACTGTTCAATCAGACAAGCAATATTTTCTTCCGTATCTTCAAGCTCATCTGCGATTTGAGAAATCGTTTTTCCTTTTTCAAGTTTTTTCTGAATAAGAGTGCTTCTTTCTGCTTTTCTACCTTCTTCTCGTCCTTGCTTTCTACCTTCTTCTCGTCCTTGCTTTCTACCTTCTTCTCTCCCCTGCTCTCTTGCCTCTTCTCTCTGCACTTCGATATCTGTCTCATAGTCATATTCGTCTAATAACATATTGACAACCTCGCTTCCTTTTCGCATTAAATAATCAGCAAGAATCCCTTTTTCAATGCACTCTTTTATCGCTTTTTTATAAGGCTCTTCCTCCCCGGAGATCTGATAGTTCTGCACGATTTCCATGAACTGGCTGTATTCTTTCAGTACCTGACACTTTTCTAAGATTTCATGATGCTCTTCCGGCCGGATATTGATGACCTTTACTTTTAATTCCAGACTCGGCTCACCGTCTTTTACGATATAGGCATCTGACAGGCGCAGTTCTTTTTCCTTTTCCCACTTTTCTTTTCCGTTATAGAATGTGTAAAATTCCGGTGTCGGAAGGAAAACGATTTTCTTCTTATAACGGCTTCTAGGCGGTACAAGCCTTTCATAAGCACGTCCGATGTACAGCAGACTCCGAAGGGGCATGTTTTCGTTGACCGTAGACTGATGCTCGCCGAATACGATCACTTTTCCTCCTGCGTCAAAAGAAATATCGTTTTGAAAATTCATATAGATCGTATTGTCTACACGGAATTTCCGAATCTTCGTTCCTTCCGGCAACGGCTCA
>ENA-OPYU01000382-OPYU01000382.1-human-gut-metagenome-genome-assembly--contig:-NODE-382-length-17948-cov-3.736210_pt1 | contig 17948 bp, 25 predicted proteins | sample MGYA00242637_ERZ504482 | MGnify/ENA primary metagenome ERZ504482 (study PRJEB26092, sample SAMD00036237) | human gut metagenome | host: Homo sapiens | study: EMG produced TPA metagenomics assembly of... | reverse complement strand
CGTCAAAAAAATAAAAGTTCTTTTCCCAAGCGTTCTAAAATCATATCGTATCCCTTCTATATTCACAGTCCGTTTTTTTTCACAAATCTCGCAGCCCTGTATCGGACACCGCTCTTTGATACGGCTCATTCCGATCACTGCTGTCACCGATTTTGTCGGAGTCATCATAAAACTGTCCGTCATGGTCAGTCCGATCGTTTTTGCGCAGTCTAACATCTGCATCAATGGCTTCTGATACTGAATATCAAAATCTCCATATCCCGGACTGAACCTCGGACGCAGATACCAGCCTTCTTTTTCCTGCTGCTTCGCAATTTCTCTCTGACACGCATCACAGTATTCCTCCAGCATGGCCGCTGCGCAGGCCTGAAGCACCACTGCTTTTGCCATGTCTGTCAGAGATGCCCGCGTAATCAGCCGGTCTGCTCCTGTTCCCAGTGTCGCTCCAAAGAGAATCAGCTTCTCACATTGTTTTAAATTTCTGCCCAGACTTCTGCTCTTCATCCGGATATTTCCAATCTGAAAGCTCTCCTCGCTCTGATGCTGTAAATCAAAAATACGGCAGATGGATTTTGGACTTACTGCAGATCTCAGACTCTCAAAAGAGTCTTTGATCAAAGCAAGTGTCTGTTCATCTACCGCATTTCTTCCATAGCCCAGATAACGGATAGCTTCTTTTGTCATTCTATCCATTACTCCGTCTCCTAACACTGAATGATTTCTGAAATATTATGCATGATAGCTGCTGCCACTTCCGGTCTGTTCATCGAATAAATGTGGATATTCTTCACTCCGTTTGCCAGCAGGTCAATGATCTGGTCGGTAGCGTATGCAATTCCTGCCTGTTCCATCGCCTTCGGCGAATCCCCGAACCGATCCAGGATTGCCTGAAATCTCCTTGGAAATACGGTTCCGGTACAACTCACAGCTTCGTTTCATCTGTCTTGCCGCTTGTGATCGGCATGATCCCCGGCAATACCGGAACAGTGATTCCTGCTTCACGAATACGGTACAGGAAATTATAGTGGATATCATTGTCAAAAAATCATCTGTGTTGTCAGAAAATCCACACCACTGTCTACCTTTTGTTTCAGATACTTGATATCATCTTCTTTATGCTCATTCTCCACATGCCCTTCCGGATAACACGCAGCTCCGATACAGAAATCTCCATGTCTGCGGATCTCTTCTACGAGTTGATAGGCATAATGAAAACGATCCTCGCTCGGAAATACCATATCTTCTGAAATATCACCCCGCAATGCCAGAATGTTCTCAATCCCCTGTTCTTTCAGGCTGGCAATAACGCTGCGCACCTCATCTTTTGTGGAAGAAGCACACGTCAGATGTGCCAGGCTTTCTACGTGCAGATCATGTTTGATATAGGATGCGATCTTTGCTGTGTTTTTGCTGGTACCGCCGCCTGCCCCGTAAGTCACACTGATAAATTCCGGCTTTAAGCCTGCCATTTCTTCTGCTGCCCGAATTACTTTGTCATATCCCGCATCTGTCTTTGGCGGAAAAATCTCAAAGGAAATATGTATCCCGTCTTCTCTGAGTCTGTCAATAATCTTCATGCATTTTTCTCCTGTGTATATTTTGTCTATTCTCCAATAAGCTCTTTGTACAATGTCTCGTACTGTTTTGCAGAATTCTTCCATGAGAAATCCTGTTCCATCGCACGCTCTACAATCTTATTCCAGTCCCGCTTTTTGTCATAATAAATATGCTCTGCATACCGGATCGTGCCAAGCATCTCATGCGCGTTGTAATTGGAAAAGCTGAATCCCGTACCTGTCTTCTCGAACTCATTGTAAGGCTCTACCGTATCCTTGAGCCCGCCTGTCTCCCGCACGATCGGAAGCGTGCCGTAACGCAGACTCATCAGCTGGCTCAATCCACATGGTTCAAACAGAGACGGCATCAGAAATGCATCTGCAGATGCATAGATCTTATGCGACATATCCTCTGAATAGAAAATATTGGCCGATACTTTATTCGAATATTTCCATGCAAAATGGCGGAACATATTCTCATATTTTGCTTCCCCGCTTCCCAGTACTACAATCTGTACTGCATCCTGGCAGAGCTCATCCATCACATAATCAATCAGATCAAATCCCTTCTGATCGGTCAGTCTGGACACAATACCGAGCATCATCACCTTCGGATCCTTGTCCAGTCCAAGCTCCTCCTGCAGAGACAGCTTGTTGGAAACCTTGTTCTTGCGGAATGTATCGACCGTAAAACGTTTTGCGATCCGTGTATCCTTAAATGGACAGTACTCATCATAATCCAGTCCATTTACAATTCCACAAAGGTCATTGGATCTTGCACTCATCAGACCATCGAGACCTTCTCCAAAAAACGGTGTCTTGATCTCCTGCGCGTATGTCTGACTTACCGTTGTCACTTTATCCGCATAGACGATACCGCCTTTTAACAGATTGGCATCCCGGTATGCCTCCAGCTTATCCGGAGCAAAGTAATACTCCGGAAGCCCTGTGATCTGACGTACAGTGCTGGTGTCCCACACGCCCTGGAATTTCAGATTGTGGATCGTCATGACACTCTTGATTCCTCTATAATATTCACCCAGAAATCTAAAATTGTCCAGATAAACCGGAATCAATCCTGTCTGCCAGTCGTGACAATGGATCAGCTCCGGACGGAAGTCGATCACCGGCAGGATACTCAGCACAGCCTTTGAGAAAAAGGCGAATTTCTCGATATTCCATCTCGGATCTCCGTCATACGGTGCAAATCCATTAAAATAATACTCGTTGTCAATAAAATAAAATGTGATTCCGTCCTGCACATATTTCAGAATTCCTACATAACGGTCTTCTCCCGCCAGATTCATATAAAAATGATCCATATATTCCAGCTGGTCCTTCCATTTCTGATTCATACAGGAATACTTCGGAAGTACCACCCGCACATCATATTTCTTTTTTCAAAATATTTTGGAAGTGAACCGACAACATCGGCCAGTCCCCCTGTTTTGATAAATGGCACACATTCTGAAGCTGCAAATAAAATGTTCTTCATAGCTTTTCCTCCCATTTTCCTCCGTTTTACTAAGCCAGCATTTTTTCTACATTATACTCCATTTCCCGAAGATTGCAAAGGTTTCTGTGTGGTTTATCTGTGTTTGTATTCCAACTGGATCGTATCTGCGATCAATGCTACGAATTCTGAATTGGTCGGTTTCCCCTTTCCAGTACTGACCGTATAACCGAACAGCTCATCCAGGGTATCCAGTTTTCCACGATTCCACGCTACCTCGATCGCATGACGGATGGCCCGCTCCACACGGCTGGATGTCGTCTGATACCGTTTTGCTACGGTTGGATACAGCACCTTTGTGATCGCATTTAACACATCCATATCCTGCACTGCCATGATGATCGAATCCCGCAGATAATGATACCCCTTAATATGTGCCGGAATTCCGATCTCATGGAGCAGGTTTGTCACTCTGTTCTCCAAATCCCCTTCTCTGATGTATGGAACCTGTGATGACAGTTCATCATTCCTCTTTTCGCAGCTTCTCACTGGTCTTCTGACTGTTTTTATCCGATTTAACAGCATTTCGTTGTTAAACGGCTTCATGATATAGTAATTTGCGCCTCGATTGAATGCATCTTCTGTAATCCGCTCCTGGCCGACTGCTGTCACTACGATAAAGTCCGGACGCTTCTGTACATTTTTTATCCTGATTAATCTTCTCCATCACAGTCAGACCATCCATTTTCGGCATAATCAGGTCCAATAATACGACATCCGGCTGCTTATTTCGGATGATCTGACACATTTCTTCCCCATTTTTTGCTTTTCCTACAACATGAAGTTCTTTGTCCATGTTGATGATTTCCTCCAGAAGATCCAAAATCCGCTCATTATCGTCAGCAATCGCCACGTTTACCTGTTCCATAGTTCCTCTCCCTCTGTTCACTGCCTGAACTTTCAAACGCCACGCTTTCCATTATATCTGCCCTATCTGCCAAAATGCAAGAAAATCAGGGAGACCTTATTCGACAAAACTAGGCAGAAAGATTCGACAACATATTCTCAATAAAAATACCGTAGCCTTTTGCCGAATCCTGTACAAACACATGGGTAACCGCTCCGATCAGCTTTCCGTTCTGTAAAATCGGGCTTCCGCTCATCCCCTGTATGATGCCGCCGGTCGCATCAAGCAGTCTCTGATCTGTGATCTCGATCACCAGCCCTTTGTTGATTTCCTGTCCGGAATCGTCGATATCTGTCACCAAAATGTCGTAATTTTCTACTTCTCCGTTAACATAACAGCGAATCACAGCTTTTCCTTTTTGTATTTCTCCCCGCTCTGCCACCGGAACCATCTCCTGCTGCAAAAACAGTTTTTCTGCGGATTCAATCGTCCCGTAAATCCCCGCCTCCGTATTTTTATCTATGGTTCCAAGACGATTATAATGACTGTACACAATCATTCCTTCCATACTCCCCGGAATTCCGTTCTGTCCCTTTTGAATCGAATGAATACTGGTCTTATAAAGACTCCCCTGCCGTATCGACAAAAGCGCACTTGTATCCATATCATGAATTCCATGTCCCAGCGCTCCAAAAGCTCCGTCTCTGGTCATAAAGGTGATTGTCCCAAGTCCCTGCACATTGTCTCTCACCCAGATTCCCAGCTTATATTCGTCTGGTTTCGTTTCTATGGGTTTGACCGCAACTGTCAGCTCCTGCTGCCCTCTTCGCAGCGTCAGCGCCACCTGATCTTCGTCCAGTTCGGATAATTTCTGGAACAGTTCTTTTTTATTTTCAATCTTTTCATCATTCCATGCCACAATATAATCTCCCGGCCGCACCAGATTCTCTGCCGGCTGATACTGTTTTTCCGTCTGCGCCGGTGATCTGGTCTGTACCAAGTACCATAACCCCATCCATCTCCATGTAAATCCCGACTGGCATGCCGCCTGGTATGACGCCTTCTTCCATGACTGCCTGGGTACTGGCTTCTCTGACCTTTTGTGTCTCCTTTTGGGGAGACATCGCACAGCCGGAGAGACACACAAGGAACACAAGAACAGCCGCCAGTTGCCTATACTTTCTTTTCATCTTTGTCACATCCTCTCTGCCAAGTAAAAAACGGACACCAAAAGGTATCCGTTTTAGTATGTGACATTTTTTTATTTTCACACTGGAATTCTATACTCTCTTTGCCATTTCTTTCATTTCTTTTGCACTGTCCAGAATATTTTTCGTCACCTGAGCGCCGCCGAGCAGACGCGCCAGCTCGCCCACAGAAGCATCCTCATCCAACAGGAAAATGCCTGCTTTTTGTCGTCGTCTGATCCGTCTGCTTTTGAATCAGATAGTGGGCATCGGCAGCTGCCGCAATCTGCGGAAGATGGGTGATACAGATCACCTGACGCTTCTGTCCGATGATATGCAGTTTTTCTGCCACCTTTCCGGCTGTAATTCCACTGATCCCGGAGTCGATCTCATCAAAAATCAGTGTTGGCGTGTCTTCTTTATCTGCCAGCACAGTCTTGATCGCCAGAAGGATTCTGGAGAGTTCACCTCCTGAAACCGTAGTTCCAAGCGGCTTTGGCGGTTCTCCCGGATTCACAGAAATGAAAAAATTCCGCGTCATCCATTCCCAGAGCAGACATTTTTGCCTCTTGTAAGAAACGCATTTCCAGCTGTATATCCAGAAAATTAAGATCCTCAAGCCCGGCTTTGATCTCTTTTGTAAAGGAAATAGCTGCATTTTTTTCGAATCTTACTCAACTTTTCGGCACAGCTTTGCATTTCCTTTTGCGCCGCTTCGGTTTGAGACCGCAGATTTTCAATATAAGTCTCATAATGCTCCAGTTCATTTAGTCTCTGCCGTTTTTCCTCTGCGTATTCCAGGATTTCATTGACTGTATTTCCATATTTTGCCTTTAATCGATTAATCTCATTGAGGCGGTTCTCTGTCTCATAAAACTCTTCTTCTGAAAATTCAAAGCTTTTGGCATACTCCGAGAGTTCCCTGTTAAAATCATTGAGCAGACTGTCAATCTCCACCAGCTGGCCATACAGTGCAGTTCCTTTTTCATCGAAATGTTCCACTTCCTGAAGGGAACGGATTGCACGGCTTAAGAGGTCGCTGGCGTTGTTTCGGTCATCCTCACTGGTGTACTGGTATGTCTGAGCCACCGCACTGGTCAGATCTTTACTCTGCGTCATCCTCTGATAGAGACTTTCCAGATCTTCGTCTTCCCCCATGCGTAAATGCGCGCTTTCAATCTCATGCAGTTCATACTCCGTCAGATCAATCTCTTTGCGCCGCTCCTTCTCTTCCATTCCAGATGCTTCCAGCCTGCGGCTGTACTCCTGATATGCCCGGTAAGCCAGGGCCATCTTCTGTTTTGGCTTTTCCACCTGCTCCTTGGCATATACATCCAGAAACGTCAGGTGATTGCGCTTATTTAACAAACGCTGATGTTCATGCTGCTCGTGAATATCAATCAGGAGACTTGCCACATCCCGCAGTACTCCCATCGTCACCGTCTCTCCATTGATCTTGCTGACACTTCTGCCTTCCATCAATTTCCGGCTTAAGATCAGCATCCCGTCTTCCGGAAAGATATCCATTTCTTCCAGCTGACGGATCAACTCCTGATTTTCAATTGAAAACATCAGTTCCACAAGTCCGAACCTGGCGCCCTTTCGGAGCATATCCGCATTGTATCTTCCGCCGAGTGCCAGATTCACGGAACCTAAGATAATGGATTTACCGGCTCCTGTCTCTCCCGTGAGAATATTGAGTCCCGGTCCAAAATCCACCTCCACCTCGTCGATCAGCGCCAGAATTTTTTACATGTAAATTTTGAAGCATACTTTTTTCCTATATCCCTTTTGACACAATCTTTCGAATCTTATCCATCACATGTTCCGTATCCTGTACGCTTCTGATCGCGCACATGATCGTATCGTCCCCTGCGATACACCCTACTACTTCTTTCCATTTCATGGCATCTACTGCGGCCGCTACCGCCATTGCCATTCCGGAAACGGTCTTGATCACCAGAATATTCTGCGCCATATCCATGGAAATATATCCGTCTCTGAGCACACGGATATATTTTTCATTCATCTCATCCTTTTCCGGTGCCAGTACCACATATTTCTGTCTGGAGCCGTCCACTGCCACTTTTGTAAGCCGCAGATCGCGGATATCTCTGGATACGGTAGCCTGAGTCACCTTAAATCCCTCTCTGTTCAAATATTCTGCCAGTTCTTCCTGTGTTTCAATGTCATGTTGTGCGATCAGTTCAATAATTTTTGCATGACGGCTTACTTTCATTGTATTAGTTTCCTTTCATCTTTTTTCTCATTGTCTTCATAAAGCTCTCTTCACTAAGTTTTGCAAGTCTTGTCACATGATCTGATCTTTTGATCGTGACACGGTCTCCAGTACCAAGGCGGAGCATATCTGCCCCGTCAAACGTCACCAGTGCCTGCTCGTCTTTTCCATATCGTCCCTGGCTGATCACAATCTCGATCGTATCTTCCGCCGAAAGCACGATACTGCTGGTATTCAGCGCATGAGAACAGATCGGCGTAATCACAAACATACTGGCTGTCGGTTCTACAACCGGTCCGCCTGCTGACAGATTATAGCCTGTCGTTCCTGTCGGAGTGGAGATGATCACACCGTCAGCCATATAGCTGTTGAGCAACGTTCCATTTACATAAACATCAAAGTGAACGATCCGAAGACTTCCATCTCTGGTGATCACGATGTCGTTGACTGCTACATTCTGATAACTGCTGTTGCCGGAAACCTCACCGGAAAGCATCATCCGCTCCTCAAATCCCACTTGATTTTTAAACAATCGCTCCAGCGCATATGAAAAATCCGACCGTTCCACTTCTGCCAGAAATCCAAGCGTCCCCAGATTGATCCCGATCAACGGAAATTCATATTCTGCAAGCTCTCTTGCCGCACGGATCAGTGTTCCGTCACCGCCCAGCACGATCCCGCAGTCCACATTCTCCGGCACAGTTCCGGGAAAAATAAACCCCTGCTCATCTTCTTTTGCCAGAATACACTCTCTGCCATGCTGTTCTATATATTTCTGAATCTCCTTTGTAATCCCATAATCCGGATCTTTCATCAGATTTGTAATAATATAAAAACGCTCCATACCACACCTCTTATTTTGCAAGTGTCTCAAATGCCCGGTCCACAACCAGACTCAAATCTTCCAAGAGTGCATCCTCCACCGGATTCGGCCATTTTTTTCAGATGGATCAGATATTCAATATTTCCCTCCGGTCCTTTGATCGGTGAAAAATCAATATTCAAATCTTAAATCCGATGGACTGTGCATACAGCGCTACTTTCTCAATCACTTCATGGTGGGTACTCTTCTCGCGGACTACCCCTTTTTTGCCGACTTTTTCTCTGCCCGCCTCAAACTGCGGCTTGATGAGCGCCACGATCTCACCGTCTTCCTTCAGGTAATTCCGGATCGGCTCCAGCACTTTTGTCAGCGAAATAAAGGAAACATCAATGGAAGAAAAATCAATCGGTTCTCCCAGATCTTCGGGCACTACATAACGGATATTGGTCTTCTCCATACACACAACCCGCTCATCCTGTCTGAGTTTCCAGTCCAGCTGTCCTCTTCCCACATCGATCGCAAATACCTTTCTGGCGCCGTTTTGAAGCATACAATCCGTAAATCCGCCGGTGGATGAACCCACATCTGTGCAGACTTTTCCATCCACACTGACGTCAAAGTTGGCAATCGCCTTTTCCAGCTTCAATCCGCCCCTGCTCACATAAGGGAGCACATGACCGCGCACTTCAATCTGCACCGTATCCGGAAATGTCGTTCCGGCTTTGTCCTCTCTTTGTCCTTCTACAAACACATTTCCTGCCATAATGACAGCTTTTGCCTTTTCTCTGGACTCTGCCAGATTTCTTTTTACAAGCAATACATCTAATCGTTCTTTCATGTCAATCTTTCCCTATCGTCACATAATCTGCAATAATCTGTTTTACAATCGTCTCCGCATCCAGTCCGACTTCCCTGCGCAGCAAGTCTACATTGCCGTGTTCTACATAATCATCCGGAATTCCGATGCACCTGACACCTACATCCAGCTTTGCTCTCGATACATAGTGAAGTACCTGTTCTCCAAATCCGCCGGACAATACATTTTCTTCAATCGTCACAAAAAGTCTGTGATCCTTTGTCAGAGCTTCCAGCATCTCTGTATCCAGAGGCTTTACAAATCTGGCATTGATCAGTGAGCAATGATATCCGATCTCTTTCAGTCTGTCACGCACCTGAACTGCCAGCTCTGCCATGTGCCCCACAAAGATCACCGCAATATCCTCCTCTTCATAAAGAATCTCACTTTTTCCATAGACGATCGGAGTACGAAACGCCGACAATCCTTCGTAAGCGGCGCCTCTTGGATAACGCAGTGCCACCGGATACTGAAAATCTGCACAGAACCGCACCATATCCGCCATCTCCCACCTGTTTTTCGGTGAAAGGATCGTCATATTAGGGATCATATTCAGAAATGACAGATCGAAAAGTCCCTGATGTGTCTCTCCGTCACTGCCCACCAGACCGGCTCTGTCCACTGCGATCATCACCGGCAGGTTCTGCAGGCACACATCATGAATCGCCTGGTCAAACGCCCGCTGCAAAAACGAGGAATACACCGCAACCAACCTGGCTTTAGTCCCCCTGCTGCCAAGCCCTGCTGCAAAGGTCAGCGCATGCTCTTCTGCAATCCCGACATCAAAGAACCGATCCGGAAACATCCTTGCAAATCTGGCAAGTCCGGTTCCATCCGCCATGGCTGCTGTAATTCCGACTACTGCATCATTTTGCTTTGCAATATCACAGAATACTTTGGAAAAAATATCAGGTATAGCTGTCCTTAGAGCTCTTCTCTTTTGCCTCCCCGGTCTCAATGTCAAACGGAACGATCCCGTGAAATCTGGATGGATTCTCCTCCGCGGGACCGTATCCCTTTCCTTTCTTGGTGAGTACATGAACCAGAACTGCATGATCTACCCGCCTGGCCTCCTGAAATGTCTTATACAGCTTTCGGATATCATGCCCGTCCACCGGTCCCAGGTAGGTGATTCCCATATCTTCGAAAAACATACCCGGAACAAATAATTGCTTGAGTCCGCTTTTCGTCTTTTTCATCTGGTACAGGATCTTCTCACCCTGTACCGGAATCTTCATCAAGGTATCCTCAACACCCTTTTTCAGTCCCGTATATGCCTCTGCCGTGCGCAGTCCGTTCAAATATCTGGACATCCCGCCACATTTTCAGAAATCGACATATTGTTGTCATTTAATACAATGATAAATTGCTTTTTAAACGGGACGCATTGTTCAGTGCCTCATATGCCATCCCTCCGGTCATGGCTCCATCTCCGATGATGGAGATCACGCTGTGCTCTTCCCCCTTGATATCTCTCGCCGCCACGTACCCGAGGCCTGCGGAAATAGAGGTGGAGCTGTGTCCGGTATCAAATGCGTCACATTCACTTTCCTTTCGCTTTGGAAATCCGCTCATGCCGCCATATTTTCTCAGATCGTCAAATCCGGCGCGCCGTCCTGTCAGGATCTTGTGTGTGTAGGACTGATGTCCCACATCCCAGATCATCTTATCCTGCGGCAGTTCAAACGCCAGATGCAGCGCCATCGTCAGCTCCACCACACCGAGATTCGATGCCAGATGCCCGCCTGTGACACTGATTTTCTCCACAAGAAACTGACGGATTTCTTCTGCCAGCCTTTTCCAGCTCCTCCGGCTTTAACTGTTTGATATCATTTCTTTTGAATCTTTCTAATAGCATAAGGTATGCCCCCTTAGTTTTTCCCTGTATATCAATGACTCCAGCAAAATCTCCAGATAATCATCTGTTGGATTCAGTGCTCTTAAGTCTGAGATGGCTTTTCTGGACAAATGCTCCACCTCCTGTTTGGCCACATCCAGCCCTTTCCACACAACATACGTCATTTTTTCATTTTTCTCATCGCTGTGCACCGGTTTTCCGAGCACTTCAGTGGTACTGATCACATCCAGAATATCATCCTGGATCTGAAAAGCCATTCCCACTTTTGCTGCAATCTCTTCCACTGCCTGTACACACTCATCGTCCGCTCCTGCCAGAACTGCTCCGATCATCATGGAAGCCTCGATCAGAGCTCCTGTTTTTAAACGGTAGATAAACTCCAGCTTCTCTCCGTCAATTTTCTTACCGGAAGATTTTACATCCACCACCTGACCGCCGATCATTCCGTAGATCCCTGCTTTTTGTCCAAGGATACGGATTGCTTTTCCGGTCAGAAGACTCTTCTCTGGCGCCATCTCAAATGCCGATGCCGCTGTCTCAAATGCATAATTGAGAAGCGCATCCCCTGTCAGGATTCCCATATCTTCCCCATATACCACATGGGTCGTCTTTCGTCCCCTGCGATACTCATCATTATCCATGGCAGGCAGATCATCATGAACAAGGGAATAGGTATGGATCATCTCAATGGCAGCCATAAACGGCTCGATCACCCTGTCCGCTCCGCCAAACATCCGATATGTCTCCTGCATCAGCATTGGGCGCAGACGCTTTCCCCCTGCCAGCATACTGTAGCTCATGGCATCCATGATCACTTCCTGATACCCCTGCACCCTGGGCAGATATGCTTTTAAAATCTGTTCGATCTGTGCTGATTTTTTCTTTTTGTATCTCCTTAAAAACTCATGAACTTCTCCATTCTCGTCCAGAACCTGAACTTTCTTTTCTACTGCGTCAATGGTCTCATTACACTGCTTTAACAGCTGCATTCCCTCATTATATAATGCAAAAGACTCTTCCAGAGTAATGTCTGACTTTTCCATGTCAGCTGTCACTTCTTCCAGTCTTGCAAACAATTTCTCCAGACCGGGTGTATTCTGTTCCTGATTTTCCATGTCTGCCTCCTTTATGCGTGATATTGGATTTCTTCTGTCATTCCTTTTACCTGCGCTTCGATCATTCCGTCCGATACATAAATACGGATCGCATCTCCTTCTTTTACATCTGCAATCTGCCGCACCGGGCGGCCTTTCTTATCTTCTACATAAGCATATCCCTGGTTCAGCTTTTCCAGCGGGGATAATCCCTTCATCTTTTCCACATAAAGAGCAAACTGGTGTCTCTTTTGCTGAAGGATCTCTTCCATCCGGCTGCGCAGCTGCAGTTCCAGATCTGAGGCATACTGCCTGTTCTCAAGGAGCTTCTGCCTTGGGTGAAACAGCCGCAGTTTCAGTGCCGCCTGTTTCAAATACTGACGGTTCTGTTCCGCCTTTTTCAAAACCGCACTGCTCAAACGCATCTGATACTCCTTCATCAGATTCTCTGCAGCCTGATATTCGTATACCGCAAGCTCTGCAGCCGCAGAAGGAGTCGGAGCCCGAAGATCCGCCACATAATCCGCGATCGTCGTATCCGTCTCATGCCCTACTGCGGAAATCACAGGCACCCGGCTCTCAAAAATCGCACGCGCAACGATCTCTTCATTGAATGCCCACAGATCCTCGATCGATCCGCCTCCGCGTCCCACGATCATAACGTCCACATCTTGTTCTTCCAGCATCCGGATTCCCTGTACGATACTTTCCGCTGCGCCTTCTCCCTGCACCTTGGCAGGACAGAGGATCAGCTGTACATACGGATTTCTTCTGGCGGCAATATTGATGATATCCCGCACCGCAGCTCCCGAAGATGCAGTCACGATCCCGACTTTTTTCACAAACTGCGGAATCGGTCGCTTGTACTCCTGTGCGAACATCCCCATCTCTTCCAGCTCTTTTTTTAACGCTTCAAACTTTAAGTACAGCTCTCCTGCTCCGTCCAGAATGATCTCTCTGGCATACATCTGGTATCTGCCATCCCTCTCATAGACACTGACCGAGCCGAGAACAACCACCTGCTGTCCTTCCTGCATACGAAAAGAAAGCCCTGACCGTGAGCCTGCGAACATCACGCAGGCTATCGTGCCGGACTCATCTTTTAATGAAAAATATATATGCCCTGATGGATGATATTTACAGTTGGACACTTCCCCTTTGACGTACAGCCGGTTCAGCATAAAATCCTGTGTAAACATATTCTTGATATAGGCATTGACCTGTTTTACTGTGTAGACATTCTTCAACATCTGTCCGCCCCGCCATCTTTAATCTGCAATCTTGGCAAGTACTCCGTTTACGAATGCAGGACCTTCTTCCCCGCTGAATTTCTTCGCAAGTTCCACTGCCTCATTGATTGCAACTTTTACAGGAACATCATCATCCCACTTGATCTCATAAACCGCAAGTCTGAGGATCGCCAGATCGACCTTGTTCATTCTGGAGGTTTTCCATCCTGTTGCTTTTTCATTCAAAATCGCATCGATCTCTTCCAGCTTTTCGATCACTGCTTCCAGCTTTTTCTGTATGTACTCTTTATCCTTCTCTTTTGCGCTTGTCAGCTCTTCAAAGTACAATTCCAGATGCTTTGGCATCTCTTCTAATGTATTAAATTCAATCTGGAACAACATCTTAAAAATGTGCTCCCGAAGTTCTGTTCTTACCATATCGGCTCCTTCCGTCCCTTATGCTTCTTTCGTCCATATTTCTTTTTGCAGGGCTTTGCTTTTTCTAAATCAGAAAAAGGATGTCCTGCGACATCCTTTATTATACTACAGCTGTCCTGTCTTTTGCAATGAATTTCTATTTTGCAGACTCCTGACTCTCCATCTCCACGCCTGCCACTTTCACATTGACATCCGCAACTTCCAGTCCTGTCATATTCTCCACAGCGCTCTTTACTTTTTCCTGTACCTTGGCAGATACATCCATGATGCTGTAATTATACTTCATATTCAACGCCAACGATACCGTCACAACGCCTTCCAGCACGTCTACTTTCACACCTTTGGAAAGATTCTTCATTCCCAGTCTGCTGATCAGCTCGTTGGTAATATTGCCTGCCATAGATGCTACACCTTCTACCTCTGTAGCGGCAAGTGCTGCGATAATCGCAACCACTTCATCTGCTATTTTACTTCTCCCATGCTGGAGTCATCCTGTATTGTATAAATATTTCTTTCGTCCTTTGCCATGATAAGACCCTCCTGTTTGTGTCTACTGTTTGCGCTAATCTTCTTTTCATATTATATCAGACATGCCCTGCATTGACAAGGGTCATGAGCGCCCGAATTCTGACAGGATCAGCCCTTCGTTCCGCTCCTGTGTCATCCGGATGCTCCACTCATGTGTAAAGAGAAGCAGCGGTCTGTCTTTGAGATCCTTGATCTTCTTCATGTCCGAAGTTCCGACCAGACGGTTCATATCGATCTCTTCATTTTCGATCCAGCGGATATACTCATACGGCAGATTTTCCAGACGAATCTCCACCTTGTATTCATTTTCCAGGCGGTATTTGAGCACATCAAACTGAAGGACACCGACTACTCCTACTATAATCTCCTCCATACCTGTATTATATTCCTGGAAGATCTGGATCGCACCCTCCTGCGCAATCTGGTTGATTCCCTTAACGAACTGTTTTCTCTTCATCGTATCCACCTGACGCACTCTGGCAAAATGCTCCGGCGCAAAGGTCGGGATTCCTTCATATACAAACCGCTCCTTTGAAGTTGTCAGCGTGTCACCAATCGAAAAGATACCCGGATCAAATACTCCGATGATATCTCCGCCATAGGCTTTGTCAATCATTTTTCTCTCGCTTGCCATCATCTGCTGCGGCTGGGAAAGGCGTACTTCTCTGCCCCCCTGGATATGATACACATTCATCCCGGCTTCAAACTCACCGGAACAGATCCGCATAAACGCGATCCTGTCACGGTGTGCTTTATTCATATTGGCCTGGATTTTAAATACAAATGCCGAAAAATCTTTTTCCTTCATCGGGTCGATCGGTCCCTGATCTGACATTCTCGGAAGAGGAGACGATGTCATTGCAAGGAAATGCTGCAAAAATGTCTCCACTCCGAAGTTGGTCAGTGCAGAACCGAAAAATACCGGAGAAAGTTCTCCTTTGCTCACCAGCTCCTGATCAAACTCCGCAGCCGCTCCGTCTAAAAGCTCAATCTCTTCTTCCAGTGTCACTTTTGCTTCTGTACCGATCAGCCAGTCGATCTCCGGGTTGTTGATATCTACCTTTTTTGACTTCTCCCACAGAAGTTCCTTTTTTCGTATCCGAGAACAGCTCGACCTCCTGCTTCTGACGGTCGAACACTCCTTTGAATTCTTTTCCGGAGCCGATCGGCCAGTTCACCGGGCAGGTTGCAATCCCCAGCTCTTTTTCGATCTCGTCAAGAAGATCGAATGTATCCTTGGCTTCCCGGTCCATTTTGTTGATAAATGTAAAAAATCGGAATATGGCGCATCACACAGACTTTAAATAATTTTCTCGTCTGGGCCTCCACACCCTTGGAGGCATCAATGACCATCACCGCAGAGTCTGCAGCCATCAGTGTACGGTAGGTATCCTCCGAGAAATCCTGATGTCCCGGTGTATCCAGAATATTGATGCAATATCCGCCGTAATTAAACTGCAGCACAGACGATGTAACTGAGATACCTCTCTCCTTTTCAATCTCCATCCAGTCGGAAACCGCATGCTTTGCGGTCGCCTTTCCCTTTACGGAACCTGCCTGATTGATTGCTCCTCCATATAAAAGAAACTTCTCCGTCAATGTCGTCTTACCGGCATCCGGATGGGATATAATGGCAAATGTCCTTCGTTTTTCTATCTCCTTTGTAATATCTGACATCTTACTTCTTCTCCTGTTCTATAAAACTTCACATGTCCTTTTAGTGTATCACAAGCATTTCTCTGCCGCAATCCAAATTTCTTTATTTTTCGGCTTCTGCAGTCTCATGGATCGGTGTGATGACGATCTTTTCCGGAGCAATGTTTGTTTTTCTGGTCACGATATCCTCGATCTGGGCACGATTTGCATCTGTTAATTCCGCTGCATTCACCACAATATCCGCAGAATCAGCGGTCAGACTGACAACAGATTCAGAAAAGCCTTTCGATGCCATCAATGTCTCCACCGCCACTTCCTGCTCTGAAAGCTGTGTCATCTGCAGCATCTGTGCGATCGCATCCTTCTTTTCTTCTTCACTGATATTCGCGTTGTCAATGATCGCCTGGAGCGTTTCTTTGTTCTGCGAACGCATCTGTTCTCTGGCAACTTTTGCCTGCGCTACGGTATTTTCCGCCTCACCGCTGGTCAAAACAGCCTCCCCCGGTGTCCCCTCCACTTCGGAATCATTGCTCGCAATCTCTCCGTCTGTCTCCAGATCTTCTGCCGAGATATCCAAAAGTTCCTGATTGGCGGTTCCGGCACTCGCCTCTTTTGCCCCATCTTCTTTTGCTCCGAACAGGCGTCCTGAATAGTTCAGATATCCTGCGATCGCGATCATCACCGCCAGCGCTGTAATAATGATCTGGTTTTTCTTAAATAATCGTTTCAAAATCATATCCTCCTCTTTTTCCTTCTGTTTTATGCATTTGTCCGTTTCATTATTTTAATCTTATGCGCCTCCACTCCGAATAATGCCTGCACTGCCTCTGTCAGATTTTTTACCACGACCGGATCATCTCCTCCATCAGCTGCAATCACCATTCCCTCAATCTCCGGCGCCATTTCCTTACTCACATAAGGCGTCTGTGTCCCATCGGATTTCTGCTCATAAATACTGGTATGACTCAGCGAACGATCTTCTGAAACCCTGCTCCCTCCTTTACTGTCTTCCTCTGTGATTTCATTTTCTTCCCTCTGGCTGTCCTTTTCCACCACTCTCTCTTCCGAAGATTTCAAGGTGAGCATCACCTTTACTTTCCCGACTCCCTCCACGCATTCCAGGGTATCTTCCACCCTTTTTTCCAGCAATCTTTCATACTGTTGTTCTGTCGCCTCTCCCCCTTCTGTTTCCGTTTCTTCCTGTCCCGCCCCTGTCCCGATTTCCGGATCTTTCTGATCCGGAACCGGGGAAACGACCACCACCAACAGGATTCCTGCCAAAAGCAGGATCAAAAGCTGCTGTTTTGCCGGCAGTTTTCCTTTTTTTCCAAATCCGGAAATCCACTGCTTCCATTTATTCTCCAATCTGAATCTCCTCCACTTCAATCTGCTCCTTTTCTTCCGTCTCCAGGGTCATCTCTCCCTTTCCTTCTTCCTGCTTCTCCCGGATTTCTTCCAAAAAAAGAAGCGCTCTCCTGTTCCATGTTCTGTTCCTGTACCCGACTTCTAAAACTGTCCTCCATATCAGTCAGCCTTAACAGCGGAGTCATCAGAAGAATGATCAGTACCAGTCCGGAAAAGAACCGGATATATTTTTGGTACGATTCCTGTGGAAGTGCCTGCAAAATGGCGCTGACAAGAATCAGATAGACCGCCAGATCCTGAAGCCACTGATAGAGTTCTTTCAAGGTCTTCTCCCTCCTTTTACGTGGCAGAAGCCGCGACCACAGCGATGGTCAGCAAAAACAAAATCCCTGTGGTCGCCATTACTTTCACAAGCATTTCATATCCCTCACTGACCCCTCCGATACATGCTGTAATTCGTTTGTCCGATATCGGCTGTGTCACCGCCGCCACCGTTTTATACAAAAACGCCAGAAGAAGAAGCTTCACGATCGGGATAATGCAGATACCCGCTGCGATCACCGCGCCTGCCATTCCAATCCCGTTTTTTATCAGAACTGCCGTTCCAAGTACGACATCCATCACGGAACCTGCCATGTTTCCAAGTCCCGGTATCGCCTCCACTGTTTTTGTAACAAAACTTCGTTTCAGGGAGTCAAGTGCAGGAGAAAGGATTCCCTGTACGACATTGATCCCGATCACACACGCCAGCATGGTCTT
>ENA-OPYU01000381-OPYU01000381.1-human-gut-metagenome-genome-assembly--contig:-NODE-381-length-18013-cov-5.051213_pt1 | contig 18013 bp, 19 predicted proteins | sample MGYA00242637_ERZ504482 | MGnify/ENA primary metagenome ERZ504482 (study PRJEB26092, sample SAMD00036237) | human gut metagenome | host: Homo sapiens | study: EMG produced TPA metagenomics assembly of... | reverse complement strand
AAAAGTGAAGAACAAATATTGGGAAGTAATACATTTACCCACATCCTTTCTTATACCTCGGCAGCTTGCGATGCACGTATGGCGGGAGCCATGATTCCTGTCATGAGCAATTCGGGAAGCGGGAACCAAGGAATTACAGCTACCTTACCGGTAGTAGTCTATGCCGAAGATAACCATAAATCAGAAGAAGAATTGATCCGCGCACTGACACTCAGTCACCTAACAGTGATTTACATCAAACAAAGCTTGGGGCGTCTGTCTGCACTATGCGGTTGTGTAGTAGCTGCAACAGGTTCTAGCTGTGGTATCACTTATTTGATGGGAGGCACTTATGAGCAAATCACTTTTGCTGTACAGAATATGATCGCCAACCTGACGGGTATGATTTGTGACGGAGCCAAACCCAGTTGTGCTCTGAAATTAAGCAGCGGTGTCTCTACCGCTGTATTTTCAGCCATATTAGCGATGGAACATAAATGCGTATCTTCTGTAGAAGGTATCATTGATAATGATGTGGACCGTAGCATCCGCAACCTTACCAGAATCGGTTCACAAGGCATGAATGAAACCGATAAACTAGTATTGGATATTATGACACACAAACAATGTGATTAAAGGTATATATAAAGATAAGAGAGCTAAAAACGAATCAGACACGGTGTTTATACAATCCGTGTCTGATTTTATTTCTCACTCCACCAACATGTCTTTATATTGGGTATGCCGGGTAAAAAACATTTTTGCAAAAGAACAAGTAGGACATATTTTAAGCCCTACGACCGAAGCATATCTCACAGCGGCCTCGGTCAAAGCCTGAGCTATTCCCTGCCCCTCCAACTGTGGGGGAACTATTGTATGAAGAATATCCAAAACTCCGTTCTTTTCATCATATTGCAAATAGGCGATTTGTCCCGATTCAAATACTTCGAAACGGTCTACTTTCTCGTCATGTATAACTGTATGTTCCATTCTATATTGATTTTAATGTATGACTATTATTAATAAAAACAATAATAAAATGGAATTGTTTTTACTCATAGATGAAATCTGTTACAGAACGTATGTCTGTTGACGAAACTCCGATACAAACCTTAAATGGCACTATAAAATATTGAAAACTATCTACCTTGTTTATATTGGAAAGCCGAAGGTAGTATACCAAATTCTTCCTTAAAATATCGACTGAAATATTTCGGATTATTAAAACCCACCTGATAGGCTATTTCTGAAATATTCTGTTGACTTCCACGGAGTAATTGGGCAGCCCGCTTTAAACGAATTATACGAATAAACTCGATAGGGGTCTTACCGGTAATAGCCAATAACTTTTTATATAAATGAACGCGGCTCATCCCTAATTCCTTGCTTAGCTCTTCTACAGACAAATCGCTGCGTGCAATATTATCCTCTACATATTTCACAGCATGATTTATCAGTTTTTCATCCATCGAAGTTATGGCAGTCCCACTAGGTTTGAGATCAATATAAGCATGATTCCAAACCGTTTTCAACTCCAGTTCACTTTTTTCTTCAGGAACAGCGGTCACCATTTCCTGTACCCCCTCCGGTGGAATAATATGAGTTATCATCTCATTACTCTCACCCTCAACCAATTGAATCACCGTTGCTCTTTGTGGAGCAACGGCAGAGATTGTTTCTATAATTTTTTTCTTCTGCAATTTCTTCCGTATTACCAGATTCTAATCTTCGAATATCCTCCTCCAGTCCTTCTATTGTTATTATATGGTTCAGTTCTTCTTTCGATTCCTCCCCGACATTAGACGCCACATAAGACTCCGGAACTTGAAGTGTGGAAATATCTTCTACCGACTTATCTACAACTTGCACCTGTTCTATCTTCATCGGTTTACCCCCAGAACGTTTTACTGGAATATGGATAATAAAAACACAACCGACAGGGGTATTATCCATTACGTTCACCGTGCCATCGTGAAGCGTGACAAAATCACGTACAATACTCAGACTACCTCCGCCACCTGAGAAGCTCATATCCGGATAATCCACTTGATAAAAATGTCCGAAAATGCGTTCTCTGTCTTCTTTTTTCAATGCCGATCCCTGTATCAGCCACTCTGATTTCCAGCATTTCCCGAGAATCCTGTCCTTCCACTAAACTGACAGACACATCAACTCTTCCACCACTGCAAGTAAATTTAAAAGCATTGGAAAGCAGACTCATCATCACTTCCCTCATTTATCCCCATCAAACAACATATTCAATGAGGAAACAGCTGAATAAAAAGTGAGAGAAACATCTTTCTGTTCAGACAAAGAGATAAAAGAATCACAAATCGTATGAATATAAGAGATGATATCATCATCAGACAAACTTAAATAATATCCATTCACATCAATTTTCCTAAAATCCAACAACTGATTTACAAGATTCAACAACCTTACCGCATTGCGTTGCACTATATTTAATTTATCCATCAGAACAGCATCCGATTGATATTCCTTCATCAGCGTTTCCAACGGTGAGATAATAAGAGTGAGCGGAGTACGTAGTTCATGGCTGACATGAGTGAAAAACTTCAAATTCATATCTGCCTTCTCCTGATTCCTCTCTATTTCTTGCTTTATTTGCTGTATTTTAAATTTATTCCGTTCTCCACGCAGAACCCAATAGCATCCCAATACCAATACAGCAACCACCAAAAGGCTATAAACAATATATGCCCAAACGGAACGCCAAAAAGGAGGATAGATAACAATTTTCAATGAAGCTTCTTCATCTCCACCATATCCGTCACTGTTGACTGCTTTCACTTTCAGCATATAAGTTCCGGGGGCTAGATTAGTATAAGTCACTTTGTCATAGGTAGTAGTCATCCAATCCTCATTGAAACCTTTCAGCCTATAAGCATACTCCGTTTTTTCCGGCAAAATATAGTTATCAGAAGCAAATTGTACACTGAACATATTCTGCTCATAACTCAATTTTATCTGATCTACCTTGTTCAACGCCTTATCCAAAATCACCCTACCTTCATATTCCTCACCCACCCCTACTTCTTCATTGAACAAGAACAAACGGGTAAACATCACGCTGGGACAATTTTTTATTGTATTTTATATCATCCGGGCGGAAACGGTTAATGCCATACAGCCCTCCCATAAAAATTTCTCCAGAAGACAATTTTTTAATGGAACGCAGGTTGAACCCACTATTTTGCAAACCATCTTTATCATCATAAACACAACTATGAAAAATATAGCGCCCTGTTTTTAAATCTACTGCCGGTATAACATTAGTTATTCCACGTGCTGTAGTCACCCATATATTTTCATTACCATCTTCTACTATTCCAGAAATGATAGGGCTGGAAACTCCTTGCTCCACTCCTAATATAATCAGTTCATCCGTTTCGGGATTATAAACATTCAGCCCCTCACATGTACCAATCCATATCAATCCACGGCTATCCTCATACACCTGACTTATATTCTGATCAGAAAAATATTCCTTACCAGATTTAGTACCTTCCAGATTAACCACTTTTTTAGTTTCAATATCCAATTCCGAAAGTCCCTGAACGGTGCCAATCCACAAAGAGCCCTCTTTTCCCATACACAAAGAGGAAACATAATCGGATATCAAGCCGGCCGAAGTTGTATTATAAGTGGTGAACAAACCCGTCTTGGGATTCAAACTCTGCACTCCCCCACCCAATGTACCTATCCATATAATCCCCTGCTTATCTTCAGCCAAAGCCAATACATTATTATGAGCCAAAGAATTTTGCCGTTCCGGTATGTTTTTTTTAATAATGAATAATACGACCGTTATCATAACAAATCAGGCCTCCCCCCAAAGTACCAATCCAAAGTTTCCCATCACTAGCTTTCAAAATGCAAACAATGGCATCAGTAATGAGTTTATCCGTACCTTTCTGTGGAAAAGCAGCCCGATTGCCAGTCACGGAATTCCAATATATGATACCGACATCGTTGATACCCAGCCACACATAGCCCTCTTTGTCTTCTTCAATGCAACTAATATCTCCCATATACTCTGCACCAAATTTAAAAGCACACTCATTAAAATAGGAAATTCCTTTTTTATAAGTCCCCACCCACATAGTTTCACTGGAATCCTCGTATAGAACCATTACTGTATTATTTTGCAAGCTACGTTCATCACCTGCCTTGTTCCGCAACTGCCTCACTTCCCCTGTCTTCTTATCTAATATATCAATGCCATCCTGATCTGTTCCTATCCATATACGCCCCTGCTTATCCTGTGATACAGCACGGACCATGTTATGAGACCGACGCTTGATAATATTTGTCAGCCAAGACAGCCACTTCTTCTGCTCCGGACTATAAACCCATATTCCAAATGGACTATACATCCATATATCATTATCACGATCTACAAACAGAGTGAAAATTCCCTGCTTGTCAGTTCCCAACTCCCTAGCTAAATCATCCTGCTGCCATTTAATCTTATTTGTCCGAGTATCCAGACAAACAAGCCTCCCGGTATTATATACCAACAAGATTCCCTCTCTACATTCTACAATGTCCGTAATATCACCTTCTGGCAACTGATGAGTATCAAACAAAAGCGGATATAGTAATTGAGATTCCGGAATGTACAAATAACAGCCTTTTCCTTTTATATAAAACCACATATTTTTATTATGGTCTATATATACTAATGCAGGAGTTCCGTCAATACCGACTTCACATAGCCATGCATGCACCTCCCTATTAAATGTTTCTGATTCCGAGTTGTAAATGGCATAACCCACACCGGTAAGAATCCATAAGTTTCCTTTATAATCTTCTTGTATGCTTTTGATATAATTATCAGGTAAAGAAGCCGGATCGGCATTATAACTACGAAACAAAGTCATCTGACACCCGTCATACCGATTCAACCCAGAAGCTGTGGCAAACCACATAAAACCTTCGGAATCTTTAAAGATATCAAGAACTTGATTGTTTGACAGACCATCTTTCACCTCCAAATGTTTAAACATGAATTCACTTGCATACATTAGACTAGAAAAGCATAATAATGTAATGATCAAACAATTTTTTTCTTATTCCCATAGATTTTAAAGGCTAATTATTTTTATTCCACTGCAAATGAAGCAAAAAGCTTGATAACAGACAAACTAATATCGGCTTTTTTATCATTCGATACCCACAATATGTTTCATTTTTCCTATTTTTGCAATTGAAATGAAAGCATTAACGGATACACAATACATACGACAGCTTGTCTCGGAGGGAGAACACTGTCATCAGGATTTTAAATTCGAGATTTCGGACGCACGCAAAATAGCTCGCAGCCTTTCCGCATTCGCCAATACCGAGGGCGGCAGGCTATTAATAGGAGTAAAGGACAATGGCAAAATAGCAGGAGTCCGCTCTGACGAAGAAATATATATGATAGAAGCAGCAGCAACCATGTATTGCAAGCCCAAAGTCGAACTGGAAACGCAGACTTACAAGGTAGAAGGAAAGACTGTATTGGAAATACGTATTAACGAAACGGTTTCTAAACCTGTATATGCCCTAGATGAAATGAATAAGCCATGGGCCTATATCCGCATCAAAGACGAAAACATACTGGCCACTCCCGTCCATCTAAAGATGTGGCAACACAGCAAGAAACCTGAAGGAGCACTTGTAACATTTACCGAAAGAGAGCAACGGTTACTGGATGTCTTGAAAGAAAAAGAAAACTTTCATAAATCAATGTTGCAAACTTTGCAGATTAAACCACAAGACAACTTGTAAACTATTAGCAGACTTTATCCGTTTTGGTCTAGTGGAACTTGTTTTCCATGGACATAAGTTCTATTTTAAATTAAACAAGGAATAAGTAAAATGGATATACTGACCCTATTAATCAGCAGAGTGAATGATGTGCTTTGGACTTACATTTTGATCATCATGCTGTTAGGATGTGCGTTTTGGTTTACTTTTAAAACAAATTTCGTACAATTCCGCATGATAAGAGAAATGGTACGTCTATTAGGTGATTCTACCGGCAAGACAGAAGGTCGCGAACACCATATTTCCTCTTTTCAAGCTTTTGCCGTTTCCATAGCTAGTCGCGTGGGAACAGGTAATTTAGCAGGAGTTGCCACCGCTATTACTTTGGGTGGTCCGGGTGCTGTTTTCTGGATGTGGGTAATTGCTCTTTTGGGTGCCAGCAGCGCTTTTATTGAGTCCACATTGGCCCAATTATATAAAGTACACGGACATAATTCTTTCGTTGGCGGGCCAGCTTATTACATGAAAAAAAGGATTAAAACAGCCATGGATGGGAGTTTTGTTTGCCTTTCTGCTTATCTTTACTTTTGGATTTGCTTTTAATTCAGTACAAAGCAATACCATTTGCGCTGCTTTCGAGGAAGCATTCAATATTCCTCCCAGCTTAATGGGAGTGATACTTACCTCGCTCACATTAGTTATCATCTTCGGAGGTATTCAGCGTATTGCCAAAGTAAGTAGCATTATTGTTCCTGTCATGGCATTGGGATACATCTTTTTATCCCTTTTCATCGTAATTGTGAATGCAAAGCATTTGCCAGAAGTTATTGAATTGATTATAGCGAATGCCTTTGGCTGGGAACAGGCATTGAGCGGAGGTATAGGCATAGCATTAATGCAAGGAATCAAACGTGGATTATTCAGCAATGAGGCCGGTATGGGTTCCGCACCCAATGTAGCGGCAAGTGCCGATGTTACCCATCCTGTAAAACAAGGATTAATTCAGACATTGGGAGTCTTTACCGATACACTTGTCATATGTACCTGCACTGCTTTCATCATTCTTTTCAGCGGAGGGGCCTCCACTAAAGAAGTCAATGGAATAAAACTTACTCAAATGGCACTAAATAATGAAATAGGCAACATTGGGACTATTTATGTAGCGGTGGCAATTCTGTTTTTCGCCTATAGCAGCATTTTGGGAAATTATTATTACGGTGAAGCCAATGTACGCTACATAACTCATCAGAAATGGGCTATCCCCATTTATCGTATATCAGTGGGGGGGGATGGTTATGTTTGGGGCATTAGCCAGTCTGGACCTGGCATGGAGCCTGGCCGATATGGCAATGGGATTTATGACTATCTGTAACTTGATAGCCATTACTTTACTAGGGAAATATGCATTCCGTCTACTGGAAGACTACCGAATTCCAAAACGCAACGGGGTCAAAAATCCAGTTTTCACCAAAGACAGAATGAAAGACATTGAAAATGATTTGGAATGCTGGTAACACAAAGCAATAAAACAAAACCCCGGCATCAACCATTCAATAAAAATGATAAATAGTAAAACAAAAGGATTTTAATCAAAAATGTTTCAGTTTTTATCGCTATCTTTGCAGACAGGAAAACAATATAATTTAAGAACACAATGAGCATATTTTCAAAATTATTTGGTAAAAAACAGACAGAAGGAGAAGAAACAAGCCACGTAGGTGGTATGGAAGACTTCATGACACTGATCCGTGTATATTATCAGTCTGTAATGGCCTGCAATATAGGTATCACAAATATTAATTTTTTGCCAGATATGGCAGTTTTCAAACGTACACTCAAAATACCGACCCAAAACAACAAGTTGGGAATTGCTGAGAAATCACGCTGCAAAAAGATGTTAGTAGAACTTTATGGTTTAAGTGATGATTTCTTTAAAGAAATTGACGGTTCTATAAAAAAGAATTGCAAGAATGTAAATGATGTCAAGACTTATCTTTTTATGTTCCAAGGATTCAGCAATGACTTGATGATGCTGATAGGTAATTTGATGCAATGGAAATTCCGTATGCCCAGCGTAATGAAAAAAAAGTGTTACGTAACATGACCGAGAAAACAATTCATGATATCATGACCAAGACCGACTGGAAAGACGAAAGCGTGCACAAGACCTGTGTTGCCATTCGTAAATACAAACAAGCCTTAGGATATTCTGAAAACTGGATGACGGAATATGTGTATAACATCGTATTACTGGCTAAAAAAAGAACCAAAGCCAAAAGAATAATCATTAAAGATTTTATGAAATCCTTATTAAATATAGAAGAACATCCATTAGAGCCTTTTTTACCGGCTAACGCCAAACTGCTGATGTTAGGTAGTTTTCCCCCACAAAAGAAACGATGGAGCATGGAATTCTTTTATCCCAATCTGCAAAATGATATGTGGCGTATTTTTGGAATAATATTTTTCCAAAACAAAGAGCACTTTCTGAATCCTGATAAAAAATGTGTTTGACAAGGAACGTATTATTGATCTCTTAAATAAAAAACGGTATCGCACTTTATGATACCGCTTCAGCTGTTCGCCGTTTACAGGACAATGCCTCAGACAAATTTCTGGAAGTTGTAGAACAGACAGATATCAGTTTGCTACTGAAGCAGATTCCAATGTGCAAGGCTATTGTAACCACAGGACAAAAAGCAACGGATATTATTCGTGAACAAATAAAGGTGAAAGAACCCGTTGTAGGAACCAGCGAACCTTTTGAATTCGAAGACCGGATAATGCGATTATACAGAATGCCTTCGTCCAGCCGTGCCTACCCGTTGCCCATTGAAAAAAAATCAGCAATTTACCGGATCATGTTCAATGAATTAGGTCTATTAAACGAATAATGGGCAATATTTTTTCATAAATAGGTTTGTATATTCCAAATATTACACTATCTTTGCAGCCGCAAACACGGGAGTAGCTCAGTTGGTAGAGCACCGGTCTCCAAAACCGGGTGTCGGGAGTTCGAGCCTCTCCTCCCGTGCAAAAAAGATTATTCAATGCCAAACCATCGAATAATCTTTTTTATATCTTCTATTTTCTTAAGGAATTTGCAAAAGTTTATGAGTTTGTAAGCTCAACCGCCACTCAGGATGTTGCAAAATGTAAGCAATCACTTCTTCCGTATTAGCACAAGAACAAGGTTGCAAAAAATAATGACTAGCAGACAAATCCAAATAAGCAGAAACATCCTGCCCCACATAAACCACTTTCACCTCATCTATACGATCTAGATTTATTTTCGCCCCTTCTTTAGGGGAACAAGTAACCCAATCTATATTTTCAGGCAACCGACAAGTGCCGTTTGTCTCAATACAAACATACTTCCTTTCATGATGCAATGCATCAACTAATTTTTCATCAATCCACAATCCTGGCTCACCACCAGTCAGTATTACTACTTGAGTCGAATATTTTGCCACTTCCATTGCAATATCCTCATCACTCATCAATGTCCCCTCTTCATGCTGAGTATCACAAAAAGGACATCTCAAATTGCACCCGGAAAAACGTACAAAAACGGCAGGTATCCCAGTATGATATCCCTCCCCCTGTAAACTATAAAATATTTCATTAATCCTTCTCATAGATAACGGTATTTCCTTCTGACTCGCGGACTTCAACCTTGAAACAAGTGGGAATTTGCTCACATACCCAGCGTGCAATATTTTCAGCTGTAGGATTAAGAGAAACAACCTCATTCAAATTCTGATGATCCAAACGCCCCATCACCGTTTCCTTGATATGCGTAAAATCCACCACCATACCATCCTCGTTCAAAACCTCGGAACGACAATAAACGGTAATAATCCAATTGTGACCGTGCAAATTCTCACATTTACTTCTATACGACAGCTTCAAGCTATGGGAAGCTGAAATTTCCATTCGTTTAATTACTGTATACATAGCATTTAATTATAATAAGAAAGAACTCACACCTAATGTCACCTCGGTGCTACAGGACGCAAAGATACACCATTAAAAAAGAATAATATAAAAAGGACACAGCATTTTTTTGTTTTTGGTCTATATTTGCATCTATGAAAATACTATATACCATTGTAGGAACGACCTCACTCATATTAGGCATTATCGGCATATTTCTTCCTTTACTGCCTACCACCCCCTTTTTATTACTGACAGCTGCCATGTATTTCCGCAGTTCACCACGCTTGTATTATTGGCTCATCCAACAAAAATATTTAGGAAGCTACATCCGCAATTTCCGCGAGCATAAAGCAATACCTTTACATGCCAAGATCGTTTCCGTATCATTAATATGGATTACCCTAAGCTATTGCGCCATCTGGATACTACCCTACATTTGGGCAAGAATCCTGTTCCTGATTATTGCAATCAGTACCACCTGGCACATAGTATCCTATAAAACATTAAAACAGTAAACAATCCTCAACAGATATATGTAATAGTAAAAAGATCATATTCGAATAGCACGGGAAAAACAGCTAATAAAGACGTTAAAAAAGGTTTTTTAAACGATAAACGATAAATTTAGGACGAAATATTTTCGTGTTTGCTCCCAATCCTTTATATTTGTGTACAATTTTGGTATAAAATGACTGAAGAAGACAAAAAGCTATTAAATACTTTCGAGGCAAAACTGAGGCATTTTATGTATTTGCATGATGAATTGAAACATGAAAATGCAAAGTTAAAGCAACTTCTCACTGAAAAAAACGAGGAGGTGAGACGATTGGAGAATAGCCGGAAAGAATTAGAAGTAATGTATACCAATTTGAAAATGGCCAGGACAATCAGTATTCATGATAAAGATATCAATGATACAAAACAACGGTTGTCAAGGCTTGTGCGTGAAGTCGACAAATGCATCGCTTTATTAAACGAATAGAAGAAGTTGAACAATAAAACGATAGTATTATGGACGATATGATGAAGATACATCTACTGATTGACAACGAACGATACCCGATGACCATTCGTCGTGAAGATGAACAGTTATACAGGGACGCTGCCAAACAGATTGACAATAAACTAAACAAATACCGTAGTTATTACCCCGATTTCAGCCCCGCAAGGCATTGGGCAATGGCTGCACTGGAGTTGGCTTTCGAAAATATTTCTATGAAAGACAGGAATGATACTGCGCCTTATCAGGGAAAAATTACAGGAGCTAACCAAAGAACTTGAAAAACAGATCAGTAACAGAGAGTAATAGTTTAGAATTAATAAGGATATTCACGCACAGCTATACTGTCAAGAGAAGGGTTCTTAACAGATAGATTGTGCGTTTTTTATTTATATATAAATTAATAACAATGATAACAACGGTAATAATAGCAATTGTGTGTTTCGCTGTAGGTGGTGGCCTATCATACATGCTTTTCAGATATGGCCTGAAATCTAAGTATGACATCATCATCAAAGAAGCACAGACGGAAGCTGAAGTAATTAAAAAAAACAAGCTTTTGGAAGTAAAAGAAAAATTCCTGAACAAAAAAGCTGATCTGGAAAAAGAAGTCGCCTTACGCAACCAAAAGATTCAGCAGGCCGAAAATAAACTAAAACAACGCGAACTGATGTTGAACCAAAAACAGGAAGAGGTCCAACGCAAACGTACAGAAGCGGAAGCTATCAAAGAAAATCTAGAAGCTCAAATTGTCATCATAGACAAGAAAAAGGATGAACTGGATAAATTACAAATGCAAGAACGTGAAAAACTGGAAGCTCTTTCCGGTCTTTCTGCCGAGGAGGCCAAAGAACGCCTGATTGAATCTTTGAAAGAAGAAGCGAAAACACAGGCTGCTTCCTATATTAACGACATTATGGACGACGCCAAGTTGACAGCTAATAAAGAAGCTAAACGTATCGTTATCCAGTCTATCCAACGAGTAGCCACAGAAACTGCTATCGAAAACTCTGTAACCGTATTCCATATTGAATCGGACGAAATAAAAGGACGCATCATCGGTCGTGAAGGGCGTAACATCCGAGCTTTAGAAGCAGCAACCGGCGTCGAAATTGTTGTAGATGACACTCCCGAGGCTATTGTACTTTCAGCGTTTGACCCTGTACGCCGCGAAATTGCCCGCTTAGCATTACACCAACTGGTTACTGATGGACGTATCCACCCGGCACGCATTGAAGAAGTGGTAGCTAAAGTACGCAAACAGGTAGAAGAAGAAATTATTGAGACTGGTAAACGTACCACTATTGATTTAGGTATTCATGGCCTACACCCTGAATTAATCCGCATTATCGGTAAGATGAAATATCGTTCCTCATACGGTCAGAACCTTCTACAACACGCTCGTGAAACAGCCAATCTTTGCGCTGTGATGGCTTCTGAATTAGGTTTGAATCCTAAAAAAGCAAAACGTGCTGGATTACTGCATGATATAGGTAAAGTACCTGATGAAGAACCAGAATTGCCGCACGCATTGTTAGGCATGAAGATAGCCGAAAAATATAAAGAGAAACCAGATATCTGTAACGCTATCGGTGCTCACCATGACGAAACAGAAATGACTAGCCTGCTGGCTCCTATCGTACAGGTATGCGATGCCATTTCAGGCGCACGTCCAGGCGCTCGTCGTGAAATTGTAGAAGCTTATATCAAGCGTTTGAATGATCTAGAACAATTAGCTATGTCTTATCCAGGGGTAACAAAAACTTATGCCATCCAAGCTGGCCGCGAATTACGTGTGATTGTAGGTGCCGACAAGATTGACGACAAACAAACTGAAAGTTTATCCGGTGAAATTGCGAAGAAGATTCAAGACGAAATGACTTATCCGGGACAAGTGAAGATTACAGTCATCCGCGAAACACGTGCCGTAAGTTTTGCCAAATAAAAATCAGAAACTAGAAACTCAACTATAATCCCTCTTTTCTTTAGAAGAAAGAGGGATTTTTCATTTTACATTCTCATATTTTATCCACAGACTGGACAAATTCAAGAAAAAATAAATTTCTAATTGCCAAGCAGTAAATCATCTAATCTCTCATTTAAACTATGTAGAACATAAAATAAGATCAAACTATGAGACTTAACAGTATGCTAGCCACAGTGCTTATTTTCCTTTGCTCTTTAGTAATTTCATCGTGCAGCAATGATGAACTTGCTCCCATCTCCTTAAAAAATAGAGAAACAGCATATATAAAATTAAACTATCCTAATAATCAGACATACTCTTTTCCCTTGCAAGGAGGAGACGGGAATTATGAAATAAGCTGCGATAAACCGGAAATTATAGAAACTAAAATGATTTCTTCTTGTGACATATCCATAAAAGCATTAGCATTAGGTGAAGCAATTATTACTGTAAAAGATCAATCAGGAAACACACTTGACATTCATGTAATAGTAGACTATTACACCGATAATTACATTGTAAGCAAACAGGATATATTTCTTACAGGAGATTTAAAAGACTCTGAAAAACAAACAATTAAAGAAAAAGCATTAGCTACAATACCAGTAAAAACAGGAGGAGGATACAAATTTATCTATACGGATGCAGAAATAGCAAGAGGCAAAGTACTGGTTTATCAAGAAAAGTTTGGAGACAAAGCTATAGAAGGTAGTTTTGAAAGAAAGTCCAATGAAATAGAAAATGAACAATGGGGGACAAAACATCTCATCTCATTTGATTTAACTCTTCCAGAACAGCCCAAAAGAACATTTATAATTTCCGAATATATACCTTCTTCCAGGACTTCCCCCATAGTCCTCATGGCTTTTTTTGAAGATTTAAAAAAGACATTCACTATAGATTATCCGACTGTCGAGCAAGTTTATACCGAGCAAGTATTAACTGTACCGTCACATTTATATTACTAATATATTATCTTTCTTTCCAAAAGGAAAGAGCATTCATTCTTGTTATATGGGGCAGATGAAGTTCCACCCCATATAACAAGAATGATCCCCCATTCCTCCAATATCCCCATTTATAAAAACATTCTTGGCCAAAAAGTTTATTTTTGAAGTATTTGTTTTTCTTCAAACATTTTTTTTGGCACAGACATACCCTTCCTCATATAAATCGGTCAATTTCTTTATATCTGTTTCAATACGATCCACTTCCATCGGCTTTTCAGGACGAATTACCACAATCCTGTCCTTGTCTTCCAATTGCTCTACTAAATCAAGCTGTTCGTTGTAAATACGGCAACGTTTACTTAAAACCACGCGCAAACGAGGGTATTTTTTATAGATAAAATGAGGAATTTTCATATCCTTTCCTTTTTTGCGATATCCCCGATTACGGGTAAGTACCACTACATTTTTATCATATCCTTGTTCAATAGCACGCAACACAGGAATAGAATCCACAATTCCCCCATCAAGCATCGGCTCACCATCTACATAAGCTATAGGACAAACATAAGGAAGACTGCTGGACGCCTTAGCTATGGCAATAATACGTCGAGGATCATGTTTCTCTTCCAAATAACACGCCCTACCCGTAATGCAATTAGTAGTCACCATTTCAAAACGAGCAGAATTTTCAGCATATGTTTTATAATCATAAGGAAGAATTTCCTTAGGAAAATGTTCATAAAGCAATTCCTGATCAAGAATACTGTGCTTACGCCATAAATGCTTTATGCCGATATAATGATATTTCTCCAATAAATCAATATTACTAAACTTAGCTCTACCACGCTGGCGAGACATATATGAAAGACCATTGCACGCTCCGGCAGAAACTCCTACCCCATACGGAAACCAAACCTTCTTATCCATCATATAGTCTAATACCCCGCAGGTAAAAACTCCGCGCATACCTCCGCCTTCCAGTACCAGTCCTGTTTTATCATCTATTTTCATAATCAATGTTGAGGAACAAATCTATCCTTGAAAGAGTTCACTGCAAAGTTAACCTTTTCAAAGTATTTAGCCGTATCTTTTATATTTATTAAATAATTGCATTCCATCATAAAAATCAATCAAATTCTCCTTCATTATAAATTACTGAATGGCAACTTATCAAGGAAATATAAGAGAAACCTGTGAAATTAGAAAAGCAAGATTGACAAATGATAAAAATAAAGCCGAAATCGATTAAAAAATCAAATAAGCAAATAGTACTTTTAAGATTATAATTATTACATTTGCAACACAGTTCAATAAATATTCAATTAAAATAAAGTTAACCATGTTTGATTCCGCAACTTATCAAAGACGCCGTCAGGCACTTAGAAATAAAGTGCAAAATGGTATTATCCTTATACTAGGTAATAATGAAGCTCCGGCAAACTATCCGGATAACACATATAAATTCCGTCAGGACAGTTCATTCCTCTACTTCTTCGGTCATTCTCACCCCGGATATGCAGGTGTAATAGATATAGAAGCAGGAGAAGATTATTTCTTCGGAAATGATGTAGATATGGACGACATTATCTGGATGGGGCCCCAACCCAGTGTGAAAGAATTGGCTGCACAAGTAGGTATTCAGAAAAGTTTTCCTTTCCCCCAGCTAAAAGAAGTGGTAAAAAAAGGCTATCACACAAGGGAGAAAAGTACATTTCCTTCCTCCCTACCGATTCGATAATATGATGCTCTTAGAAGACTTAACCGGTATCCGTGCGGCTATAGTAAAGAAATATGCTTCTGTAGAATTGATAAAAGCTGTAGTTGATTTACGTTCTGTAAAAGAAGCTTGCGAAATAGCAGAAATCGACTTGGCATGTAATATTGGTTATGAAATGCACACAACCGCCATGCGTCTATGTAAACCAGGAATAAAGGAACAATATATCGCCGGAGTACTGGATGGCATCGCCGCTTCTTATGGAAGCATGACTTCATTTGCCACTATCCTGACTCAACATGGGGAGACATTACATAACCATGACCATAGCCATATCTTAGAGCCAGGGCGCATGATGCTAACAGATGCCGGAGCTGAAAGAGTCACAAATTATTGTTCAGACCATACACGTACCGTACCTGTGGGAGGCAAATTTGAAGGACGGCAAAAGATGTGTATAATATTGTATTGGCTTGCCATGATAAAGCATTGGAAATTACTCGTCCAGGTATAACCTATATGTCTGTACACTTAGAAGTCTGCAAAGTGCTAGTTCAAGGATTAAAAGACCTGGGACTCATGAAGGGCGACGTGGAAGAAGCTGTTGTCGCTGGTGCACATGCTTTATTCCTGCCTCATGGATTAGGTCATATGATGGGATTGGATGTACATGACATGGAAGACCTAGGACAAATTTACGTAGGATATGACGATGAAATCCGTCCTTCTTCCCAGTTCGGGCTAGCCTCTCTACGCATGGGACGTCGCTTACAGAAAGGCTTTGTAATTACTGATGAACCGGGTTGTTATTTTATTCCAGCATTGATTGACAAATGGAAAGCAGAGAAAATGCATACAGACTTCCTGAACTTTGATGCTATTGAAAAATTCAAAGATTTTGGAGGCATCCGCTTGGAAGATGATATTTTGATTACTTCGGAAGGCTCCCGTTTCACTGGCGAGAAACGCATCCCTATCACTATCGAAGAAGTAGAAACTATTATGAATGAGTAACATAACAAACAAAACTTTTATTTCTAAAATGAAAAGATTTACATTATTAGCAGCATTAGGTTTATGCAGTATAAGCCTCTTTGCACAAGATGCACAAAAAGAAGAGCCAAAGGAAGAAGGGTTTGTATTCACTACAGTAAAAGAACTGCCTATTACTTCTGTCAAGAACCAAAGCCGTGCCGGTACTTGCTGGTGCTATTCCAGTATGGCCTTTCTAGAATCAGAATTACTTCGTATGGGAAAAGGAGAATACGACTTTTCTGAAATGTACATCGTACACCAAACTTATTTGGATCGAGCTGATGCCGCCGTACGTACTCATGGAGATGTATCTTTTTCCCAAGGAGGATCATTCTATGACGTTATCTATGGAATGAAAAAATTTGGTCTGGTGCCCGAAGAAGTTATGCGTCCGGGAGTCATGTATGGTGATACACTAAGTAACCATACAGAACTTACAGCCGTATCGGATGCTGTAGTAGCAGCAATAGCCAAAGGAAAATTACGCAAACTCCAAACAGATAATAACCATAATCCATTATGGAAAAAGGCCATTGCCGCTATTCATGATATCTATTTAGGTAAATGCCCTGAAAAATTCACTTATAAAGGAAAAGAATACACTCCCCATTCATTCTTCGAATCAACAGGATTAAATCCAAATGATTACATTTCATTAACCTCGTATACCCACCATCCGTTCTACGAACCATTTGTCCTTGAAATTCAAGACAACTGGCGTTGGGGACAATCATACAACCTTCCCATTGATGAATTCATGCAGGTTTTTGACAATGCCATTAATAACGGCTATCCAATCGCATGGGGATCTGATGTCAGTGAACAAGGTTTTACACGTGATGGCGTAGCTGTTATGCCCGACACGGAAAAAGTGCAAGAACTAAGTGGGTCAGACATGGCTCATTGGTTGAAAATGAAACCGGAAGAAAAGAAACTGAACACCAAACCACAACCTCAGAAATGGTGTACACAAGAAGAACGCCAGGAAGCATATGACAATTGGGAAACAACCGACGATCATGGCATGTTGATTTACGGTATAGCTAAAGACCAAGAAGGAAATGACTATTATATGGTAAAGAATTCTTGGGGAAAAGCTGGAAAATACGAAGGCTTATGGTACGCCTCAAAAGCATTCGTTCGTTACAAAACCATGAATATCGTAGTCAATAAAAATGCACTGCCTAAAGAAATTGCTAAAAAATTAGGCATCAAATAATCCGCTACTATACAATACTTTACCGCTAATTCCATAAAATATATATGGAATTAGCGTTTTTTATTTGTTTTTCCTAACTTACGATTGATTGGTAAGTATAACTAGAAAATGGTATCATCCCGTCTCCGAGAGCAGCAAAAAAGAAAAAAACAATATATAAAATGAATCACAAATGGAATTATCAACCTCCAAGCCAAGAACAGACAGAAGCAGCTAAAGCATTAGCAAAGGAAACAGGGATCAGCCCGATTCTTTGTAAGCTGTTGCTGGAAAGAGGTATAACCTCAGCAGCAGAGGCTAAAAGATTTTTTCCGTCCCCAGCTTAACGAGCTACACGACCCATTCCTGATGAAGGATATGAGCATTGCCGTAGAACGGCTCAATCAAGCTATGGGCAGGAAAGAACGTATCATGGTTTATGGAGATTATGATG
>ENA-OPYU01000378-OPYU01000378.1-human-gut-metagenome-genome-assembly--contig:-NODE-378-length-18112-cov-3.832027_pt1 | contig 18112 bp, 25 predicted proteins | sample MGYA00242637_ERZ504482 | MGnify/ENA primary metagenome ERZ504482 (study PRJEB26092, sample SAMD00036237) | human gut metagenome | host: Homo sapiens | study: EMG produced TPA metagenomics assembly of... | reverse complement strand
AATATTGACAATATTCATACAAGTGATATAATTTATGTATATCGAATGTATTGAAAAAAATACAAAGTTGTTTAGGAGGAAAAGAAGATGTTATGGACTGAAAAAGTGTTTGGAGTTAAGAAACCAATTATTGCAATGCTCCACATTGATCCACTACCAGGAGATCCATTATACAAGTCGGGAAATGATATGGATAAGGTGGTAGAACATGCACGTGAAGACTTACATGCACTACAAGATGGTGGTGTAGATGGGATTAGTTTTTAGCAATGAATTTAGTTTGCCCTACCAGCGAAATATGGATATGGTGACTCCTGCGGCAATGGCATATGTAATTGGGAATTTACGATCTGAGATTAAGGTACCATATGGAGTAGACGCAATTAGTGATGGGCGAGCATGTTTAGAACTTGCAGCTGCGGTAAAAGCGCAATTTGTTCGCGGAACATTTTGTGGTGTGTATGTGGGTGATGGTGGACTTTATAATAATGATTTTAGTAGTTTACTAAGAAGAAAAGCCGCACTCCCTTTAGAAGATTTGAAAATGTTATATTTTATTAACCCAGAATCGGATCGGAATTTAGATACTCGTCCATTAGCAGAGATTGCTAAGAGTACAATTACGAAAGCAGCACCAGATGGATTGTGTATTTCAGCAAATGCAGCTGGTCAAGATGTAGATGATACATTAATTGCAAGCGTAAAGGAGGCTAATCCTGAAATAGTTGTGTTGTGTAATACAGGATGTCGTGTGGATACTATTGAAAGAAAATTAACAACGGCAGATGCGGCTGTTGTAGGAACCACATTTAAGTATGGAGGTATCTTTGAAAATCGAGTTGATGTGAACCGTGTAAAGGAATTTATGCAGGTTGTTTACAAGTATCGAGAAACATTGTAATATCAAGATAAAGGAAAAGAAAATGAGACGAAAACTGCTAGCAATGGATATAGACGGAACTGCTGTACGTGACGACTATAGTTTAGGGGAAAAAAGCAAAGAAGCAATTAAACTAGCACAGCAAGAGGGACATAAAATTGTATTTGTAAGTGGCAGAAGAGATAGTGATATGGTGTCATTAAAGGATGAACAATGGCTTGTGGATTATCAGATTCTTAACACTGGGGGAAAGATACTACGATGCAAGGATAGAAAAGTGCTTCATAATGATTTAATTCCTCCACATGTGTGTAAAAGGCTAATTACACATTGTCTTAAGCAGAATATACAGCTTCAAATTTATAATGGTATGACTTGGCAAGTTACAAAGATGACAGATGAAACCCTAGAGTATGCAAAGAATGTCGGTGTAATTCCTGAAATAATTAATTCGCTAGAAGAAACAGATTGGAAGTATGGCTTGGAAGGATTTATGGCAACACAGGATATGACCGATGTGGCCGCTTATATTGATGAGTGTATTCCGGAGGTATACTACGTAAGTTCGGAGCCGAACTGCATTGATGTTATGGCTAAGGGTGTGTCAAAATGGAATGGAATACGGTTACTTGCAGATATGCTTGAAATTTGTAAAGAAGATATTATAACTGTTGGAAATTACTATAATGATTTGGACATGTTGCAGCATGCAGCGGTAGGAATAGCTGTAGCAAATGCAGTGGATGATGTGAAAAAAGAAGCAGATTTTGTAACAGAGAAGAACAACAATCAAGATGCCGTAGCAGAAATTATTACAAAAATGTTAAATCATGACTATGATGTAGTTGTAGAAAAATGCAATGAATGAAAGAATTAAAAAGTAGAAAAAAGGAGGACAATGAAAATGAGAGTTGCAGAAATAGGAGACAATTGTATTGATGTTTATGAACGTATTGGGAAAAAATATCCAACAGGGAATGTTGTTGATACAGGTGTGAATCTTCAAAAACTTGGAATCCCTGTTTCGATTATCAGTACAACAGGTAATGATGAAAATGGAAAATGGATGTTAGAGACATTAAAAAAAGAAGGGGTAGACATTAGTCATTTAAAAATTGGCGATGGTGCTACAGCAGTAACTTATATGGATATGGATGGAAAAGACCGTGTGCATGGCGATTATGTAGAAGGTGTATTGGAGAATATTGTTTTTGATGAAGAAGATATTGAATTTGCGGCAGAGCATGATCTCGTTCATACAGCACTTTGGGGAAAAGCTGAGAATACCTTACCGATGATTGCAGCAAAAGGAATTCCAATTGCTTTTGATTATGCAGATAGACTGGATCATCCGTTGGTAGAAGAAACCTTACCATATGTTACTTATGGATTTTATTCTTATCATGAAGGAAGGGATGCTAAGATTGAAGAGTTTTTAAAAGATAAAGTGAGTCGTGGAATGAAAATTGCTGTTGTCACATTCGGTGAAGATGGTAGTCTTGCATGGGATGGTGAAAGATTCTATGTAGGTGGTATTGAAAAGGCAGAAGTAGTCAATACAGTTGGAGCTGGAGATAGTTTCATTGCAGGATTTCTTTATGGAATATTGAATGGTAAAAGTGTAGATGAATGTTTAAAAAAAGGTGCAGAAGTAGCGGCTTCGGTAGTTCAGGTATTTGAACCATGGGTAGAGTAGAGCATGGGAAAAGAAATTAGGTATTGATAAAATACAGAAAGGAAGAGAAATATGTTTATAGATATGCATGTTCATCCAGCTTTTTATGAACCAATCAATCAAGATTCAGAGTTGGAAGAACTAAGACATAATACATTAGATATTCATAAAAATGGAACGGCACCATTGGAACATATTTTTAATCAAATGAAATGTGCAGGCTTGGATTATTTATGCTTACTTCCAGAAGATTATCGTACACAGCAAGGTGGAAAAGTGCTGGTAAGCAATGAGGAAATTAGTCAACTTGTTAACATGGCACCAGATAAGTTTATTGGATTTGCGGGGGTTGATCCGTTTGCAGAAGATGCGGCTGAAGAATTGGAGAAAGCATTTGAAGAATTAAAATTAAGTGGTTTGAAATTACATCCAGGTAAAGGGCATTTTTATCCAACGGATGAAAGAATGATGCCACTGTATGATATTTGTGAAAAATATGAAAAACCAATTATTTTCCATAGTGGAATGTCATGGGAACCGGATACATTAACAAAATATTGTCGCCCAGAAATGTTTGAGGAACTGGCAGCAGCAAGACCAAAATTAAAAATTTGTCTTGCACATTTTGGATGGCCATGGTGTAGAGAGACAGCTATGTTGATGTTGAAGTATCCTAATGTATATACAGATACTGGCGCATTGTATTTTGATAATGCTAAGGAGTTTTATACACAGATGTTGACAAGAGATGTTCCGATGACATGGATTGATCGGAGTTTGAGACATCAGGTAATGTTTGGAAGTAATAATCCGAGATTTGAGCAAATCAGAATGGCGCATGCAATTAAAGAACTGGGATTTCGTGAAAGCACTTTGGATTTAATTTGTGGGGAAAACGCAATTGAGTTCTTAGGTGGAATTCCTAATAGAAAGGCGTAAAGAAGATGTATGTTGAATCAATTACATTATTAACAAAAGAATATAATGAATATACAGTAATTACTCCGAAAGTTTTGGATATTGTAAAAAGAAGTGGAGTTCAGAATGGAATCGTTACGGTTCTTACAAAGCACACAACAACAGGTGTAACTGTGAACGAAGCATTAGAATGTCTGGAAAGTGATATTGAGAATTTCCTGGGACGATTAATACCAGAAGATTATCCGTATAGCCATGCAAGAATGCTTCGAGATTATGGTAGTACAGCAGGAAATCCAACAGGACACTTGAAAGCAATGCTTACTGGAAATCATTGCCATTTTCCAGTGATAGATGGTGAAATGGTAAGAGGTGGTGCTCAAGAAATATATTTCTGTGAATTTGATGGGCCGGCACATCGTACAATTAACGTGATTATCCAAGAAGAAAAATAAAATATATACCGCTCATATTCTATTGACTGAAGTCAGAGATTTGGGCGGTTTTTTATGCAAATGAAGATACTGTTCTTCAGTGTGTATACGATTGTGATAATTGACATAAATATGCCTCAATGATATAATTTAAAATAGACAAGTAGTGAAAAAAACAAACCAAAAATAGTAGTTAAAATAAAACATCATATATAATTCGAAAGCTAATACAAGTGAAATGGAGGCGACAATCATGCCTGATTTGAAAGGAAAAAAATAGGATAATCTTGAAGAATTCAAAGATGCATGAATTGTGGGATTTAGGAGCACCGACAATACTGGAACAGGCTCTGCAAACCATTGTAGCTTATGTAGACACTGCAATGGTTGGTCAGATTGGTGCGATTGCAAGTGCTGCTGTCGGTCTGACAACCACTGTAAATTGGTTGTTAAATGGAATTTTGTTTGCTGTTAGTATGGGAATGCTTTCGTTTATTGCCCAATATACTGGACAGGGAGATTTGGAAGCTGCTCATCATACTTCAGCACAGGCAATTTGGATTATTTTTGTTCTTGGCGTGATTGAAACAGTGATTGCTTTAGCAATTAGTCCGGTATTGCCAATGTGGATGGGCGCTAGTCAGGAAATATGGAGAGATGCAAGTGAGTATTTTTTTATAGTAAGCTGTCCGTTGATATTGAGAGGAAGCCTGATTATATTTGGAAATGTATTAAGGGCAAACAAGGATTCGAAAACACCTCTTTATATAAATATTGGTGTGAATTTTTTGAATATTATATTAAATCAGCTTTTAATTAGCTCTCATACTACGATTTCAGTATTTGGAATGTTGCTCAGTATTCCGGGAGCTGGATTGGGAGTAAGAGGTGCCGCTATAGCGACTGCAATTAGTCAAGGGATAGGTGGAGTTGCTATTTTTGGGGTTGCAATGCAAAATCCATTGGTGACACTAAAAGGAATGAAGGTGAAACCGGAAGGAAAATTGTTAAAAAAGTTGTTTTAATGTTTCCTTGCCTTTAATTGGAGAGAGAATTGTTATGGGATGTGGTTATGTTGTATTTTCAGCATTAGTAGCGGGACTTGGAACACTAAGTGTAGCAGCTCATTCGATTGCACTTACAATTGAACAGGCTTTTTATGTGCCAGGATATGGTATTCAAACTGCAGTCAGTACACTTGCTGGAAATGCTGTGGGAAAAAAATGACGAATTAGAATTAGAATCGGTTGTACGTTCAGGACTTATTGTGGCTGTTTCTATTATGACAGCAATGGCCATAGGTCTTTTTTGCGGAGCAGAAGTGATTATATGTTTCTTTACGAAGGATGAGCAGGTTATTGTGCTTGGAGTGTCATTACTGAGAATTGTAGCGATTAGTGAGCCTATGTATGCAGCGTTAATTATATATGAGGGTATATTTCATGGTATTGGAGATACAAAAAGTGCCATTTATATTTGCAATATTAACAATGTGGGGGATAAGGATAGGCCTGACATGGATTTATATTGGTATGTTTGGGCGTGATTTAAAAAATTGGTGTGGTTTTTGCATGATTATGGATAATATTAGTCGATGTATATTGCTTGGGGCTTGTACCAGAGAAGAAAAAGAAGCTTGCTATTATTGGATGAATATTGAAAAACACATAATCGTTTGAGTTTGGTATATGTTTTGGTTGGAAAACGAAGAAAAAGATGATAGAATTAGCTTACATTTGAAAGTGGTCTGTAAACAATGGTAAGGAGAATAAGAATATGGAATATCGTATACCACCGGGAACTGAGGCTGTGGAAAAATTGGAAGATTTTATTGTAGTAAATCGATTGGCTCCGAATACAAGAATTCCATCAGAGAGAGATTTGTGTGAAATGTGGGGAGTAAGCAGAACGACACTGAGACAGGCGGTAGATACACTTGTTGGTCGTGGGGTGTTATATAGAATTAACGGAGCGGGAGTTTATGTATCTGTAGGAAAGAAGAATCGAAACATGGTTGGAGTAGATTCAATGGTAGGAGAACTTCGACAGCAGGGATCTATTTTGGCAAAAAAGATTATTTCTGTAAGAAAAGTTGAAGCAACTAAACAGATTTCTAAGAAACTTCATGTTCTGCTCGGACAAGAGGTTTATGAGTATATTCTTCTTAGAAAAATAGATGGTGTTCCATGTTTTTTGGAAACAACATATCTTGATTGTGAACGATATCCAGATTTTGAAAAGTATTATACTGATAAAACTAGCATGGGTCGAATTTTGAAAAATGTATATCATAGAAAGCAGATTTCGGGCGAGGAGCATATTAGTGTTACATATGCCGGTGAACAAGAAGCAGCGTTGTTGGAGATAATACCGGATTCTCCTTTGTTTTTTACATCTGGAGTTGTGAAAGATGAAGAAGGAGTGATAATTATGTATTATAAACAATTAATTAGAGGAGATAAATTCAAGCTTGTTAGCAGAATAGAGAGTGAATAATGAGAAAAGCAGGGCAGATTTATGGATAATAAATTGAACTATACCGAAGAAAATGAAGAGCGTGAAGACGGAAAATTAAGTTATCGTACACCAATTTATCTTCAACTGAGAGAAATTATTAGAAATCGAATAGAAGAGGGAGAGTACCTTCCAGGAACAGCAATTCCGTCTGAAAATAAATTAGCAGAAACTTATGGTATTAATAGGTTGACTGTTCGCAACGCAGTAGATACATTAGTTAATGAAGGAATTTTGAGACGTGTTCAGGGAAAAGGTGTTTTTGTTGTTGGTGATAAATACGAAGAAAACCTGGATGAACATGGTGGGTTTGTTAATGTAATGTCTTCAGGAACAAAAAGAGTTTCGATAAAGGAGCAGGCAAAAATATATAGACCAGCAGGAAATAAGTATGCAAATTATTTTAATATTGAGCCAGATGATTTAATCTTTTGTGTACGACATCAAATAACTTTGGATAGTGAGCCATTGGCAATTGAAGATATATATGTACCAAAAGATGTTTTGCCGAAGTTAGAAGTAGTGAACTCATCAGTTTTTACAATAAAAGATATTTTTGCATTTTATGGAATAGAAATTTCCAGTATGCAGCAAACAATGGAGATTATAGATGGAACGAGTAAGATAAAAAAATTATTAGATATTCCAAATGGAGTAGCATTAATTATGTTGAGTTGTGATTACTGGGACAATAATGGTAGAGCGATTGCGTATAGCCGCTCTTTTATCAGAAGTGACAGGACTTCATTTACAATTCAGCTTCATGAATAAAATAATAGATTTAAAAAGTACAGCAGAAGAGTTATTAAAAACTCATACAGCTGTACTTTTTGTTGATGAAAGAATTATCACATAGTCTTTATAAAGTCTAATCTACAAAGATTAGTCTGATAAACAATGCATTAAGTTTACAGTAGCAGGATAAAGAGAATCATAAATATTCTGATATTTTTTATATGCTTCATGGTTTTCTTTATTAGGATGATAGGTTTTTCCAGGTTTAATGAAATCTGTAAGTTTGTTGAAAGATTCAAAGCTGAATATTGATTCCCGATGCAGCCATTAGAGCATCGCCAAAACTCGCACCTACAGTAATGGCAGGGGTACTGATTTCTTTACCAGTAACATCTGCAACAATTTGCATCCATAAGTCATTTTTAACACCACCACCTACGGCAAAAATCTGGTCGATAGGAACATCGTGCTCAAGCATGATCTTTAATTGCTGATTTACTGAGTATGCAACAGATTCCAAAGCACTTCGGTACATATGCTGACGCGTGTGAGCAAGCGTTAATCCAAATAGAATTCCCCTTGCAAGAGGATCATTTATTGGAGTTCTTTCACCAGCAAAATAAGGGAGTGTAATAAGGCCATCGCTTCCAACAGGAATTTTATCCAAATCTTGCATCATGGTGATGTAAGCATCAGGACCACCATTTTGCTCTAGTTCGAGTGCATCTGGGAAAATTGTATTTCTATACCATTTAGTAAGAGAGCCTGCAGCATTAGTGCCGGCAGATATGTCACAAAGTCCTGGTACAATAAATTCTTCACGCCATAAGCGTTCATCATCAACCAATTCTTTTGTCCCGAGAATCATATAAATGGAAGAACCGAATTGAATCATCATTTTACCAGGGGCAACAACGCCAGTGCTGATTGCTTCTGCGCCGGAGTCATCTGTTCCTACAATGACTGGAGTGCCAACTGCAAGACCCGTTTCCTTTGAAGCGGTTTCAGTTACATAACCTGCGATATCATTTGCTTCCTTCACTTCTGCTAGCTGATCAGGGCGGCAAATTGGTAGGCAAGTTTCAGGATTTGGTGTTCCATCATTAAAATAAAGTGGATTAAAACTTGCAAGTCCTAAAAAACGATCGACTACATAATTACCAGTAAGTTTTGCTGCTATAAAACTAGAGCCTGTTAGAAACTTGTGGGTTTTTGCATATATATCTGGCTCTTTATTTTTTATCCAAAGAATCTTAGGCATTACATCACTGGAGCATAATGGACGTCCGTACCACTGTCGGATCTGTTCTTCCCCATACATTTCTGTGAGTTGTTCTATCTCATCGGTTGCACGTGCATCAATACCATATAGGATAGCTTTGCGTAGAGGTCGACACTGATCGTCGACAGGTAGGCAGTCGGCACCAAGTGCACTTGTTCCGATTGCTTTAATGTCAGATGGTGAAACTTTGGATTTTTCAATCAGTGCATTGCTTATAATACATAAATCCCCCACCAATCTTTGTCGGCATCATGTTCATAGTGACCTGGGGCAGGATTTGTCATTGCATGTTCAGTTGTATGTTCTGCTATAATTTCTCCTTGAGAATTGATTAATACACCTTTACTAGAGTTTGTTCCAGTATCAATCCCCATAAAATAAGGCTCTTTCATAAATATTTCCATTCCTTTCTTAAAGAGAATATAAACTGTTTAGATAAGAGAGATATTTTTTTAATTTATTCATGGCTATATACGATTCGTCCGTTGAGAAAAGTTACTTCTACTTTGCGAGAACGAATTTCTTCAATAGCTGTTTCAAATAGATTTCCGTCGAATACGACAATATCAGCTTTTTTTCCTTTTTCCAGTGTGCCGAGCTCTTTCTCTTGATATAGATTATAAGCACCGCCAGCACTCCATGCAGTTAGTAACTCAGGAATAGTCAGCATATTTTGTTTGTTAAATGGCTCTCCACCTTCAGGGAAGTTTCCTCCGACTGCATGATAAATAGATTCTGGGATATCATCAATAAGAAGTGGAAGATCAGTTCCGCAACTTAATAACACATTGCTGTCAGCCATTTTACGTCTGTTCCAATAATACTGTCCGCGATCCATACCAATCTTTTCTTCAATCATGGCAAGTTTGTCTTTTCGATTTGCGATAGATTGAATTTGAGGGTATATTTCAGCAATTACGCCTAATTTTCCCATACGCTCCAAGTCTGTTGGATCACTGAATTCAAGATCGGTAATACTGTGACGATTTATAAGTTTTCCATTTTCATCTTTTTGGCAAGAGTCATAAATATCTAATACTTTTGAAATAGCAGCATCTCCTTGAGCATGTAATGAGAAACGAAATCCTTCGGTATCAGCTTTAAAGGTATCGTTTGCTAAAAGATCCCAATCAATGTCTTGTGCACAGGTCGTATCTGCGCAGGAATAAGGTTTTTTTCAAATCACCGCAAAGTTCGCTTATAGAACCGTCAGTCATTTGGTTATATCCAGAAAAACGAACAAACTCTCCTTTAAATTTTTCACGCATTTCCTTGCCATATGAGAGATTAAAAGGTTCAGCAACAGGTTGGCTCATAAAGTTTACGCGGATAGTTAAAGCGTTTTCGGATTCTAGTTCTGCGAGAATGTCAGTAAATCCGTAGAAATCATCGAATCCCATTTCTTTGATGGAAGTGATTCCTTTACTGTTCATCATTTTAATATAGCGCTTAAATTCCGGAATTATAAAGTCTTTATCTCCAAGTAAGTCTGGTAAAAAGCGAACATAACTCTCCGGATAACAGGTTTTCGGGGTAAACTGATAACGATTTATAGCAGCTTGATTCATCCAACAAGTTTCGCAGCCTTTTGCAAACAGAAGAACAGGGCGAGTGGAAAAAAGCCTCATCTAACAAATCTGTTCCATCAGGTTGGATTGTATCGGAGTTCCAACCATGTCCCAAAATAGGTTTGTTTGCAGGAATTCCTTTCGCATACTCTTTAATTGAATTCAGTATATCTTCTTGAGAAGTAGCTGCGGATAAGTCTATTCCAACAAATCCTACAGAATAACCTGTGAAAAAGCAATGTACATCGGAGAATCCAGGCGTAATTGTTTTGTTCCCATAATCAAGATATTTTGTGTTTGTTCCTATTAGTTCAGTAGGAGCCAATCCTTTTCCGATAGAAAGTATCCGGTCGTTTTTGATAGCAATATATCCAGAGAAAGGTATTTCCTCTGTGGCTGTAAAAATACAGTTTGATAATAAAATAAGATCTGCGTATTCAGACATATTATTTAAACCTCCTAATGATTAATGATATTTGTAAAGACATAACTTATGTATAGGAAAATAAAGATATTAAGAGTAAAAGTGAGGCGACATCAAATAACAGATGAACCTTAGAAAGGTCAGATATCCAGCAACAAAAAAATTACAAAGCTGAATGCTCGTTCCTTAATGAATAAAAGTCATCGAAGTGTTCTAACAGATATTGCACACTATTTATTAGAACACTTATAAGTTATCATGGTGCACAAAGCATTGGCAATTGGATGGATAACTAAAAAATAAGTGGCAAAATAAGTGTATCTGATGAAACTGGTATAAATATAAATCAAAAACATACCACTATGCGCATAATGCATAAAAAGAAGAGGGATAAAGGGGATAAAACATGCAGAATAACATAATTGGTATAGAATTAGAATAACAAACAACATGGTTATGGGATTTTATACATTTTTTATAATTGAATTTTAGACCTCTTGCGAATAGAAAAATGGTGCTTAATTATTATATAATTTTACCAACAAAAACACAACAAGGAGGAATAAAATAATGTTAAAAGTCGGAATGTTTACATCGGGATATCAGAGGAATCCGTTGGAGCATTGTTTTATGGATGCTAAAGAGTACGGTTATGATTATATCGAGCTTTGGGGTGGGCGTCCACATGCATATGCACCGGATCTGAAAGCGGGAGATATTAATGAAGTTCGCCGATTAATTGAAAAGTATGAAATGCCGGTGCTTGGTTACACACCGGAGCATAATGCCTATCCTTACAATTATATGATTGGTTCAGAGGCTCAGAGAAGAGATGCTGTTGATTATCTGAAACTGTCTCTTGAAATGGCAAAAGAGATGGGTGCGGAATTTGTACTTACAAGTCCTGCAAACGGCGGATATCTTGCTACATATGATCAGTTGTGGGGCAGATTAGAAAAAACTATTCAAGAGTTGGGAGATTATGCAGCAAAACTAGAAATCAAGCTAGTAGTTGAAGCTTTAACACCGTATGAATCTAATTTCTTTACAAGAGCAAATGATTTGGTGGAGCTATTTAGAAGAGTGGATAATCCATATGTAGTCGGCATGTGTGATATTGTTCCACCATTTGTACAGCATGAAAGTATTATGGCATATTTTGATAAACTCGGAAATAAGATGGATCATATGCATATTATTGATGGAGAAAATGGATCAGACACCCATATGATACCAGGAGAGGGAAATATTCCAATTAAAGAAATGCTATATGAAATGAAACGAATAGGTTATGATAAAACAGCAACACTTGAATTGGTTACAAATTATATTAACGAACCACGTTTTTATGCGAAACGTGCCATTGATAACATGCGTGAGCTAATGGCCGAGGCAGGAATCGTTTAAATGTGAAAGTGAATAAATAAAAAGTAATAGATTATTTAAGAAATTGTGATAGCGAAGATAGATAGCTGTTTACAATATAAAAGCATCGAAGATAATAGGAAATTAAAAAAAGAAAAGTCGTGCACAAGATTTTTCAATTATACTCTGTTTAAAAGGAAAGGGAGAGTTTTTATGTCTGAAAACAAAAACGAACTTGGTCGTAAACTTGGACTTAGCGCTGTTATTGCACTTGGCGTTGGTACTACAGTAGGCTCTGGTATTTTTTCCATCTTTATCTGAGGTAGCAAATGCTGCCGGTAGTAGCTTGTTTCTGGTATTAGCATTCATTATAGGGGGATTGCTTCAGATTCCAGCAAACTTTGTATATTCGGAATTAGCATCTGCTTATCCAGAGGATGGTGGACAATATGTTTACTTCCGTGAAGCAGGATCACGACCACTCGCATTCTTGTGTGGATGGATCAGCTTTTGGGCAACTGACCCACCGTCAATTTCAATCATGGCTTTAGCAATTGTGAATTATCTTGCATTTTTTATTCCGATTCATGGTTTGGTATTAAAGCTGGTTGCTGTAGTATTTGTATTAATTTTCATGGGAGTACACATACGTTCGGTAGAAGGTGGTGGAAAATTCCAGACAATTATTACAGCTCTTAAAATTTTACCATTTGCATTGGTTATTGGTATTGGTTTATTCAATCTTCAGGGGGATATTTTATTATCTTCTGCACCTTTGGAAGGATATGCAACAAGTGGAATTGCTGCGCTAATCGCAGGTATAGCTGCAACAACATGGTCATATGATGGTATGGGAGCTGCTTGTTATATGTCAGGCGAAATTAAAAATCCGAAAAAGAATATGCCTTTGGGTCTTATTCTTACAGCAGTTGTTGTACTTGCTCTTTATGCAGGATTAACATTTGTAGCTTCTGGAATTCTTTCTATTGATGAAATGGCTACATCTGATGCTCCAATCGCATTGTTGGCATCTAAGCTTCCAGGAATTGGACATTATGCAGGTACAATTGTTGCAATTATGGCAATTATTGTTGTAATTGGTTCATTATCATCTTGTATTATGTTCCAGCCACGTATCGAGTATGCTATGGCGAAAGATAATTTATTCTTTAAATCTTTTGCAAAAGTTCATCCAAAATACGAAACTCCTTATTTTTCAATTATCGTACAGTGTGCGGTTGCAATCGTATTAATTTTTGCTTCAGACTTGTCAGCATTGCTAGGATACTTTACAATGGTAGCATTATTAAAGAATGTGCTTACATTCGCTACAATCTTTGTGCTTCGAAAAAAGGCAAAGAACATGGATACAATCCATCTTATAAGTGTCCAGGTGGTCCAATTATGCCTCTTATTGCAATTATTATGACAAGTACACTTATTTGGGGCGAGCTCACATATGCGCCAATGCAGAGCTTAATTTGTGCGCTTGTGGCAGTAGTTACAGGACTTCCAGTATTCTATTATTGGGATAGAAAAATAAAAGAGAAAGTGCATAAGCATTAGACTTAATATGTTGAGAAGGTGAGAACTGTATGGAGAAAATCAAAAAAAATTCGTCCGCAAGATATGGCGATGGAGCAGATTCAATGGTATATACAAGAAAACCAACTAAAACCACATACACAGCTTCCGAGCGAACGGGAGTTGTGTACAATGTGGCAAATGAATCGTTCCACTCTCCATACAGCTATTCAACAACTAATTGAAGAAAGAAAACTATATAGTGTAAAAGGCTCTGGAACCTTTGTGGCACCTCCGAGATTAGTTAGGGATATAAAGGGAATTCAGTCTACTTCGGAAGCAATGAGAAAAACAGGGTACTTTCTTTGGACAGAAGTATTAATCTCTAGAATTGAGACGTGTGATGGATATGTTGCGAGAAAACTTCAGATAAAAGAGGGAGATATAGTATTTCATTTATATCGCTTGCGGATTAGAAACAATGTTCCTTTGATGATTGAGAATAGTTACATTAATTACGAACAGTGTGAAGGTTTGGAAGCTCACAATTTTGCAGAAGAATCTTTATATAAAGTTCTAGGGATTTAGGCATATTGTTGACTAAAGGGACGGAGAAAGTAGGAATTACATTTGCCACAGAAGAAGAAGCTAAATTGTTGAAGGTAGAAGAAGGACAATACTTGTACTATCAGTCAGGCGTTGTAAACGACGATAGAGGAGTAGGTATTGAGTTTTTTAGGATTATGGCGAGACCAGATCAGGTACAATATACGAATGTTCTAACAAGGCGAGACACCAGATAAAAAAGGAGTGATATCGTATGAGATTAGCGGCAGTTGGAAGTAACTGTATTGATTATTATAACAATATAGATGGTGGAAAAGCATTTCCGGGGGGAGGCCCGGTAAATATGGCAGTTTATACACTCCGTTTAGGAGGAGAGGCTGCATATATTGGACCAGTAGGTGATGATGTCTACGGACAGATTATGATAGAAACTATCAAAGCGAAAGGCGTTGACACTTCGCATTTGCGTGTAGAAAAAGGAAAGACAGCCGTTACCCAGGTTGAATTGATAGATGGCGAAAGAGTAATTTGGAGATTACGACGAAGGCGTATTGGAAAAAATATAAATTAACAGATGAAGATATTGATTATATCAAAAAATTTTGATGTTGTAATTTGTGATGTTTGGGGCAAAGTAGAAGGACAGTTTAAAGAGTTGAAAGAAAAAGGAATTGTTACTGCCTTTGATTGTGCGACAAAACCCAGATTCAGAGGAAAGTGTAAAAGCGATACCATATACAGATTATCTCTTTTATTCTGTGGAAACAGGAGATACTAAAGAGGTAAGAGAACAAATGGAAAGAATTCAAAAACAGGGACCTAAGCTTGTCATTTGTATGATGGGAGAAGAAGGCAGTTTGTGTTATGATGGTGAAAGATATCATCGTTTTGGAATCGTTCCTTGTGATCATCTTGTAGATAGTATGGGAGCCGGAGATAGTTATATTGCTGGATTTTTAACAGGAATTGTAGATGGACTTTCTATAGAAGGGGCAATGGAAAAAGGTGCAGCAAATGCAACAGAAACATTAAAGTATTTTGGAGCATGGTAACTAAAAAATAAGGAGCCGAAATATGAAAACTGCCTGTAAAAAAACTGATCACTCAGCAAGTGAGTGAGATTTTAAGAATAGAAATAGAAGATGGTGATTTATATCCTGGTACAAAAATTACCTACTGACACAGAATTGGCTGAAATGTTTGGTGTTCAGAAGCAAATTTGTGAGAACAGCCATAGAAGTTTTGGTCAAAGAAGGATTGTTGAAATATATTTCTGATAAAGAAGTATATGTTTTAGGACATAAAATCGAACGAAACATGGAAAAGTTAGAAGGTTTCACGCAGACAATGTTAGATAGGAATATGAAACCATCTTTTAGAATTGTGTCCAAGTATCTAAGAATGGCAGGAAATTTGTATGGAAATATGTTCGGCATTAAACCAGAAGAGCCTATTTTTTATATTAAGCGCATGTGTTATGCTGACGAAGATTCGATTTCTTTGGAGGAATTATATATACCGCATTATTTAATTCCCAAAATGGATGGGATTGATTTATCGGTGTTTTCTGTGTATGAAGTATATGAAATGTATGGTATTCATCTAGCGGAAGCAGAGCAGACATTGGATTTGGTTCGTCCTAGTTTGAATGATGCAAAACTGTTGGGAATAGATGCAGGAACACCCGTGATGTTGTTTAAAAGTCTTACGTGTGATACGGATGGAAGGGTAATCGAATTCAATCGCAATTATGTGCGTGGTGATAAATGTAACTTTAATGTACAATTTTCAGATAAAAGGTAAAATTAAAATAATGGGATTATTTACAGGGAATTTTTATTCAAAAAATTTAAGAATGACAACACAGATTAATGTTATTTTCCCGGATGTTTCTAATGATGTAACAGCTCTTTATGAGGGAACACCGAAGGTTCTTTATTTACTTCATGGACTGTCAGGAAACAGTGATGAATGGACGCGATTTTCTAAAATTGAATATTATGCAAAAAAATATAATTTCATAATAATTATGCCTGAAGTTCAACGTAGTTTTTATACAACAGGAAAAGTTGGAATTGATTATTTCCATTATGTTGCAGATGAACTTCCAGCTATTTGTGGGAAATGGTTTCATTTAGATCAAAGACGAGGAAAACACATTTATAGCTGGAGAAAGTATGGGTGGATATGGTGCAGTGAAGATCGCATTGAATAGACCAGGGCGGTATGAAGCTGTGGCAAGTTTATCAGGAGTACTCGATTATGTAGGCTTTACGGAGATGGTACTTGCCGGAAATTGGGAAGATATGTCGCCACAAGAAATACAGAGTTTTCATGGAGAAGCAGGAAAACCAGAAGAGTGGGAAAATCCACTGTTTTTTGGTAGAGAAACTTGCTAAAGACGAAAATCGTCCGAGGTTAATTCAATTTTGTGGTACAGAAGACTTCTTATATGAAAATAATCAGAAATTTAGAACAGTCGCTGAAAGTAATGGTTATGGTCATGTTTATCTGGAAGGACCAGGGGATCATGAGTGGCCTTATTGGGATAAAATGATTCAACGTGCTATACAATTTTTCTTAAATTTAGATTTGCAGACAACGAAATTGTATTAAATAGAAAGTAGTGAAAGGGGATATTAACTATGAAATATGAAGCAAAAGCGTGGAAAGAAACAGAAGGTGCTTGTTTGCGTAATTTTAAAGAGCAAGCACAGATTGATAGTGTGAATGGAGCACTTGCTCTTCGTTCGCAGATTGAAAAAATTATTGATCAAATCTGGGAAGAAGGATTTGATGGAATATATTTTATTGGTATTGGAGGTACTTATGCTTCCAGTATGCAGGTGGAAGTATATATGCGTGGCCGTTCAAAGCTTCCAGTATTTGTTGAAAATGCAGCTGAGTTTTTGACTACAGGAAACAAAAAATTTACAAATAAATCTGTAGTAATTATATCTTCAGTATCTGGAAATACAAAAGAAATGGTTGAATTAGTGGACAGAGTACATGAAAAAGGTGCAAAAGTATTTTCATTCATCGATAATCCAGGTACTATTCTCACACAGCCTAACAAGCAAGATTATCTGATTGTTTATCCAATGAATGAGCAGTTGAAATTTTATATGGTTGCAAATTACTTGATGTATAAAAATGGTGAATTTGATGATTATGACCGTTATAATAAAGAGATGGAAGCTAATCTTGCGGATGTATTAGTTCAGGTTGAGAAAGATTCCGATGAGTGGGCATATGAGTATGCAAAAAATAAGGTGGCATTTTGGAAAGAACATAAAGATCTTCCTCATTACTTTATTGGATCAGGAAATCAGTATGGGGCAACCTATTCCTATGCTATGTGCTATTGGGAGGAGCAGATGTGGATCCGTACAAAATCTATTAGCTGTCAAGAATTTTTCCACGGAATGCAGGAGATTATCGTTGAAGATACACCAGTTACTCTGTTTATGGGAGAGGATGAACAACGACCATTAGCTGAGCGTGTTGTCAAAAATTTCTTCCACGTGTAAATGCAAACTATACTATTATTGATACAAAAGAACATGAATTAAAAGGAATTAGTCCAGAATTTAGAGGAACAATTTCTCATTTGGTAATGCATGGTGTTAATAATCGTGTAGATGCATATATGGAGCTATTTTTAAGACATCCACTTTCTATTCGTAGATATTATCGTCAGTTTGATTATTAGGAATTAGATTTTTAAAAGATATTGGTAGAATGAGTGCTGTCACACTAAGTAATTGTACAGAGACTCTTTGCTATGTAAATAGTCAGGTGAAAAGGTTAATTGAACTATTTCACCTGACTATTTTTAGAAATATAAAATAACGCATAAAGAACCAGCATGGGAAATCCTAGTGGACTTGATTTTATGATTGCTCTGTCAAATCAATTATCAATAATGACGGAGTATTAGAAAACGAAGTTTTAGAAGGGGAAGGCAATACAATATAGTACGATGTCTGGCTGACAGCAAGGGCGAATTTAGTTAGTAATTTTACTTATCATCACAAAAATCAGAAGCATTTCAATCAGTTCACCATGTCACTTTTATTTTGTGTTATACTGTTTTATAGATGTTGGGGTCAAAAGCCCTGCTATAGTACCTTGAAAATTTTACACAAATTCTTCAACTTCCCCCAGATGTGGTATACTGTATATATCAATCAAAGGTGGTGGAAGTGTATGGCATTCAGAACAAA
>ENA-OPYU01000377-OPYU01000377.1-human-gut-metagenome-genome-assembly--contig:-NODE-377-length-18125-cov-4.275864_pt1 | contig 18125 bp, 22 predicted proteins | sample MGYA00242637_ERZ504482 | MGnify/ENA primary metagenome ERZ504482 (study PRJEB26092, sample SAMD00036237) | human gut metagenome | host: Homo sapiens | study: EMG produced TPA metagenomics assembly of... | reverse complement strand
CGTTCAATGCCAAAATCAAGGACTTCAGAACACAGTTCAGAGGAGTAAAGGACAGGACTTTCTTTCTATTCAGACTGACTAAAATTTATGCTTAATCTATGAATCCCTCAGGTTTTTACGTTGACCCTATAATTAACCTATTATACATGCAGTGAGGGCATGAGGGCATAAATACCCCCGAACTTTCTAGTGAGAAAGATAATACGTCAAGGACACTTTCCGAAATTGATCAGAGAACAAAATGATCTTTATAAAAGCTAAAGTCCGTTGCAGGTGAGTCTGGATATACTTAGATAAAATAATAAAAACACCCAATCTTTCTATATGTAAGATTGGGTGTTTTTATTATAACTCATTGATTTTCAATACTTATTGCGGAGAGACAGGGAACGATTAACTTTCATTTTCCCTACTCATTATCAGCATCTTACCAGAAGCCTCTACTCCTATGACACCGAATAATTCACCGCAAATATACTGCAACTTTCTTCCTGTTACACTCTTACTTTTGCAAAGGTAGTAAAAAAATGGCATAAATACAAATCAAACGCTTGATTTAACGAACATAACTTCTATAATTTTCTTCCAATAACAATTGCAATTTAGAAAGAGGATAAAGAAACTTACCACCTATAACAGTATAAGCTATCCCCTTTTCATCACGTAACTTTTGCAAAGTTCTGCTTGATATATGCAACACGCCACATACCTGTTCACCAGTCATATAAACCTCATTGGCGATAGGAACAGGCAAATCTTGAAATTCAAGTACCTCTTTAGAACATTTCTTAAGTATCCTCATCATCATTATGTACTCTTCTGACTGCTTTGTGATTACTCCATCCATATGTTATCTTGCTTTTTGAGTTAATACTCTGACCAAATCACTCTCTTTATACATATATTTGCCACCTATAAAAGAACACGGAATAATTCCGTATTCCCTATAGCTTTGCAAAGTTCGTTTGGAGATATTCAAAGCCAAGCAAACCTCCTGGGCATCCATTCATTTTTCCTTTTCAACAATTCCAAATTTCTTTTTAACAGCTTCAATCTGTGTGAATAAATCCTCAACCTGCTGTTTTAACCGTAAATACGCATTTTTCTCAATTACAACTAACTCCATAATAAATTTGATTTATGATTTTACTATTTGTGAAGCAAAGTAAAGCACATTTCCACATCCGACAAAACTTCCGGAATCAAAGTCACCCATTGGCGTACATTGTCCCCTAAAACATACCCTGAAATATTGTCATGTCATTTCTTTCCCCATATTTACTCAAAGTAAAAACTTTCAGAATCCCGATATAAAGGTGAAAGGCACATCACCGACATCCGCCGGCAATGCGCCTTCCAACCCTCACTTGTTTTCCGTTATCCCTTATATCCTTATACTTTTACTGTTCCGTAAAACTACTTTTTCCTTTATCTCCACCTTCTGCCGTGTATCGGAAAATTGCTCACGCAACAGTTTTCCGACCAGTTTCTTTGCTCTGTCCTGCATCTCGTCATTAACATTCCATCTGTTCCGGCCCAGTAATGCTCTTTCTATCCTTTCAAATTTCTCATAGAAACTGAAATTATCAGGATACTCATCCATCAGTCCGTCCCTCGGATAACCCTTGTCCATGATATGAAGCAAGGTCATCCGGTCATAGTTATCCACGCTTTGGAACAGGCCAAGCCCCTTCTCATTGTCCGGCAGCCGGGCATAATTCTCCCACGTGAGTGAAAGGTCATACACCTCTGTCTGTACGCTTTTAAGAGCCGATTTATCAAGGTAGGCATCCGGTGGAATCTTCTCCAATAGTAACAGGGTATCGTTATCATCATAACAGAGGTTTATCTTCCCCGCCATCAGCGAAGGCCATCCCCGAAGTTCATACACGGTCAGCGACTTTCCTTCAAAGTCCGGCTCAAAGAAACATCTCTCGATATTCTCCTCCATAAAGGCCCCATATTGGTGGTTCCCTTCATAGTTCCGGCTGAAAAGAAGCCCCCCTTATCCGTTTCAACGCCCGTATAGAACTTGTTCCCGTGCCTCAAATCATCCAGCATATCAGCCACCACTACGGGTGATAACTTTATTTCCTCCCACATTTCCGAAGTGAGCCGGCGGGTATAGGTATCATCCTTCGAGAACGGTTCTGTTTCATTTCACAGGCAATACACCACTTCCGACAGAAGCTGGAATCTCTGTAACATAATCCCATGACTACATATACACTGCCGTCTTTTAGCGTTCCATTCTGTTCATTTTCCATATATCAAAGAGTTAAATGTTCATACTCTGTTTTTCTTTTTAAACGGTATCCTCGTCTTCACTTCCGGCGGCGGGAACCGGGCATTATCCGGTCGCGCAACCGGCGGCGAGACAATCCATCGCTCATTGAGAAGCGGCGCACAGACCAGTCGCAAGTCTCCCAGCCTGTTGAACTTTCTCAGTGTGGGTGCCATGTCGCACCGCTTCGTGCAAATCCCGTATCGGAATATATCCGGTGAGGCGGTCTTGCAGTCCCCGATTTCCGCCCGAAATTTCGCGTCCAACGGTGCCACCTCATGGAGTCTTAATTCCTTTGGTTTTCGTTTCTCGTCCAAAAAGTGTACGGTCAAATCGTTCAAAAACTCTTCATGCGTTCCGACAGCCAACATATCAGCAAGCGGCTACGGCTGCATATCATGTGTGAAATCCACGAGGCCATCTGCCGCCTTCGCTATAGCGGCGAGCCCGTGGACTGACCTGCCAACCCCACACCTGAATATCCATCTTAAAAAAAGTCGGGCAATCCCTATGCGGCTGCCCGGATTTTCAATATTTTTCCATACCTCTTTCACTCAATATGATTGTCTATTCATGCCAGTTCTACGAATTCACAGCCTTTCAACAACTTGGTCGGAGGCAACAACAGCGTACAGCGGTAATAGCTCTTGCTGCAGACGAACAGTTCCTTGTCGTAACGGTACGTTTCGGGAACGCTGGTTGCCAGCACCGTCAGCTTTAGCCGCTACATCATCATCTGATAGAGGTCGAACACCTCGGTATTGGCCTTGTAGTCTATCTTGTTCCAAAAGAAAAGGATATCTCTCAAGGGAATTTCAGGCTTGTTGCGGACATAGTCCAACACGATGGTCGAGGAAGAGAGGCTGCTCCGCATGACCATCTTACCCACCGTGATCGGAGTAATCACGTAATCATATTGCAAATAGTGTGGAACCCACCCTAAGCATTTACCCTACCTGACGTAACGACCAGTATCAAGTCGATAGTACTCTCTCTGTTTTTTGATCAACTCATCAACGGCTTCCCACACTTCCTCCCCCAATGGCACCGATAATCGGATAGGCTTTCTTTCGGATGCGTTCCCATTGCTACTTTGCGGTATTCACTAGGACTTACACCATAATGTTTCCTGAATACTTCCCTGAAATATTTTGCATCACTGAATCCGGTTGCATCCGCAACTTCTATTATCGTGCACCTTTCCTGGATTAGCAGGTTTGCCGCATGTTGCAGGCGGATGGAACGGATGTAGTCGGCCGGTGCGTATCCTGTCAATGTCTTGAGCTTGTTGAAGAAACTCGAACGGCTCATGTGCTGGATTTCACAGAGGGTGTCCACGTTAAAATCAGGACTGGTAATATGTTCCATAACACATTCTCTCACGGTGGCAATGAATTTCCAGTCCAATGCGTTACTGCATCCTTCAGGTAACGGGCCGGTACCAGATTTTAGTCCGGCATATGTTTTTCGGAGCAATATCCGGTTGCCCAGTATGCTCCTGATGTTCGCCTTGAGCACATTCACACTGAACGGCTTGGTTATATATGCATCGGCTCCCTTGTCCAACCCCTTGAGCATATTTTTCTCATCGCTGAGTGCCGTCAGCAGGATGACCGGAATATGAGAGGTTTCAATGTCCGACTTGATGGCTGCACATAGTTCATCACCGCCCATCTCCGGCATCATGACATCCGAAAGGATCAGGTCCGGGTTATATTCCCTTGCCACGACCAACGCGTCGCGTCCGTTTGTGCATGATTGGACGTGGTAGTCCTGTCCCAAGAGTCTCTCAATGTATCCCCGCAAGTCATCGTTGTCCTCCACTACAAGAATACGTGATGAACTTTTGCCATTTTTCATCGTTTCCATCCGCAGTTCGGCAGAACACGTTTCCGGTTGTGGCGGGGCTGCATCTTCCGTCTTTGCCACTGTTATGAAACGTGCCTTGCGCAAATGCCTGTTTCCCCATGGGGAATGTAACACGTACACAGGTACCTTCCCCTTCCGTGCTTGATATAATGATCCTTCCCTTATGCAAACGTACTAGTTTGCAGACCAGCATCAGGCCGATTCCGCTTCCCGGCACTTTCTGATTAACGGCATTGCTGCCCCTGAAAAACCTTCCGCCCAGATATTTCCTCTCCCCGGCGGGAATTCCAATCCCCGTATCACTTACCTCTATGCTCCATGTATTCTGTTCAGTGTAGGCACAAACATGGACATTACCATTTCGGGGGGTATATTTCAAGGCATTTGACAATAGATTCTTCAATATGGAATCCATTTTGTCCCTGTCAAACCAGACATTCATAAAAGGGAACTTACTTTCACATGAGAGGTTGACGTTTTTCTGTGACGCATATGTCCGGAAAGTTTCGCAAGTACTTTCCAAGTAGCTGTGCAGCTCATATTCGCCAACACTTAATTGTGAGGTGTAAACGTCCGCCCTTTCGAAATTGATCAGGTCGGTAACCAATTGCAGGAGGTTATTCACGCTTCTCAAGGCCACTCCCACGTTATCCGTCCCTTCCTCTTTTACCTGCTGCCTTTCCACCACTTCTTCCAAAGGAGCTTTTATCAGAGTGAGGGGGGTACGGATATCATGGGCGGTATTTATGAAGAAGCGTGTCTTTTCCTCCGATAGCCTTTTTTGTCTGCGCAACATGACGATCCTGACTGCTATTGTAACGGCTGATATGGCAAGAAGTGCATATCCCGCTATGGCCCATGCGCTCGCCCATGGTGGACGGGCGACAACCACTTCAATACTTTTCTCCTCATAAACTTTGTATTTTTCTTCGTTGGATATGGCACAGATACGCAGGATGTACTTGCCTGGGGAAAGACCGGTGACCTGTATCTGCCCGTCCTGCAACGGGTGGCTCCAGCCGTTATAGGCGCCTTCCAATTTCCATGAGTACAGAATGTTTGAAGGATAATCATAGTTAATGGATATTGCTTCCAGGGAGAAGCTGCTCTGGTCATAAGCCAGTTCAAGTCTGTAATTACCGGCAATGTCCTTTTTTCAACGGCGACCCTTCCTCACCAGGATAGACCGGACGTGAAGAAACGGTAAAATCCCTCAGGAGCATCTGTGAGAACTGTGGAACGGGAATCTGCAAGTCAACCGGGAATATGACGATGCCATCATTGCTTCCGAACACAAGACTGTCCCCATACTGGGTTGCAGCGCCGGCATTGAAGCATACGCTCATCAATCCTTGTTCCGCCGTCCAGTTTTGGAAAGTCCGGTCTTCATACTAGGAAAGTAACTATGCTGTTTTCCGTACCGAGCAGCAAGCTGCCATCCGGTCTTGGAATGACAATATAAATGTTATCAGAGACAAGGGCACAGTTTTCCATGTGGTACTGGTGTATAAATTTATCGTTTGCACCGTCATATACAAGCAGTCCCGCTCCTCTGGTCCCCACATATAGTGTGCTGTCCGCAGCTTGGTACAAAGTACTGACATGGACTGTCTCGACCGGGAAATCTATGCGACGGTAATCTCCCCGGAGCTTGTCCAGCAGGTATAATCCCATAGTTGTACCTACCCAGATGTGTTCCGCGTCCTTTTCCAGTATGGCGGTAATGGACCCCAGTCCCGGGTAGAGTCGTATGTCACCGGTTTCAGGGTTGATGCGTTTGAGATTACAGTATCCGCCTGACCATATATCCCCTCCGGAGTCCTTTATTATGTCACTGATATATTGGTCAGGGCTTATTCCCGCCAGGGAGGAAGGTGAGATGTACTCCACCATGCCTTTCTTCTTGTCAATCCTGTATATACCTGATGTATACCCACCTGCCCAGATAATGCCGGGTAATACCTCACAGAGGCTCAGGAAGATATTGTTGTCATCGCCTTTCAAGTGCTCGGAACTGCTAAGGAAGGAAGTCCACTGACCGGTTGCGCTGTGAAGCAGGCTGATCCCGTTGCTGGTGGCGAACCACAGGTCACCCTCGCCGTCCCGGACTACATCATGGACCTGGTTATTGGCCAGCGAACTGTTGTTGCCCGGTGAATGCTTGAGCCATTTGTAACTTCTGTAACGGTCGTTGCGTATTGTAATCCCGATAGGATAATTGGCCATCCATATCCGTCCGTCTCCATCCACATAAATATCATTGATGTTGTTCCCGTTCATACCGTTATAATTGCTGTAGTCGGCGGTTATATAAGGCCGGGCGGAGAGAGAATCAACGTCAATCTTGTATACTCCCCTGCCTCCCGTGGCTACCAGCAGTTGCCGCTTTCCAAAGGGGGTGATTCGTTTGATTGCCACGTTCTGTAGCGGACCGTCCGCGATGATGGTTGAAGTCGTGTTCATTCCGTATGCTATAATTCCTTCCTTGAAGGTTCCTATGAACAGTTTCTTTGAATCTTGGTGGAAATAAAGCTCACTTACCGGTATACAGATACTGTCAGTATATGTTCCGACCACAGTTTCTAGGACACCTTCCTTTTCTATGGTTTGCAGTAACCCGTTTGATGTCCCTATAAAAAAAGTTTGTACTGTCGGTCTGCGTGATTGCAGTAATATCGTTCGAGGCAGGGGAGTCTATTCTGTCCGTAGTGCCTGCGCGGGTATCATAGCGTATAATACTGTCACCATGGCAGAGCCAGATACGGTCATTACTGTCCATATAGGTACAATTGACGGTGCCTGATGTTACGTCATCCTGCAGGCCGTTAAGCTTGTAGGTCATAACAAAACGGTCACGGGCGGTGTCGTACCGGAATATGCGTCCTTTTCTACCCACAACCCACAGCCTGTGCCTGCTGTCGGTATATAGCCAGTTCAGGTTGATTTGCGGCGCCACCTCCATACTTCCGTCAAAGACGGCATAATGTTTAATCTTGCTTCCGTCATAACGGTCTATCCCTTCCTGGGTAAGGAACCACATGTAACCGTGCCCGCCTTTCTGGATGCGGAAAATTCTCCGGTTACTTAGTCCGTCCTCTATGCCCAGGTATTTATAAATTTGACCCTTGCAGGTAGTAAAAGTGGCTATTAGTAAAGGGAACAGAAAAAGCACCCTCTTTAAAATCTGAAAGTATGTCATTTGTAGTAAAAGTATGCTAAGTTAAATGTTACCCGCAAAATAATAAAAATAGTTTAAATTTAAAAAGGCAATGCAAGTTAGTCATTGCCTTTTATAATGCGGATATCAGTTGGCCCGATTTCGGAAAAGATATAACATGCTTAAAAATGACATCAACCTGTCATACTGTTTGGGGGACCGAACTTCTTACTTGATTTAATGAAATACTGTCAGATATCCACCCTTTCTTGGGTCTTCCTGCTACCGTAGGCGCCTGCAATACAGCACAATACCGCTCCGGAGAGAATTGCAAGGAACGAAATCAGTGCGGACCTCGCTGCGGCATCCGTTGCCTTATCGGCAGCCACGAGTGCCTCATGCTTGATTTCTTTCCATTCCTGTGCGGCTTTCTTCAGGGTCACCTCCAGTTTGTCTATCAGTTTGCCGGCTTCCATACGTGCATTTTCCAGCAGGTTCATATATTGGTCAATAGTTTTATTTGCTTCCGCTTTTGACATATTGGTGTTGTTTGCTATAGCTTTAGCCAAATCATTCCGGTCTATATTTTTGCTGATATTTTCTGTACGTTGTTTCAATCGGTCAAGGAAACTGTCAATGCTCTCATCCGCTTGTTGTGGGGAACGTACTAGTTTTTTTTACGGACGCTTCCAGGTCATCCTTCACTTCCGCCAGTTGCTTCTGCAGGTAATCCGGCTGAAGTTCCTTCACGTCGCTTTTTAGAAGTGCGGTACGGATATTCTGCGGTATATTCCCTTCTTTCAGGGTTGCATTAAAATCGATTTCTCCGAACAGTTCCTTTGCGTCTTCTGATAATGCTGCAACTCCGTTTCCAACGGTATCACCTGTTCCAGACAAAACGCTGCCCGTAACGGACGAGACCGCTCCAAGAGTATTCACCGTCAATTTTTGCCGCACCGACAGCCAGAAAGATTCCCAGTACCACAGCCACAATCAGTGTGGTCGCCCAGACCAGAAATCCGTGTATCATTCCGTCCATACCGGCCAGTTTCCCGGCCACAAAGCCTCCTGCAGCCATGCCGGCAACCAGAATGATAGCGGATCCGATTCCAACAGCAGTGCCGATGCCCGCAACCGGGTGATCTGATAATGGATCAAACATAAACAAACCAATACTTGAATTTAAAATAGACAGTAACACGGATATTGCCAATACAGTCATGACACCGCCGAAAACACTGCCCCAGGACACTCTACCCTTCAGTCCTGCGAAACTTAATTTTTTCATAATTGTCAGGTTTTTAATTAATACTATGATTTGTATCTCTATAAAAAACAGCATTGAAAGAATATTTGTTTGATGAATATTTGTCATTTCAACAGATATTTGTGTTAAAAAACGCATGTATATATAAAGTTATATTTGATGCCGTTATATATAAATCCAAGAATTTGCACCTTATATATCTATGATGTACTTTCACTGCCAATACAGGCTTCTGACACCCTCCGACTTCTTAAATAGATGTTAAATCCATTTCTATTTTTCGAACCATCCTTTTTAACGGGCTGTTTTTTAAACAAAGGTTATGACAAAGTAATTCATTAGATTATGCACAGTCATAACTACACAACAGACAGTACAACGTGTGTGACATATTTATTGTATTACTATTAATTTATTTAATTATGAAAAATCTATCTTTGTTTTAGCACTAAGCATGAGTATTCTTACCATGCATGCGCAAAATGACCGTACGGCCCTTGAAGGCACACGCCCTGGTGATAACTGGTCTATTGAACTGAAAGCTGGTGCTGTAAACCCCCTTTGACTCACAGCTCCTTCTTAAAAAATGCCCGACCGGCCTTCGGATTCGGAATCGGAAAACAACTTACTCCTATATTCGGTCTAGGTATTCAAGGTATGGGATATGTAAATACCTCAGCCAGCAAAACTGCATTTGATGCTTCCGAAGTGAGCTTACTCGGTAAAGTCAACCTGATGAATCTCTTTGGAGGTTATATGGGCGAACCACGCGTTTTTGAAATCGAGACTCTGACAGGTATCGGCTGGCTACATTACTATCAGAATGGCCCCGGTGATACAAATTCCTGGTCTACACGCCTTGGTCTGAACTTGAACTTCAACCTAGGTGAGGAAAAAGCATGGACATTCGGTATCAAACCAGCTATCGTATATGATATGCAAGGAGACTTCAGCAAAACTAAAAGCCGTTTCAACGCCAACAATGCCACTTTTGAACTGACTGCCGGACTGACCTACCATTTCATATGCAGCAACGGCTCACATCATTTCACAACAGTGAAGCCTTACGACCCAGTAGAAGTAGGCGAGCTAAATGATGCAGTCAACCGCCTGCGATCACAACTGAGCGACAAGGACATGCAACTGAGCAATGCCGTACAACAGGCCAACAACTTACAAAAGGAACTGGCAGATTGCAGAACCCAAGCTGCCAACATAGAAACCGTGGTAAAAACCAACCGCATTCCAGAATCCATCATCACCTTCAGACAAGGAAAGTCTGTGGTTGATGCTTCCCAACTGCCTAATGTGGAACGTGTAGCCATTTACATGAAAAAACCATCCCGAAGCTAAAGTCGTCATCAAAGGATATGCCTCTCCCGAAGGTAACCTCGCTTTCAATGAGAAACTGGCAAAAGCACGTGCCCAAGCTGTGAAGTCTATACTTGTAAAAAAATTACAAGATTAACGACACCCGCATTACCGCCGAAGGACAAGGAATCGGTGATATGTTCTCCGAACCGGACTGGAACCGTGTCAGCATTTGTACTATCGAAGAAGGCAAATAATCTACTACCGTAAACGGAAAGCAAATTTCAATAAAACGGCTTTCCCATTTCTCACTCCCCCTTACTTTCTTCCTGTTTCTCAACAGGAAGAAAGTAAGGGGGAATTAACAAAATATATTATGGACTTACATTCAGGTTTACCCTATTGGATCGTCAGAAATTCCCTATTGGACTATTTCCACCCTTTGGAGGATGATCTGTCAACAGATATCGTCATCGTAGGTTCGGGTATAACAGGCGCTTTGATGGCACACGAATTGTGTCGTGCCGGAATAGAATGTTGCGTGATTGACAAACGCAGCATCGCAACCGGAAGCTCTGCTGCAAGTACCGCTTTACTACAATATGAAATAGACGTACCCCTCTGCCGGATGGCAAAAATCATCAGCGAAGAAAATGCAGCAACCGCCTATCATGCATGCCTGCAATCCATTTCTGATATAAAGAAAGTACTAAAGGAAACAGATGTCGATGCCGGATTTGAGCAATTGTCCAGCGTCTTTTATGCCAGCTGCTCGGCAGACAACAAACTTCTGGAACAAGAATACGAAATACGGCAAAAGCATGAATTGCCGGTCAATCTGCTCAAGAAACAAGAAATCAGAAAACGATATAAGGTGAAAGTGCCCGGCAATGCCCTGGTGAATGAAACATCCGCACAGATGGATGCCTACAGAGCTGCAACCGGACTGCTCACCTATCATATGAAGGAGAACGGTCTGAAGGTCTTTACCCATACCAACATAAAGAAGTGCACTGAAACATCTGATGGCTGTATCATGATAACAGACAAAGGAAATAAAATTAAGTGCGGATATGTAATCGTAGCCACCGGATTTGAGGCCGGACAATTCCTTCCCAAAAAAAATTATGGATTTGACTTCTACTTATGCACTCATATCACATCCGGTAGCCCCCGAATATCTCTGGCCGGAACATTGCCTGATCTGGGAAACAGCCGATCCATATCTTTATATCCGTACCACCGACGGAAACCGTATTATTGTAGGTGGTGAGGATGAAAAGTTCAGCGATCCAGAACACCGTGACTCACTACTCAGAAAGAAAATCCGTATCTTGGAGAGAAAAATCAGAAAACTATTCCCCGATATCCCTTTCAAAACAGAAATGGCATGGTGCGGTACCTTCAGTAGCACCAAAGACGGGCTACCTTTCATCGGCAATTGGCCCGGCAAGGAACGAATATTTTTCGATCTGGGATATGGCGGAAACGGAATCACTTTCAGCATGATCGGAGCGCAAATAATTTGTCATAAGCTGCAAGATATTAAAGATGAACGTAGTCACGTTTTCGGCTATGATAGAATCGAAAAATATTGGTAAGACAGACAAGAAGAAAAGACCTCTCTCTCTGTGCATTCTTTTAGGTACGGATTTCACGGTTTTAATTTACCCCGCGTAATCCGTGCCTAAAATATTATCATAATGACAAGTCTCATATACTTTTGACATTACCTTTGTATACTCCTATACAAACATCCCAAAACAAAAATAAATCGGTCACTTCTATCAACCAACACATTTTTATTTTGGGATATTCCTATCTATTCAGCATAAACAGCTATGTGACCATCAATACCTTTCAAGACCGGTCCCCAGCCACTGTGCCATACGAGGCTTACCATAAAAGTAATAGAACAACAATCCTACCCAACTGGTCAAAACTACCAGGATAATGGCTATTAACCTTCTTTCCGCCGGCGCATGAATACGCCATATCTCTAGAGCAGCTTTGATAGTTAAGACCAATCCTATAATCCATATTACAAATCCAATCATAATTCTTCTTTATATAAGATATTACTACTAACAGAATGATATATAAAAAAATCAATCAAGATTTTTTACTTGCTTCATTTTTTTACATCTTCATACCCTTCCTTTATTTCTGTCTTGGCCTTTTCAGCTCCTTGTTTGACATCTTTCTTCGCATCTTTCAACGCGTCCTTTACAGCATCAGCGCCATCTTGAACTTTATCGGCTACCTTATCCACTACAACTTTTCCGGTATCCGCCACTTTTTCCTTAGCTTCATCTAACAGGTCTTCCGTCTGACCGGTTATCTTATGAAAAACGTTACATACTTTTTCCTTCAATTTCTTGGCTTTTGAAGTACGTGAGAAACGATAAGCCAGAGTACCGATGACCGTACCTATTCCCAGGCCGATCCATAAACTAGAATTTTCTATTTTCCATAATTAAGTTGGTTTTTAAACGATTAAAATAATTAAAGTTCAATTTTCTTTCTGTTATAAGACAGAGAAGCGATCCCAGATAACAATGTACCATAAAAAAAGTACATAAACTATTTTTTTAAAGTAAACACACTCAGTTCTGAGATTTACATGTAAATATATAGATAGATATATCATCCGCTTATTTCCAATATAAAGGCATATCCTGCGATCCTTTATTTTATTATCACTTTACCTACCTGCGGGAACTTGAAAAGAAATAAACTATTGCCCCGATGACAGAACTGGCTATTAGCCTGACCCGCAAATCAAAACTTAGACTTTTCATGGCTGTAGATTTTAATAATGAAACAATCCTGATATTTTATCCTTTCGTAACAATGCAGGTTCAGTCAGTTACGACAATGTAATATACCACTTGCTCCTTTCTCTACAAACTGGCAATTCAAATGTAACCAACTTTAATCCCTGCCATATACTAAAAACACAGCATTAAAAAAAGTGGTTCGAGGCATAAAACGGAATTAACATCATTTTTTGCTTTATAAAAAATTGAGAAAAGCGCTCGTATATTAACATCAAAAGTCTTTGTATATGTAACAATATATAGCAAACAAATGTAAGCAAACGTTTGTTATTTCCATTAAAAGGAGATCATTCTTCTTTTAAATAAATATTTTATTAACTAAATGCCTTAATTATGAAAAAATTATTCTTGCTGGCCATGATTGCATTGGCATCTGTGGGCATAAATGCCCAAACAGTTAAAGGTGAAGGCTCTTTGATGGGCAACATCGGTTATCAAACGAACTATGAGAGGTTCGGTTTGGGAGTACAAGGACGTTACGCGATAGCGAATAATCTCCGGATTGCTCCGGATGTAACGTTCTATTTTCCTAAAGACAAGATTACCGGATTGGATGTGAGCGTGAATTTCCATTATGTATTCAATTTCAAGAAAGACGGTCAGGGATTTTCCGTATACCCTCTTGCAGGCATCGGCATGCAAAATAATTTCTATGGGAAAAAGAGTATGGAAGTAGACGGTAAAGAAATAGAAATAGACCGAAGCAACTCCACCAAATTCGCCTTTAATCTGGGAGGGGGTATTACACTACCTATCTCCGAACGTAGTTATCTGAATGCCGAGGCTAGGTTTATGTTTGCCAAGGATGACAATGTAGCTATCATGCTGGGATATGGGTACAGATTCTAATGAACTACCCCGAAAAGTTTGACAGTAAATTGTTTACTTATTTAAGAAAGAGTCCGATATTACATTGGGCTCTTTTCCTTTTAACCCAAAAAGAAATTCTTAACTATGGTATTATTCAGATGACTACTTTTACGAAGGTATGCTTTGTATGACATGATATTCTTTAAGTCGTTTATGATACCCCCAGTGCTGATATTACCATTATTAACCGGAATGCAAAACAAGGCCCTCCAATTGTCAGGTCTCACGTATTTCAACCACTTTCGTTGCTACCGCATATTCATCCGGGAAAATTTTGCTTCCCATTTCATTAGCCCATGCTTTAGTGAATTCTGCACCTGCGTAGACAATAATAGCAGAATAATAAATCCATGTAATAAAAACAACCATGAATGCCGCTGCACCATAGATAGTTCCTACATTCGCAATTCCGATGTAAAAGGATATTCCCCATTGCCCTATCAACAACAATACCGTTGTCACTACAGCTCCAATAACAACATCCTTACTTTTTATTTTCGCATCAGGCAGAACCTTGAAAATCAATACAAAAATAATAACCGTAACACCTATGTTTAATACTTGTCCCACAACTTTCACAATAAACCCTGCCACTTCCGGATAGCTGGCCATAAACTTATTGCTCAAGTCTCCAATAATATTGGTTATACTAAATGTTATCAGAAGCACGAAAGCAAATACTAAAATTATCGAGAATGAAAGTAACCGATTCTGAATATATTTCAGCCAACTCTTCTTTGGCACGGCCTTTATTCCCCAAATCGAATTTAAGGAACTTTGTATTTCTGCAAAAATGGTAGTAGCACCAAATATAGAAATTCCCAGGCTAACAATAGCTGCAGATGCGGAAGAGTCCGTTCTTTCTGCATTTTCTATAATTAAGCGAAGTGCCCCAATTACCTCCGCTCCCACTATCGGTTCCAACTGAATATACAACTGATTAGCCAAATCCATATGCAAAGCTACCCCAATAGTAACTAAAAGAGAAAGAAAGGGGATAATTGAAAATAGTGTCGCATAAGCTAACGATCCGCTTAATCTAGTGACACTATCATCAATAAACCCTTGTCCGGTATCCTTTACAATCTTGATTAATAAGGATAGGCTTAACTTTTTCTTTCCTATGAATTGTTCCGTCATCTCATGCCTTTTTTTACCCAAACAGCAAGATTACGCGCATCCACAGAGAACTCTCCATTTCCTTCTTTATCCAAAGTTACTTCATCCGGAATACTTCCGGTAATTTCGCACCACACTTCACCTGCATGTTCTTTCCCTAAACACATCGTTTTACTTCCCGCTTCATCATTCGAGATTAAAAATACCAAGCCTGAATTAACATGTTCCCCATCTCCTGTACGAATAAAGCCTACGGTTGATGGATGGTCGAAATAATCAACTTGATCACCATACGCATACTTTTTCCTTGCATTCAATAGAATATCTATAATTTTAGTATGTGGCGATTTCTCTCCTTTCACCCCATAATAATCACCATAGAACAAACAGGGATAACCATCCTTCAGCAGAAAAATAAGACCATACGCCAATGGCTTGAACCAAGCTTCAACCTGTGATTCCAAAGAACTTCCATGCTGCGAATCATGATTATCAACAAAAGTCACAGCAAGTTCACAATGGTGCTCCACTAAAGTATTCTTCAGAATATTCCGCAAATCATAATCTTTTCCTTCTTGTGATGCCTGAAACATATTATAATGTAACGGAACATCAAACAAGTTAACTTTATGCCCTACTGCTTCCAGATAATTATCCAATCTTTCCAAGTCACCGTTCCAATATTCTCCCACAGCATAGAAGTCATCACCTCTCTCACTTCTTACCGTATCCAGAAACTGTGCAACGAACTGATCTTTCATATGCTTAATTGCATCCAAACGCATTCCATCAAGATCAAGTTCATTTGAAACCCATTTGCCCCAACGATTCAGTTCGGCGACAACCTCAGGGTGATCCAGGTCAATATCATTACATAAAAGAAAATCGTAATTGCCATTCTCTCCATCTACACCATCACTCCAGGCTTTTCCTTCTCCTTGAATCTGAAATATACCACTTCGCTTTCGAGCATCATCAAATCCAGTCCCGGAAAAATGATAATAATGCCACTTAAAATCCGAATATTTATCTTTACGTCCATGAAAGCTATATCCGGTCCATCCTTGTATTTCATAAGGTTTCCCCAAAGCTTTATTTCTTTGATCAGGATCTACTTCCACCACCATAAACTTTTCCGTAAAATCACCACCTGCTTTATGATTCAAAACGACATCCAGATATACAGCAATCTTATTTTTGTGAAGTTCATCAATCATCTCCTTCAATTCATCTTTCGTTCCGTATTTAGTCCTCACAGTTCCTTTTTGTTCAAACTCACCCAAATCATACAAATCATAAGTAGCATACCCTTCATCCTGCTGTTCATCTGCTTTATATGCAGGTGGTATCCAGATCGCTGTCACACCTATTTCATGTAGATGCGACGCATCCTCTCTCAACTGTTTCCACAACTTTCCGTCATTCGGAAGATTCCACTCAAAATACTGCATCATTACTCCATTTTCCATAACTATTTAATTTAAAATTGATGAGTAACTTAACAAAATAAATAATAAGATGGTTCCCACTATAAATGTAAATTATAGTTTAGTAAGGAAAAAAGTATAACACAACATCACATTAAGCATTATTAAAAACGCCTCCAATGATTTTTAACCATCTCCAATGGAGTAATGCAAATTATCTTAATATTTCTTTTCATATACATAATTTACTTGATTATGAATAGGAACTTTTTCTTTATCCGTTTGCTTTTTACATAATCCAAAATCAAGGATATTCCATAAAATGTTTAATTTAAAAAAATTTCCAGCTATGTTAGAAAGAGAAATCTGGGGAAATACTTTAGAAGACTGGGGTATTTCCATACTTATTATTTTAGGAACAATTGTTTTGATGAAGTTAATATCATTCTTCAGCAGAAAAGTACTCAATCCATTTATCACCCGTACCAATAATCGGCTGGATGATATAATTTATTATTCTTTAGAATCGCCCGTCAAGCTTGCAATTATGTTATTAGGTATTTGGATAGCTATTCACAGGCTTGTTTCTCCGGATAGTTTTGTAAAAGTAATAGATAATGCTTACAAGATACTGATTATTCTGGATATCACATGGATATTTGCCCGATTATCCAGTAGTTTATTGCAAATCTACTGGGGACGACAATCGGATGGACAAAACAACAAAATGATGCCCATTATCAGACGGACAATACTGGTCATTGTGTGGATAATCGGTCTTGTAATGGCCTTAAGTAATATTGGAGTCAATATTGGTGCATTATTAGGTACTCTGGGTATTGGAGGTATCGCATTTGCCTTAGCAGCCCAAGACACTGTAAAAAATGTGTTCGGCGCTTTCACTATATTGACAGATAAGCCTTTCAACATAGGTGATACGATTCGCGTGGATAATATCGAAGGTACTGTGATTGATGTTGGAGTTCGAAGTACAAAAATCATGGACTACAATAAACGTATCATCACTTTCCCTAATTATAAAGTTACAGATGCTTCTATCATAAATATCTCTTCCGAACCGATGCGTCGAGTCGTCTTGAAACTTGGATTGACATACAACACAACATCCGAAAAAATGAAAGAAGCTTTAAATATACTGAAAGCCATTCCTAAAAGAATAGAAAATGTATCTTCCAAACCATCAGATACCACAGCTGTTTTTACAGAATACACAGACTCTGCACTGAACATCATGTACATATATTTTATAGAAAAACAGGGAGATATTTTAATGGTAACTTCAAATGTAAATATGGAGATTCTAGACTCATTCAATAAAGCAGGCATTGATTTCGCATTCCCAACACGAACGATTTACGTTGAAAAGGATGAATTGGCTGATTTGGCAAAAGAGAAAAAATAGTACGCACACATTTATCCTCAAATCACCCCACTAATATAAATCCAAATGTAACCAAAAAAAATACCCGACGGTATATAATGATTTCTATACCGCCGGGATAATACAGATACTTTTTTCAATTCTATCACACTCATACCACACCAATACTCAACCCATATCTACCTTATTTACAATTATCTGAAAAAGATTCAAGTACCTTTTTCGCCATTTCAACCCGTTTCTTTAAATACATGCAGACAGTTTCCCATCGATAATAAGGAAAACGGGAAGTTGAAACAGGAAGTGTCATTTCTTTTTCATTCAAAAGAAATTTCACCCATATTTCTCGAGCCTTGTCATGATAAAAAATCCACTGTACATTAGCAGCCATCGGAGCAATCTCATAATCTTTCCAATATTTAGATACAGAATCAGGAACAACAACTTTAACATCTGTTCCTTCTATACCCATTAATGCTACAAAAGGAATAACTGTCTCTGCATGAGCAAAACGAAAGTTCGCCCTGGTATCCGACTTGCCCTTTATCACTTCATCAGCTGAATGAATAAATTCTGATA
>ENA-OPYU01000376-OPYU01000376.1-human-gut-metagenome-genome-assembly--contig:-NODE-376-length-18143-cov-4.130662_pt1 | contig 18143 bp, 26 predicted proteins | sample MGYA00242637_ERZ504482 | MGnify/ENA primary metagenome ERZ504482 (study PRJEB26092, sample SAMD00036237) | human gut metagenome | host: Homo sapiens | study: EMG produced TPA metagenomics assembly of... | reverse complement strand
TAACACAACGGTGGAAAATATAAAAGAAGTTAATTATATGGAAAAAGAAGGTATAAATAAAGGCGATAAAATATTGATTTTAAGCAAAATTTGGGTATACTGTAAGAACATTGTATACAAAATGTAAGGAGATAAATAAGATGGATAAAATGGAATTGAAAGCACTTGGAAAGATTAATCTGGGTCTGGATGTTCTGGGACGGAGAGAGAACGGTTATCACGATGTGCGGATGGTGATGCAGACGGTATACCTGTATGACCAGATCCGGATGGAAAAGACGGAAAAAAACCGGGTATAGAATTGTTGACGAATCTTTTTATCTGCCCGTGAATGAGAATAACCTGGCGTATCAGGCAGCAGACCTTCTGATGAAGGAGTTTCATGTAAAGGAAGGCGTGAAGATCACATTAGATAAACATATACCGGTAGCGGCAGGAATGGCAGGCGGAAGTTCGAACGCAGCAGCAGTACTGTTCGGGATCAACCGTATGTTTTCGCTTGGACTTTCACAGAAAGAACTGATGGAAAGAGGCGTGACACTGGGAGCAGATGTTCCTTATTGTGTTATGCGCGGAACCGTTCTTGCAGAAGGGATAGGAGAGATCCTCACACCACTTCCGGCATGTCCGAAATGCCATGTGCTGATCGCAAAACCGCCGATCAGTGTGTCGACAAAACTGGTCTATGAGAAGCTGGATTCCCATGAGATTGAGAATCATCCGGATATTGACGGAATCATCGATGGGCTGTATGACCAGGATATTACAAAAGTAGCATCCCGGATGGGAAATGTACTGGAGAAAGTAACAATCGAAGAATATCCGGTTATTGAACAGATTAAAAATGTCATGAAGGAGCAGGGGGCACTGAATGCGATGATGAGCGGAAGTGGTCCAACGGTATTCGGCCTTTATGAGACAAAAGAGAAAGCAAGAAAAGCAGCAGCAAAGATAAGAGAAAAGCAATTAGCAAAGCAGGTGTATGTGACCGGCATACATAATGCAAGGAGGAAATAGGCATGGAACCGAATTTTAAAGTAAACATGAATGAGTATCTGCCACTTAGAGACGTCGTGTTCAATACTTTGAGACAGGCGATTCTTCGAGGTGAGTTAAAACCGGGAGAAAGACTGATGGAGATCCAGCTTGCCAATAAACTGGGAGTCAGCCGTACTCCGATCCGTGAAGCTATCCGTAAGCTGGAGCTGGAAGGTCTTGTGCTGATGATCCCGAGAAAGGGAGCGGAAGTCGCAGAGATCACAGAGAAGAATATGCGGGATGTCCTGGAAGTAAGAAAGGCTTTGGAAGAACTGGCGGTTCAGCTTGCATGTGAGAAGATCACAGATGAAGAGATCGAAGAGATGAAGAAAGCGGCCGAAGAGTTCAAGATGATCTTAAAAAGCAAGGATATCACAGAGATTGCGGAAGCCGATGTACGTTTTCATGATATCATTTACATGGCAACGGATAATCAGAAACTGATTCTGCTTCTGAATAACCTGCGTGAGCAGATGTACCGTTATCGTGTGGAATATCTGAAGCGTGAAGAAGCATATCCACAGCTCATTGCAGAACATGCGGCAATTATCGAGTATATCAGCAAAGGGGAGAAGAAAGCTGCAACAGATGTTATGTGTAAACATATCGATAATCAGGTAACGACCGTGATCGATGTGATCCGTACAAAGCAGAACTAGAAAACAAAAAATTCAGAAAGTATGCCAGGAGTGTATAGATAAGAACCATTGTGTCAAGACTTCCTGTATCAGTAAGAATTACCGTTCATGCAGTATCCGTGAACGGTAAGAGGCAGGAAGGAGATACATAGATGAAACGGGAAAGAATTTGCCTGATTATAGCATGTCTGCTGTCATTTGCGCTGACAACCGGGATTATGGAACGGCGTATGGAAGTTGTTCATGCGGAGATTGCACAGACGCAGAAGACGCTGGCAGAGGAAGTGTTCCGCTTTCATGTGATCGCAGAAAGCAACAGTGTGAAGGATCAGCGGATTAAATTGCACGTCCGGGATACGGTACTTAGCTATATGAAATCACAGATGCCGGAAACGGAGCGTAAAAGTGCACAGTTAACGAAAGACTGGGTGAAAAAGCATCAGAAGGAACTGGTGAAGACTGCTGATGAAGTGTTAAAAAAAGAAGGCGTGTCATACCGGGCACAGGCAAAGGTGACGAGCTGCTATTTCCCGGATAAACGGTATGGTGATATCATATTTCCGGAAGGAGAGTATGAGGCGCTGAGGATCACTCTCGGAAGCGGAAAAGGACATAACTGGTGGTGCGTGCTGTACCCGAGCCTGTGCTTTACCAATGCGACCTGTGCGGTGGTTGATGAAGACGGAAAAAAAGAACTGAAAGAAGCACTCAGTGCAGAAGAATATGAGATGGTAACTGCTGCTTCGGAATTCAAGATAAAATGGTTTTTCTTCGGGAATTCCGATAAGAATACGGAAGAAGAGCATATAAAGGAGTCAGACTAACTATGAGAGACAATCAATATACTACAGAGGGAAGAATCCGGTTCAGTGAAGTGGATCATACCAGAAGAATCACACTGCCGGGGATCGTGAATTATTTTCAGGACTGCAGCACATTTCAATCGGAAGATCTCGGACTGGGAATCATGCATTGCAGCGAGCGGAAAAGAGCCTGGATCCTGTCGTCGTGGCAGGTAGTCGTAGAACGGTATCCGGAGATAGGAGAGAAGATACAGACCAGTACCTGGGCGACAGATTTCAAGGGATTGTTCGGGGAGCGTAATTTCTGCATGACAGATGAGAATGGAAACGATGTCGCATATGCCAATTCCCTGTGGGTATACATGGATATAGAGAGAGGACGTCCGGCAAGACCGGATGAATCAGAGATTGCCCCATATGGAACCGGAGAGCCATATGAGATGACATACGAATCCAGAAAGATTCCTCTTCCAACAGAATCGGAAGAACTGGAAAGCTTTCCGGTGCGCAGATATCATATCGACACGAATGAGCATGTTAATAACTGCCAGTATGTGCAGATGGCACTGGAGTCGCTTCCGAAAGACAAAGAAGTACACCAGATGCGAGTGGAATATAAGAAATCTGCAGTATATGGTGATATGATCTATCCGCGGATTGCAGCAGAAGATGACAGAACAGTCGTTGAATTATGTGATGAAAATGCAAAGCCGTATGCAGTGATCGAATTCAGATTTGCGTAAGCAGGTAACAGATACATTAAAAAGAGAAGGAAACAGAGAGGAAATATATGGGATTAACAGATTATTTGGGAAAGAAAAGAAGATTGATGATCGTCAAAGAAGTGGAGTTCGGAGTATATCTGGGAAACAAAGATGACAAAGTTCTGCTTCCGAAAAAACAGGTGCCGAAAGATGTAGAAGTCGGAGATCCGGTAGAAGTATTCTTATACAAAGATTCCTCCGACCGTCTGATCGCAACCACACAGGAACCGAAGATCACGCTGGATGAACTGGCTGTACTGAAGGTTGCAGACACAGGAAGAATCGGAGCATTCCTTGACTGGGGACTGGAGAAAGATCTTCTTCTTCCATTCAAAGAGCAGACTGCGAAAGTGAAAAAAGGTGATGAAGTTCTGGTTGCACTTTACGTGGACAAGTCCGGAAGACTTTGTGCAACGATGAAAGTATATGAGAAGCTTCGTACAGATTCTCCATATAAAAAGGATGATCATGTAGAAGGAATCATTTACGAGACGAGTGATAACTTTGGCGTGTTTGTGGCAGTGGATAACTGTTACAGTGCATTAATTCCAAAGAGAGAAGCTTTTGGCAGGTTAAAAGTCGGTGATCGTGTATCTGCCAGAGTCCTGAAAGTAAGAGAGGACGGAAAATTAGACTTAAGTGTCAGAGAAAAAGCATTTCTTCAGATGGATGAGGATGCAGCGCTGATCATGAAACGTATGGAAGAATATGGCGGGAAGCTTCCGTTTAATGACAAGGCGGATCCGGAACTGATCAAACAGGAATTCGGATTGAGTAAAAATGCGTTCAAACGTGCTGTCGGAAGACTTCTTAAAGAAGGTCGTATAAAAATTTCAGAAAAGAATATTGAAATGAAAAAGAAATAAGGTATAATAAAAGCATTAAGATTGTTAATAATAAAATGAATAAAAAGGAGAATGAGAAATGAAAGTACAGAATATTACAGATATCGAAGGATTTTTCAAAGTAGTTGATTCTTGTGAAGGAAAAGTTGAACTTGTAACAGGTGAAGGTGACAGACTGAACTTAAAGTCAAAATTATCTCAGTATGTATCTATGGCAAATATCTTCTCTAACGGAGAAATTCCGGAATTGGAAATCGTTGCTCATGAGCCACAGGATATCGATAAACTTGTAAAATTCATGCTTCTTGGAACTGGAAAAGAAGACTAAAACAAACATGAATGTTTGAGAGGGTGTTCCCTGAAGGGAGCACCTTTTTTCAATATATTTAACAGGAAGGGAGAAAGCTATGAGCTTTGCACATCTTCACGTCCATACAGAGTACAGCCTGTTGGATGGCTCAAATAAAATTAAAGAATGTGTAGCCAGGGTAAAAGAACTCGGGATGAACAGTGTGGCGATTACGGACCATGGTGTGATGTATGGTGTTATTGATTTTTACCGTGCGGCAAAAGCAGCAGGAATCAAACCGGTTCTCGGGTGCGAGGTCTATGTTGCACCGGGATCCCGATTCGATAAAGAGGCTGTCGGAAGCGGTGATGACCGTTACTACCATCTGGTACTTCTGGCAGAAAATGATATCGGATATCACAATCTGATGAAGATCGTATCCAGAGGATTTACGGAAGGCTATTATTATAAACCGAGGGTAGATATCGAAGTACTGCAGGAATTTCATGAAGGGATCATTGCGCTCAGTGCATGTCTGGCCGGTGAGGTACAGAAGAATATCCTGCGTGGGATGTATGAAGAAGGAAAGGCAGCGGCACTTAGGTATCAGGACATTTTCGGAAAAGGGAATTTTTTCCTGGAACTGCAGGATCATGGGATGCAGGAGCAGCAGATCGTGAATCAGTCGCTCCTTCGTATGGCTCAGGAGACGGGGATTGAGCTTGTTGCGACGAATGATGTACATTATACCTATGCCGAAGATGTAAAGCCTCATGATATTCTGTTGTGTATCCAGACTGGAAAGAAACTGGAAGATGAAGACCGTATGCGGTATGAAGGCGGTCAGTATTATATTAAGTCTGAGGAAGAGATGCGGCAGCTGTTTCCATATGCACTGCAGGCGCTTGAGAATACACAGAAGATTGCGGACCGTTGTAATGTGGAGATTGAATTCGGTGTTACCAAATTGCCGAAATATGATGTGCCGGAGGGATATACTTCCTGGGAATATCTGAATAAGCTTTGCTTTGATGGCCTGAAAGAACGTTATCCGGACGGGGATCATTCGCTGAAAGAACGTCTGGAGTATGAGTTGTCGGTCATTCAATCTATGGGATATGTGGATTATTTTCTGATCGTGTGGGATTTTATCAATTATGCAAGAACACAGGGAATCAAGGTCGGACCGGGACGAGGTTCGGCGGCAGGAAGTATCGTATCGTATTGTCTGGGAATCACAAGTATTGATCCGATCAAGTATCAGCTGCTGTTCGAGCGGTTCCTGAACCCGGAACGAGTATCCATGCCGGATATTGACGTGGACTTCTGCTTCGAAAGGCGGCAGGAAGTTATCGATTATGTGGGAAGAAAGTACGGTGCAGACCGGGTGGTACAGATTGTAACTTTTGGTACGATGGCGGCCCGCGGAGTCATCCGTGATGTGGGACGTGTGATGGATCTCCCATATGCATTTGTAGACAGCATTGCGAAGATGGTGCCGACAGAGCTGAATATTACGTTGGATAAAGCACTGAAGATGAATCCGGAATTCAAGAAACTGTATCAGGAAGATGAAAAGGTAAAGGAACTGATCGATATGTCGAGAAGACTGGAAGGTCTTCCGAGACATACATCCATGCATGCGGCAGGTGTCGTGATCGGTCAGAGGGCAATAGAGGAGTTTGTGCCTCTTTCACTTGGATCCGATGGCTCTGTGACAACACAGTTTACCATGACAACCCTGGAAGAACTGGGACTTTTGAAGATGGATTTCCTGGGACTTCGTACATTAACAGTTATCCAGGATGCAGAACGCCTGGCAGGTATCAGCAGTGGAAAGACGATTGATATCAATAAGATAGATTATGATGATAAAGCAGTCCTTGCATCCATCGGAACAGGAAAGACGGACGGAGTATTCCAGCTTGAAAGCGCCGGTATGAAGAACTTCATGAAAGAACTGAAGCCACAGAATCTGGAAGATATTATCGCCGGTATTTCATTATACCGTCCGGGTCCGATGGACTTCATCCCGCAGTATATCAAAGGCAAGAATAACCCGGAAAGCATTACTTATGACTGCCCGCAGCTGGAACCGATCCTTGCGCCGACTTACGGCTGTATCGTATATCAGGAGCAGGTTATGCAGATCGTGCGTGATCTGGCAGGTTATACACTCGGACGAAGTGACCTCCTGCGAAGAGCAATGTCCAAGAAGAAGGGCGACGTCATGCAGAAAGAACGTCAGAACTTTGTGTATGGGAATCCGGATGAGGGCGTACCAGGCTGTATTGCCAATGGAATCGACGAGAAGACGGCAAATAAGATCTATGATGAAATGATTGATTTTGCCAAATATGCATTTAACAAGTCGCATGCTGCGGCATATGCGGTGGTATCTTATCAGACAGCCTGGTTAAAATATTATTATCCGGTAGAATTTATGGCAGCACTTATGACTTCCGTGATCGATAATCCGGGGAAAGTGTCAGAGTATATTTACAGCTGCCGGCAGATGGGAATTAAGATCCTTCCGCCGGATATCAATAAAGGAGAGGGAAGCTTCTCCGTTGACAGCGGTAACATCCGTTATGGTCTGGCGGCGATCAAGAGTATCGGAAAGCCGGTGATAGAATCGATCATCAAAGAAAGAAAAAACGGAGGGCCATTCAGCAACCTGAAAGACTTTATCGAGCGGCTGTCCGGAAAAGAGGTCAATAAGCGTACGATAGAAAGCTTTATCAAGTCCGGAGCATTTGACAGTCTGGGTGGTACAAGAAAGCAGTTCATGGTGGTCTATGTGCAGATTCTGGATCAGGTGAACCGGGAGCGGAAATACTCTATGACGGGACAGCTTTCACTGTTCGATATCGTAAGTGATGATCAGAAATCAGAATTCGATATACCACTTCCGGATGTTGGCGAGTATGAAAAAGAGACAAAGCTTGCATTTGAAAAAGAAGTGCTCGGAGTATATCTGAGCGGACACCCACTGGAAGACTATGAAGAAAATGGAGAAAAAATATATCCAGGACGACGTTGGATTTCCAGCTGGATGATGAAACCGGAAGAACGAAGGTGCATGACGGCGCAAAAGAGATTGTCGGAGGTATGATTACGAATAAGACGATCAAGTATACCAAGACAAATAAAGTGATGGCATTTATCACACTGGAAGATCTGGTTGGATCGGTAGAAGTCGTGATCTTCCCGAGAGATTTTGAAAAGAATCAGATGTATCTGAATGAGGAAGCCAAGGTATTCATCAAGGGCCGTGTATCAGAGGAAGATGATGCACCGAGCAAACTGATCTGCGAACAGGTGATTCCATTTGCTCAGACGCGAAAGGAATTATGGCTGCAGTATCCAGATAAAGAGACATATCTTCAGCAGGAAGGAATGCTGCAGGATATTTTGAAAGTCTCTGAAGGAATGGATGAAGTTATCATTTATTGCAAAAAAGAAAAAGCAGTAAAACGCCTGCCGAAAGGCTGGAATGTGACAGCAGATGAGGTGTTGTTGAGCAGATTGACGAATTATCTTGGTGAAAGTTGTGTAAAAGTTATAGAAAAACCCATTGAAAGCGTGCATTAATTCATGTACAATATCATCGGAGAGAAATGATAATGGTTAGAAGATAATTGGAACAAACTAATACAATGGAGGAATGAATCATGGCAGACAAAAAAGTAATTCGTACAATAGGTGTATTGACAAGTGGTGGAGATGCTCCTGGAATGAACGCAGCAATCCGTGCCGTTGTTCGTACAGCACTGGGTAAAGGACTGAAAGTAAGAGGTATCAGAAGAGGATATCAGGGACTTTTAAACGAGGAAATTATCGATCTGTCAGCCAGAGACGTATCCGATACAATTGAGCGCGGAGGTACAATTCTTCAGACAGCCCGTTGTGCAGAGATGCGTACAGAGGAAGGTCAGCAGAAAGCAGCAGCTATCTGTTAAAAAATATGGTATTGATGGTCTGGTAGTCATCGGTGGTGACGGATCATTTGCCGGAGCTCAGAAACTTGCTAACTTTGGAATCAACACAATTGGACTTCCGGGAACGATCGATCTCGATATTGCCTGTACGGAATATACAATTGGATTTGATACAGCCGTTAATACAGCTATGCAGGCTATTGACAAAGTACGTGATACATCAACTTCTCATGAGAGATGCTCTATCATCGAGGTTATGGGTAGAGATGCTGGATACCTTGCACTGTGGTGCGGTATTGCAAATGGAGCAGAGAAGATCCTGATGCCTGAAGAACATGATTATGACGAAGAGAAGATTATTGAAGATATTCAGGAATCAAGAAAACGTGGAAAGAAGAACTACATCATCATCAATGCAGAGGGTGTTGGAGATTCTATGAACATGGCTAAGAGAATTGAAGAAGCAACCGGTATGGAGACAAGAGCAACTATTCTCGGACACATGCAGCGTGGTGGAAGCCCGACATGTAAAGACAGAGTATACGCTTCTATCATGGGAGCAAAAGCCGTAGATCTTCTGCTTGAAGGAAAGACAAACCGTGTTGTAGGTTACAAACATGGAGAGTATGTAGACTTTGATATTGATGAAGCACTCGGAATGACAAAGAAGATTCCGGATTATCAGTATGAGATCGCGAAACAGTTGGCTCTGTAATTAGAATCGGAATAAAGAATAAAAAGTTATCTGTTTTATGACAGGTAACTTTTTTTATAGCAAAGTATACAAGGGAGGTTTCGACATAAAATCTCTTGAAAATGCACGTCCAAGACGGTACAATAGTAAAATATGGTGGAGTATTCATAAAAGGAGATTTAATATCGTGGAAAATAAAAACAGGAACACGGCAGCAATCGGTGTGTTTGATTCGGGAGTCGGCGGTCTGACCGTCACAAGAGAGATCATGCGTCAGCTGCCGAATGAAAATGTAGTATATTTTGGGGATACAGCAAGAGTTCCATACGGAAGTAAGTCAAAGAATAACATTATCCGTTTTTCCAGACAGATCATCCGTTTCCTGAAGACAAAGAATGTAAAGGCAATCGTGATCGCATGCAACACGGCCAGTGCACTGGCGCTGGAGACGGTGAAGGAAGAATTTGATATTCCGATCATCGGAGTGATCGTACCGGGGGGCAAGAGCTGCTGTAAGAGAGACGAAAAACGGTCAGATCGGCGTACTCGGTACAGAGGCAACGATCAAGAGCGAGACTTATACCAAAGAGATCAGAAAACTTATGCCGGAAGCGGAAGTTATAGGAAAACCATGTCCGTTATTTGTTCCGCTGGTAGAAGAAGGATTTGCAAAGCATAAGATCACAGAAGAAGTGATCGATATCTATCTGTCCGATATGAGAAAGTCGGAGATTGATACACTGATTCTGGGATGTACCCACTATCCGCTTCTCAGATCCAGGATTATGGCATATTTGGGAGAGTCTGTACATATTGTAAATCCGGCGTACGAGACAGCGATGGATTTGAAGCAGATACTGGAAGAGCAGAAAATTGCCAATACATCGGGAGAACCGGCGGCATATGATTTTTATGTCAGTGATGCAGCAGAAAAGTTTAAGAAATTTGCCAATTCAATCCTGCCATATGATGTAGATAAGACACAGGCAATTGATATTGAAGATTATTAGGAGAATATATGACAAAAGACGTATTATTAAGTATATCCGGTCTGCATCAGGATGTGACCGGGATAGAAGCGCAGGGTGATGAGCCGGGAAATGAACCGATCGAAGTGATCGCACCTGCGAATTATTATGGAAAAAAACGGAAAACATTATGTGATTTATGATGAACTGGTAGAAGGAATTCCGGGAACGATCAAGAATAAGGTCAGAATTATGGATGACCGGAAGGTTGAGATCATTAAGAGCGGGATTACAAATACGCATATGGTATTCGAGAAAGACAAGATCAATATGACACAGTATGAGACACCATACGGTGAGATGATGATAGGGGTCTTTACAAAAGATATCCGGTTCGAAGAACAGGATGAAAAGATCACGGTACATGTGAACTATGCGCTGGACATCAACGGAGATCCGGTTGCAGACTGTAATATAGACATAAAAATAACAGCATTGGGTCAGTAAGTTCCAATGCTGTTATTTATTAAGTACTTATTTGTTTCTTAATCTTGCAAAAAATCCTTTTTTCTTTTCCGGTACGTCCAGCGGACCTCTTACACCTTTTACTGCTGTGATGTAAATACCGCTGATAGTAGCTTTTACTTCTTTTTTAACCGGGATCAAAGGATAAACCTGTGCATCACACATAAGTGTCATGATCTTTGGTCCGACTTTGGCTTTTACTACCGGTACTTTAGAACGACGAAGATACTTTGGTGTATTTTCGATTACGATATCCGGTAAGCCGGCTTCTTTTAATTTCATACGACCTTTATCGATAACCAGGATGGAAACAGTCTGTGCAACTGCATCAAGTTGTGCCTGCTGATCTGCCTGTTTCTTCTCGGCTTTCTTTCCAACGAAATATAATACAACACATGCAACAATCAAAATCACAAGGATTACCAATAATACAATTGTAAATGTCTTCACAATAAACCTCCTATATTCTATATTCCATAACAAATATTCTAACATTGTTTTGGTGGGAGTGCAAGAAGTATACGGGAAAAGTAGACGATTTCAAAATGAAAAATTTGATAAAAGAATGAAATATATGTGAAAATGCTATGAAAGTTTTTCTAAATGTGATATAACAAAGTAGTATGCGTAAACGTATACCAAGAAATCAGATGGGATTATGATGCCCACCTTAAAATGAATAATAAAACGAGGTGCACTATGAAAAAGAAAGTGGCAATGTTATTAACAGGTGTTATGGCAGTCTCTCTTATGATGACTGGTTGCCAGTCTGCCAAAGGTCTGGAAACAGAGAATGTTAAGATTTCTGTTTATAAAGGCGTTGAAGTAGATAAGGTTGACAAACCAAGTGAAGTAACGGATGATGATGTGAATACACAGATTCAATCAGTACTGGATGAAAATTCAACAACAGAAGAAGTAACAGGCCGTGCAGTAAAGAAAGGTGATACAGTGACAATTGATTTTGTCGGAAAGATGAACGGAGAAGCATTTGACGGCGGATCATCCACAGATTATCCATTGGAGATAGGTTCAAACTCTTTCATCGATGGATTTGAAGACAGTATCATCGGACATAATGCAGGCGATACCTTTGACTGGAACGGAAAGTTTCCGGAGAATTACGGAAGCTCTGACCTGGCAGGAAAAGATGTTACATTTACAATTACAGTAAAATCTATTTCCCAAAAAGAAGACACCGAAGCTTACGGACAAGTTTGTAAAGAAGGTGTCAAAGGAATCTAAGACAGTAGAAGAATATAAAGAAGAAGTGAAGAAGTCTCTCGAGGAAGATAACGAGAAGACATATAATGATTCTTTACAGCAGGCAGCATGGCAGAAGGTTCTTGATAATACAAAAGTTAAGAAATACCCTGAGAAAGATGTAAAGAAGATCGAAGATTCCCTGATCTCTCAGTACAAATCTGTTGCAGAAGCTTACAATATGTCATATGATGATCTGATCGAACAGCAGATGGGAACAACTGTTGAGAAATTCGAAAAGCAGGTAACAAAAGCTGCAAAATCCAGTGTAAAGCAGACATTGGTAACAAAGGCAATTGCAGATAAAGAGAACATTAAGTTAGATGATGAGACTTATAAGACAGAGCTTAAGAAGATTGCGGATGCATACGGATACGACAGTGTGAAGGCTCTGAAGAAAGCCGCATCCAAGTCAGAACTGAAAGAGATCGCACTGAATGATCTTGTAAAAGAATGGCTGGCTAACCAGTGCATTCAGGTTGAGACAAGCTCAAGCAGTTCATCAAGCTCAAGCAGTTCATCAAGCTCGAGTGATTCATCAAGTTCAAGTAGTTCAGACTCAGGCAATTAAGCCGGACTGAATTGAAAGCAAAAGAAAATATAAAGATAAAAAAACTCCCCGGCAGTTTCTGGCATGGCACCATTCTGGTGCGGCAGAATAGACGGGGAGTTTTTTTCATCTTAAGCATTATCCGGAAAGATTTCTTTCCACTCACCGGGACGCAGTGATTCATCAAGTACAATATTTCCGATGGAAATGCGTTTCAATTCAATCACGCAGCAGTGGACCGATTTCATCATGCGCCGGATCTGACGTTTCTTCCCTTCGGAAATGGTAATTATTCCATAGGTAACAGGGTGCTCAGGACGGTTTTTGTGGATATCTTTCTGAATCTCCACCGGTAATGTGGAAAGAATATCGGACATTACCGCATGTCCTGTTACGGTAATTTCAGCCGGGACGGTCGGGGTATCGGCGCCTTTCAGAATGACACCTGTTTCCAGCTTGTGTACCAGTTCCGGTGTCAGATCACCAAGAAGGGTGAATTCATAAGTTTTCTCTTTGTGATAGGAAGGATGAGTGAGCTTCTGATTGAAGATACCGTCATCAGTGATCAGGAGAAGTCCGGTCGTCTCGCGGTCAAGGCGTCCGACCGGAGAAAGCCTGTCATTCTGTAATTCTTCAAAATAGTCCATAACCGTCGGATAGCGGTCATCGCGTCTGGCAGTGACACAGCCGAAAGGTTTGTGAAACATGTAGTAGTGAGGCATTGTTGTGACTCCTTTATTGGTTCTTTTCAGAGTTGTTCCGGGGAAAATCTCTGTGTAAAGCATACCACAGAAAAAGGAATAAATGATTGCTTATTGACAAAATTTATTAATTATGATATTTTCTTTTAGATGATAAATGACCGATGGGGGAGTAACAGGCGTATAACGCAACAAGTCAACATACTGATCGATGGATCTGGCTTGTTTTAATTTGTGAGACTCATGTGTAGCTGTAATATCTATGCGTGGACTCTCTCTATCCTAGAAAGAAAGTATAGACCAGGTATGGCAGGCAGCTGCTGTATCTGGTTTTTTTGTTTTCATGCGTTTGAACTTAGTTTTTGGAGGAAATGATAATGGAGTGGAATTTTTTATTCTTTATGAACAGTGCCTTACTTGGAGTAGGGTTGGCAATGGATGCATTTTCGGTCTCGCTGGCAAATGGAATGAATGAAAAAAAATATGAAGAAATCAAGAATGGCTTATATTGCGGGAGTATATGCATTCTTTCAGTTCCTGATGCCTATGATAGGATGGATATGTGTGCATACGATCGTACAGGTCTTTGGACAGTTTCAGAAGTTCATTCCGTGGATCGCATTGATCCTGCTTCTGTATATCGGAGGAAGCATGATCAAAGAATCTGTGCAGAGTGAAGAGGAAAAGGAAGAAGTGAAAAGATTAAGTTTTGCCGTGCTTATGATGCAGGGGATTGCAACATCGATTGATGCGTTGTCGGTAGGATTTACCACTGCCGGGTATGGTTTGGTTATGGCTGTAGTCTGTTCACTGATCGTGGCAGTGGTAACGTTTGTGATATGTGAGACAGGGTTGTGCCTCGGTAAGACTCTGGGAACAAAGCTGTCAGGAAAGGCAGATGTTCTGGGAGGTGTAATCTTGATAGGAATCGGAATTGTGTCATGGGGACGGGGAATGTGACTTTTTTTCTGTCCCCGGTGGCAGGCTTCGTAAATACGCTGTGTAAAATAATTTTGACACGAAAATTGATGCGAAAAACGGTCATGTAAAGGAAGTTTGATAGACATTGGACACGCAATGTGGAAAGATGTTCCCGAAAGGAGATACACTGATATGGAAATTGGGAAAAAATTTAAAAGACGCTCGTATGAAATCCGGATTTACCCAGGAAACAGTTGCAGAAAAGATCAATGTGTCCAGACAGACCATTTCAAACTGGGAAAATGAAAAATCCTATCCGGATATTATAAGCGTCATTGAGTTGAGCAGCCTTTATTCCATAAGTCTTGATGATTTATTGAAAGGGGACGAAAGAATGATGGAACATCTGGAAGAAAGCACAAATGTAGTCAAAAGCAATCAAAATTGATAGGAGCGATCATACTTAATATTATCACGGTTATTCTATTGATTACCTTAAGTATGTTCCTGCCGGATAAGATATATTATCTGATTATGATATTTTGTCTGGCTATTGTGAGCTCAGCAGTATTGCTTTATCAGATTATCAGACGTATTTAAGGGAGAAATATAATGGACAAAAATATTGTATTGGCTGTGATATTTGGTGCGGTCGCAGTTGTCGGAGCTATGGAAACGGTATATCAGATCTATCGGTTAACGGTGATGGATGCAGCCGCCCGTGGATTAAAACATCCAAAATTGTGGGGACTGCTTGCTGCGAACGGGAATAATTCGAGTGGGTTGTTACTATATCTAATAGGTCGAAGGAACTATCCGATGAATTCCATAGACAGCAGACAGTTAGTGGTTATGGAGAAAAGGAAAAAGGCAGCCGGTATCGGGTTAGTGTTTGTGGCTGTCGGAGCGATTGGATTGCTGGTGTGTCTGGGAAGAGTTGGTTTATAAGGCTTATATAAGGGAAACTCCGAAAGTACAAAAGGAAAATGCAGACATACATCAAAATGCCCTTGCATAGATTGTAAAAAACAATTTATGCAGGGGTTATTTTTATGAAAGATTATATTGAGGAGAGGGCAGTAGAAATTGCATATTATATCATCGAACATAAAGCCACTGTGCGCCAGACCGCGAAGGAATTTGGGGTTAGTAAGAGTACGATACATGCGGTTGTAACAATATAGAACTGTTGACGAAGATGTATTATTGGATTGATTAGAAAAATATGTATGTTAAAACAAGTATCCGTGAGAGACTTCAGCATTTGAAAAAGTAGAGAAAAAAGTCTTGTGATCATGAGGAAAAATGAAATGGAAAATGAATAGCCGATAAATGTACAGGCCCCAAAGGGAAATATCTCTTTTGGGCTTTGTTTTTGCGACAAGTTGTATGCAAAAGGATGATTTATATAATGATTCCATGGTATAATTAGGCTATCGCAGAGGGGGAGGAAGCATGGAAGAATTATTTGTATATTCATTGCTATATAGTATTGGATACGAAAAATTACGATGAATATAGAGAAGCTCTTGATAATCTGTTCTGTTGCACTCCAGAAGATGAGATTTTGCTTGACTTAGAAGGTAGAGATTACAAAGATGCTATGTTGCATTTGTATCAGTTAATGAACGAAGTATCTTTTGATATTATAAAATTTGGCGGTCAGTTGATGAGTGAATTAAAAAACTGTTTATGAAGAAAGTGACATTATTGGATTTAGCGAAAAGATGTATGACTTATGGAAGCTATTGCCTGATAAAATAAATAATGAAGAACCATTTTATACATTAAATTATGCAGGTGATTGCTTAAGTTATGGTGACGAATACGATGTTGTGAATTATATAAGTGTGCGTTGAATTATTATGAGGATAATAGTAATCAGTACAAGGAAGTGTAATTTATAGAAGAATGGAGATGTGTCATGGGATTGTTTGATAAGTTTAAGAAAAATAGCAAGAATGTGAAAAGAGAAAGCGAGATAATAAATGTTTCTGGATGGGACGCAATTGATGAAGAAGCAAAAAGAATATATCCAGGTCAGGATGATCCAAAACATTATGCATCTTTAATTAAATGGCGTTTTGGTGGATCAGATCCACTAGATGGGATTAGTGTATATGATAGTGGAGATTATTGGCATTTCGTAACGTATGGATTATCAGAACTTTATGACAAAGAAAGCGATGATAAAGAGTGGAGCGGTTATGGAATGGAATTTACATTTAAATTAAAGAAGGATAGTTATGTAGATGAAGAACAAGAAATTAAATGTATATGTGGATTGTTACAACAAATCGCACGGCTTACTTTTGAAAGTGGAGAAATATTAATCCATTTGAATATTTGTATACAGGATAAACAACGGGTATTGATTCAAGACAGGTTTCAAATATAACAGGTTTTATAACAATACCAGATACAAAATTTCAGACATTAAATACGAAAAATGGACGAGTTGATTTTGTAGAATTTATCGGAGCTACAAATAGCGAATTATTAGCAACTTAAAAATAAAGAATTAGATGTAAAAACTTTATATAGTAAAATAGGCAGCGATGTTACGGACTATAATAGAAAATCTGTTGTATAAATTCTAGGTTTCGTGATTGGAAATTATATCAGCTGGGAGATGACTCCCACCTCTATAGGTGGTGAGAAACAAGCTTGTATCAGTGGGGGAGTCAATCCCCAAGCTGATATAGCCTCCGGCAGGATTGCAGAGGTGCGCAGTAGAAGTATGTCATGCAATTGCATGACGCGCACCTCGCAGCAAGAATGCCGAGGCATTCTTGAATAAGAAGAGATTGTAAGCTGATAGGGAGGACAATGGAGTGGATTCAATATTTGAGATAATGAAGAAATATGAGGTAAAAGGAAATTTTGCACATTCTTTGGTTGGTGAAACGATGATAATTGATGCGGGAAAAAAAGATTAGGTGTAAAGTTACCGGAGGCATATAAAAAGTTCCTGAAAGAATTTGGATTTGGAGGATTGGATGGAGTCGAAACTTTGGGAGTTGCAAAAATGGAAGAATAGTCTTTGTAGACACAACAATAGAATTGCGTAAATTAGGAATGCCAGATAATCTTATTGCTATAGAAGATTGTGATGAGTGGTGGTATTGTATCGAAAAGAAATCTCGAAAAATTGTTTCCTGGGCATTAGAAGATGGAAGTTCTTATAAGGAGGAGTTCCCTGATTTTGAGTCTTATTTGTCTGACAGGGTGAATGATGCAATAGACAATTTATAAAGCACGTCTTGGTTCAAAATATCATGCGGTTAAATTGGATAAAAGTTTAGTTGAATGGAGAGATGCATTATGGGATTGTTTGATAAATTTAAGAAAAATAGCAAGAATGTGAAAAAGAAAATGAGAAAATAAATACTTCTAGTGGAAATTTATTTGATGAGAAACCAAAGGATGCATTGACCAATAATATGAATTTTGATGAAAAATTGGGTACTTATGTAATAGAGATTAAAGGCATTATTTTTGAAAGTGGAACAGAACAAGGTGATACTTATATAAGTAGTTTGGATAAAATTGCAGATAATTACTATAATGCTTTAAATGGTATTGTTAAATTCATGATGCCGGATTTGGAATTGACTTATGGTAAATTAGATGAAGAATTGATAAGAGAAAAATTAGGAAAGCCAACGATTGATTATGATAATGGTACAGTAAAATATTTAGAACAATCATTTGACGGTTTTCATATTTTTGAATTTGAATTTTTAGACGATGAATTTACAGATATTCAGTACTTTTCAATTGATGGTTAAATTTTGTAGAGCAAGATCCACCCGGGTAATACCGTATCGTAATAATTGAAAATAATATTTAGAAATTAGGAATATTATATTGGCTACATTGAAAATGTAAGCAGGTAAAAATTCGAATATTTTTTGACAGAGCATTTGGCAGAAGCCGGGTGCTTTTTTCGAATATTTTGAAAGAAAATATCATGTAAATGGTGCGAAAATCTTTGATGGAAGCTAATTAGATGAAGATGAAATTGAATCAAGAGGATAAAAACTAGAATATTCATCAAGAATAAACTTGTTAAACACAGGTGGATCTTGCTCTTGTATAAAAATTTACAGATTAAAAATGAAGAAAGAAATAACAAAGAGCGAGATTCACTAGGGATTTATAGTACCTTAACTGGTTCTCTGCTTATCTTTAAGATTATGC
>ENA-OPYU01000375-OPYU01000375.1-human-gut-metagenome-genome-assembly--contig:-NODE-375-length-18145-cov-4.875791_pt1 | contig 18145 bp, 11 predicted proteins | sample MGYA00242637_ERZ504482 | MGnify/ENA primary metagenome ERZ504482 (study PRJEB26092, sample SAMD00036237) | human gut metagenome | host: Homo sapiens | study: EMG produced TPA metagenomics assembly of... | reverse complement strand
CATAGAAGCCCGAGTTTTTCCAGTACCTTATGTACCTTTTCATTGACACCGGAGAGCACAATGATTATTTTTTCCTTTTTGGGACATCTCACAAAGGCTTGTCAAGTTGTGGGATACCGGTAGAATCGATGAACGGAACTTTACGCATGCGGATGATGCGCACTTTGGGGCGGTCGCCCAGCCGCGCCATGATTTCTTCGAATTTGGTGGCGATGCCGAAGAAGTAAGGACCGTTTATTTTCATATACTTCCACATCCTCGGGGATTATCAGGTGCTCGTCATTGCTTGCAATGTCCGATTCTGCATTCGGGTCTATTTCATCTTTGATGACGGATATTTCGGTAGTCTCCATGACGCGGCGCATAAACAGCACGCAGGCAATCACCAGACCTACTTCAATGGCAATAGTCAGGTCGAAGATGACGGTCAGGAAGAAAGTAATCAGCAGTACCGTGACATCCGATTTAGGATTCTTCAATAATGCCTTGAACGTACGCCAACCACTCATGTTATAGGATACTATGACCAGTACACCCGCCAGGCAAGCCATTGGGATATACTGTGCCAGCGGCATGAGGAACAGTAGGATAAGCAGCAATACCACTGCATGCACCATGCCTGCTACGGGAGCTTTTTCCTCCGTTGTTGATGTTTGCCATGGTACGCGCGATGGCTCCGGTGGCAGGGATACCGCCAAACAGCGGGGTAGCCATGTTGGCAACACCTTGTGCTATCAGTTCCGTGTTGGAATCGTGTTTGTCGCCTATCACACCATCGGCCACGGTGGCAGACAGCAAAGATTCGATGGCACCCAGTACAGCGATTGTAATGGCTACGGGGAACAAGTTCTTTATCGCTTCCCAATCCAGGGCAGGCATCACGGCATCCGGCAGTTCGGCACGGATGCTGAAACGGTCGCCGATGGTATCGATACAATCAATGCCTCCATATACTTTCATCAGCCAGACTGCCACTGTCACCACGATGATGGCAATAAGTGACCCCGGAATCTTCTTCGAGAACCGCGGTGTAATGGCAATGATGAAGATGCTGACAATACTTACAATCGTGTTCCACCAGTTTACGGTATCGAAATGTCGGAAATAAATCATCCATTTTCCTACAAAGTCTCCCGGAACTTTCTCTCCTCCGAACGTCAGCCCGAAAATGTCGGCAATCTGCGTAGTGAAGATGGTGACGGCAATACCGCTTGTAAAACCTACGATGATGGGATAGGGGATAAACTTAATGACAGCTCCCAGCTTGAAAACTCCCAGCAGGATGAGCAGTACGCCTGCCATCAGTGTGGCGACAATAAGCCCCGATTCACCGTATTGCTGGATGATGCCATAGATAATGACGATGAACGCACCGGTCGGTCCTCCAATCTGTACCTTGCTCCCACCCATCAGGGAGATGATGAAACCGGCTATGATAGCCGTAATGATACCTTTCTCCGGTGATACGCCGGAGGCGATACCGAATGCAATGGCAAGCGGGAGGGCAACGATACCTACAATGATACCTGCCATCAGGTCTGCCATGAACAGTTCTTTAGAGTAATTTTTTAAAGCCGTGTATAGCTTTGGTCTGAATCCGAACGCTTTCATTATAATCTACTTTTTTATACGTTTTTTTATACAGAATGTAATGTATATATTGCAAATTGCCTGCAAAAGTAGATAAAATAATGGATATTAGTGAACACAACTGTGATGTATTTTGTTTTCCTTATCAGATATGTGCTATTAATTATGTCTGAAATACCTCTTCGGGTTATCGGTGAAGATAGATTCTTTCTATAAGACGATAAATAAATCCGATGGGTAAATGGACTCCTACACAAATTTATTTTATTGAAATGGCCACCGGTAAGATTATTCAAGCTACGGAAGGACCGAACTTGGGCAGTGCTTTTTTGGCTAATAAAACGAATCGTATGTTTGTCAGCCGGAAAGAAAAAGAAAACTGGAACATGTATGTGATGGACTTGGATAAATTCTTTGCCGATGTAAAACAAGGAAAATGTAGGTAAACCATCCGCTTATGAAACTTTCATAGGCACTTTTACCCACAGAGATGGGACGTCCGGGAGGATATGCTGTGGATTGCAATGATGATTATGCCTACATAACTGTTGAGCGTGAGGGTACGGAAGAGGAAAAGGAACGTATGATGAAAAACGCTTTCCTGCCTGAAAGTAACCAGCCGGTAAAGATAAAGCCAACTCTTTGCGGAATTCGTAAAATGAATCTCAGTACAGGAGAAGTAACTAAGGTTATTGATACGGAATTTAAAACAGGCCACATACAAGCCAGCCGTTTTACTCCGGGTGAAATTGTTTTTTTGTAACGAAACCGGTGGCGATGCCCATCAGCGTATGTGGTTTTGCACGGCAGATGGAACAGTCTTTAAACCTTTATATAAAGAAACTCCGCTAGATTGGGTGACTCATGAAACTTTTGCAACCAAAGATTTTGTATATTTCAATATCTTAGGATTTCAGCCGCGCCTTCGCAAACAGGCAAGTGGTATTGTGCGTATCAATTTGCGTACAGATGATGTAGAGTTGATAGGGCAGGTAGAATTAGAAAAAGACCGCCAAGCGATTGACGGCCAATTGGTAGGAAGAGGTTTCTGGCATTGTAATGCCAGCCGTGATAATAAATGGGCTGTCGGAGATACTTTTGGAGGTAATGTATGGCTGATTAATGTGCAAACCGGAGAACGTCATTGGTTGGTTTCGGATACCAAGATGAAACCGGATCATGCACATCCCAGCTTTAGTCCGGATGGTACGAAAGTTCTTTTCCAATCCGGACATTTTACAAATGGAAAAAGATTAAATTTAATGATGGTGGATATTTCATCTTTTAAATAAAGGTTGGATATGAAAAAACACGTAAGATATTATTTTCCGCAGCTTTGTTGTCTTCAGGGCTTACGATGGCCCAGACTACAACGGCAGAGAAATCGCCCAATGTTATTTATATTATGGCGGATGATTTGGGAATAGGTGATTTGGGATGCTATGGTCAGCGTCAGATTAAGACACCGAATATTGATGGGATAGCTCAGAATGGGATGAAGTTTATGCAGCATTATTCCGGTTCTACAGTCAGTGCTCCGTCTCGTTGTGCTCTGATTACAGGAAAGCACATGGGACATGCTGCAATCAGAGGAAATGCAAAAGTAGCAGGTTCGGATGGATTGTTATATGAAACTCCGCTTCCTGCCGGTGAAGTTACTGTAGCCGATATTTTTAAAACAAAGAATTATGTTACCGGATGTGTAGGCAAATGGGGAATGGGAGGACCGGGTACGGAAGGTATGCCCGGTAAACATGGTTTTGATTATTTCTACGGTTATCTGGGACAACGTTTTGCTCATAGTTATTACCCTGAGTTCTTGCATGAGAATGAGCAGAAAATTATGCTGGATGGGAAATATTATTCGCATGACTTGATGTTGGAAAAGGCTTTGAATTTTATTGATGAAAATGCGCAGAAACCTTTCTTTCTTTATTTTTCACCAACCATACCTCATGCAGATCTTGATATAATGGGAGAGGTAATGACGGAATATGAGGGGGAATTTTGTGAAACTCCTTTGGAGGAAGCAAAGACGGTTATAAATCGCAGCAAACTCCGCGTGCGGCGTATGCGGCGATGGTTACTTATTTGGATAAAAGTGTGGGTTTGATTATTAAAGAATTAAAAGAGAAAGGTTTGTATGATCATACGATAATTGTTTTTACTTCCGATAATGGAGTCCATTCGGAGGGAGGGCACGATCCATCTTATTTTGACAGTAATGGTCCGTTCAGGGGTCAGAAAAGAGATTTATATGAAGGAGGTATCCGTACTCCGTTCGTCATTCAATGGCCGGGAGTTATTCCACAAGGGGTAGTTACCAATCATATTTCTGCATTTTGGGATTTTTTGCCTACTATAGGTGAATTGGTGCAGGCGGATATTCCTCAAAATATTGATGGTATATCTTATTTGCCTACTCTTACGGGAAAAGGTATTCAGAAGGAGCATGATTGTATTTATTATGAGTTCTTTGAATTTGGAGGAAAGCAATCTATTATGACACCTGATGGTTGGAAGTTGGTGAGACTGGAAGTTAGTGACCCGTCTAAAACTTATGAAGAATTGTATAACATTTATACAGATCCGGCAGAAACTACTAATGTGATAAAGCAATATCCTGATGTGGCAAGGAAATTAAAGAATATGATAGGTGGTCAACGTGTTGAAAATGCCCGTTTCCATTTTTAAACAAGTAAGATTTATGAAGCAATCCTTATTTTTAAAGAAATGCAGTAAGTTCTGTTATGTACTTTTTGCAGTTTGTGGCTGTTTGGCTTGTACACAGAATCAGAAGATTGAATGGCCGCAAGTGACTAACGAGACCAAGCCTTGGACGCGATGGTGGTGGGAAGGCAATGCGGTCAGGACTACTGATTTGGATACGGTTATGCGTAAGTACCAGGAGGCAAATCTGGGGGGATTGGAGATCACTCCTATTTATGGAATACATGGTTATGAGGACCGCTTTAAAGATTTTCTTTCTCCGGAATGGGTTGATTTGTTTCTGTATACTTTGCAGGAAGCAAAGCAGTTGGGGTTAGGTATTGATCTGGCTAATGCTTCGGGATGGCCGTTTGGAGGACCTTGGGTCACTCCCGAAGATGCGTGCAAGACGGTGGCTTATAAAACTTATCAATTGAAAGAAGGTGAACAATTGGGTGAACCTGTCCGGTATAAAGAAGAAGGTTTTGTCAGATTGGCAGGGCATACTCCGGTAAAACTGGCGGATTTGAAAGAACCAGTCAGTGCGAATGCTGATTTACGGACATTGGCATTGGATCAGGTACGATATAAAAAGGAACTGCCTTTGATTATAGTAACCGCTAATAGTGATAAAGGTGAATGTCTCGACTTGACTTCAAAAATAAAGCCGGATGGTACATTGGACTGGACGGCTCCTCAAGGTGACTGGACTATTTGTGCTCTGTTCCAAGGTCATCATGGGAAAATGGTAGAACGTGCAGGGCCTGGTGGTGAAGGTGATGTGATAGATCATTTTTCAGCTTCGGCCATTGATCATTATCTCAGTAAATTCGATGAGGCTTTTAAAGGAAAGGATATCAGTTATCTGAGGTATTATTTTAATGACTCTTATGAAGTGGACGATGCAAGAGGCGAGTCGAATTGGACTCCTGCCTTTTTTTGAAGAATTTCAGAAGTATAGAGGATATGACTTGCGTCAACACTTACCTGCATTGTTAGGTATTGACACACCAGATAAAAATGCAAGAGTGTTATATGATTATAGACAAACCATAAACGATTTATTGATAAATCATTATTCTATTCGTTGGCAACATTGGGCGGCAAAACAAGGAAAGGGTATAAGGAATCAGGCTCATGGCTCTCCTGCCAATATTCTGGATTTGTATGCAGTAAGTGATGTGCCCGAAATAGAGGGGCGTGATTTAGTCAGTATAAAAGCAGCTCCGTCTGTAGCTCATACGGAAGGAAAGAAACTCTCATCTTCAGAAAGTGCGACTTGGTTGAATGAACATTTTCAATCGAATCTGGGAGATGTAAAGAAAGCGCTTGATCTTTTCTTTTTGGGGGGTGTGAATCATATTTTTTATCATGGTACTTGTTTTAGTCCACAGGATGCTCCTTGGCCGGGATGGTTATTTTATGCGGCAGTCCATTTTCATCCGAATAATCCGTTTTGGGAGGATTTTAAATATTTGAATCAGTATGTTACTCGCGTGCAGTCATTTTTACAGGATGGCACTCCTGACAATGATGTTCTTTTATACTATAACATAGCCGATGTGATGTCTGAGCAAGGGAACAGAAGCCTTCAACACTTTAGCGGATTGGATCGTAATATGTTGGAATCTTCGGTCAGAGAAAGTGCGGTAACTTTAACAGAGAATGGTTATGCATGGGATATGATTTCTGACAAGCAACTTCTTAAAACTAATATTGAGAAAGAAATGATTGTAACGCCTGGTGCCGCATATAAAACCGTTCTTGTTTCGGCGGCGCAATATATTCCTTATGAAACAATGGAAAAACTGATGGCTTTGGCTGATGAAGGTGCTACCGTTGTGTTTTATAAGGGAATTCCTCAAGATATGGCCGGAATGATTCTTTCGGAAGAAAAACAGGCTCATTTTAAAGAAATGCTGGATGCTTTGGACTTTCATGCTGAAGGTGCTGTTAAATGTGCTCGTGTAGGTAAGGGGAAGGTTTGTTTGTCAGATGATATTAATGCTCTGATGAATGAGGCGAATGTGGGTGCTGAGAAAATGTATCAGGCAGGTCTGCAATGTATCCGAAGAAATAGTGCGACGGGAAAATATTACTTTATAGAAAATAGTAGCGACTGTAAAATAGAGGATTGGATTCCACTTCGTACAGAAGCTCGGAGTGCGGCGATTTTTAATCCAATGACTGGTGTTAGTGGTTTGGCTGCTATGAAACGCAATGACGGGCAAACAGATGTTTACCTGGAATTGAATCCGGGTGAAACTGTCATTGTATCAACTTCCGGTCAGCATTTTACAGGGGATGCCTATGCTTATTATCAAAATGCAGGTGAGCCAAATCCTGTTTCCGGCAGTTGGACTGTTTCTTTTGTTCAAGGAGGTCCTCAACTTCCTGCTTCTATAACGGTTGACAGTTTGGGCTCATGGACTGATTTTGTAGGGGATGAATATAAAGCTTTTTCTGGAACAGCCGTTTATACGACTACTATAAATAAGGTGCCTGTAGCAGATGTGATCAAATTGAACCTTGGAACTGTGGCAGAAAATGCATCTGTCTATTTGAATGGAGAATATATAGGTACAGTGATTGACTCTCCTTATCAATTGTATATCCCTGCTGAAAAATTCAAAGGACAGGATGAGTTAGTTGTCAGAGTAGCCAACTCTATGGCGAATCGAATTGCTTATATGGATAAGAAGGGAGTGGACTGGAAGATTTTCTATAATGTAAATATGTCTGACAAAGGAAAAATGGAAAATGTGAAGAATGGTATCTTTGATGCTTCTGATTGGAACCAAAATCTTCAGGCTATTGGGACCTGTAACGTTGACTCCAGCTATGGTGAAGCAATGAATTATATAGTCCTGATGTTGCAACCTATAGAATAAATGTTTCAGGGTATTTGTGTAATATATTGAGTATTAATGTGATATGTAAATATGTGCAACATGAATACCCTGAAATTTCGTTTTGAACGAATTTCTATATAAATGTATCTTATTCTATGGTAAGAGAGGGAACTTTATGCTAGTTTTGTAACAAACAATTTGAGATAGCTATGAGAAACAAAATTCTTTATTTTATTGGCTTTTATAGGAATAAGTCAGATTGCGGCAGCATCAGCTGTTCGTGATAAATACAATTTTAATTCTGAATGGTTACTTTATGTTGGTGATATACCGGAAGCCAAAGAAGTACGTTTTCAGGATACGGATTGGAAGAAAGTAACATTACCACGTCCTTTTAATGAAGATGAAGCTTTTCGTTTAAGTATAGAACAACTGACGGATACAATCATGTGGTATCGTAAGCATTTCCGTCTGCCTGCCGATAGCAAAAACAAAAAAGTCTTTGTTGAATTTGAAGGGGTCCGTCAAGGAGCTGATTTTTATATCAATGGTGAATATATCGGCTTGCATGAAAATGGTGCGATGGCTGTAGGTTTCGATTTGACTCCTTATATTAAATATGGACAAGAGAATGTAATGGCAGTCCGCATTGATAATAACTGGAATTATAAGGAACGTGCCACTGATACTAAGTATCAATGGAGTGACCGTAATTTTAATGCCAATTATGGAGGGATTCCTAAGAATGTGTGGCTTCATGTTACTGATAAACTTTATCAAACACTTCCCTTGTATAGTAATTTGAAAACGACCGGTGTCTATATCTATGCGGAGGATATTCGTGTGAAAATCTCGTAAAGCCGTAGTTCACGCCGAATCCGAAATGAAAAAAATGAATATAATCGGGATAAGAAAGTCGCTTATAAGGTTGAAGTGTGTGATCGTGACGGGAAAAGCATAAAAGTTTTGAGGGACTCGAGACGGTAGTAAAACCGGGTGAAACTGCGACTTTGGAAGCTTCAGCAGAAATAGACGGACTTCATTTCTGGAGTTGGGGATACGGATATTTGTACACAGTAAAAACCAGTTTATGGGTGGATGGCAGAAAAGTAGATGAAGTGGCTACCCGTACCGGTTTCCGTAAAACTCGTTTCGGCAAAGGAATGATTTGGTTGAATGACCGGGTGATTCAGATGAAAGGTTTTGCACAGCGTACCAGTAATGAATGGCCGGGAGTCGGTATGAGTGTTCCTGCATGGTTGAGTGATTATAGCAACGGTTTGATGGTGGAAGATAATGCCAATTTGGTTCGTTGGATGCATATCACCCCTTGGAAGCAGGATATTGAATCGTGTGACCGTGTCGGATTGATTCAGGCGATGCAGGCCGGTGATGCAGAAAAGGACCGTGAAGGCCGTCAATGGGAACAACGTACAGAATTGATGCGTGATGCCATTATTTACAACCGTAATAATCCGAGTATTTTATTTTATGAATGTGGAAACGAATCAATCAGTCGTGAACACATGATAGAAATGAAAGCGATTCGTGATAAGTATGACCCTCATGGAGGCCGTGCCATCGGTTCTCGTGAAATGCTTGATATTCGTGAAGCCGAATATGGTGGCGAGATGCTTTATATCAATAAAAGCAAACATCATCCGATGTGGGCCATGGAATACTGCCGTGATGAAGGTCTGCGCAAATATTGGGATGAATATTCTTATCCATATCATAAAAATGGGGAAGGAAATAATTCATTCCGTTCTGCAATGACTAATAAGGTCCAGAAAAAGGTGGATGCCCGTGCTTATAATCACAATCAGGATTCCTTTACTATTGAAAATGTAATTCGTTGGTTTGATTATTGGCGTGAACGCCCGGGTACAGGTGACCGTGTCAGCTCGGGAGGTGTGAAAATCATCTTCTCGGATACGAATACACATTATCGTGGTGTGGAGAATTATCGTCGTAGTGGTGTGACAGATGCCATGCGTATCCCTAAAGATCCTTTCTATGCACATCAGGTGATGTGGGACGGATGGGTGGATATAGAGAATCCCCGTATTCATATCGTTGGTCATTGGAACTATAAAGAAGATGTGGTGAAACCTGTTTATGTGGTATCCAGTGCTGAAAAAGTGGAATTGTTCCTGAATGGTAAATCTTTAGGAAACGGTCAAAGAGATTATCATTTCTTGTATACTTTCAAAGATGTGGCATTTGTTCCGGGCAAGTTGGAAGCTGTAGGGTATGATAAGAATGGAAAAGAATGTTGTCGCGCTGAATTGCAGACTGCCGGCAAGCCGGAACAGATTAAACTCAGTGTGATTCAAAGTCCTAAAGGCTGGAAAGCGGATGGAGCTGATATGGTATTGCTTCAAGTGGAAGTGATGGATAAAGATGGCAGACGTTGTCCGCTGGCTAATGATCTGATACATTTTGATGTAGAAGGACCGGCTGAATGGCGTGGTGGAATAGCACAGGGCAAAGATAATTATATTCTTTCAAAAGATTTGCCTGTAGAATGTGGAATCAACCGGGCTTTGATACGCTCTCTTACGACTCCGGGGACAGTTCGTATAACAGCCAAGGCTGATGGATTGCAATCTGCCGAAATCAGTCTTTCTTCTGCACCTGTTGAAGTGAAGAATGGCTTGAGTAACTATATTCCGGGAGATGAACTGGAGGGCAGGCTGACCCGTGGAGAAACTCCGTTGACTCCTTCTTACAAGGATACGAAAGTCGATGTGAATATCTTATCGGCGGTTGCCGGAGCCAATCAGGATGAAGTGATAAAAAGTTTCGATGATAATGAATTGAGTGAATGGAAGAATGATGGCAGACTGAACAGTGCATGGATAACTTATAGTTTGGAACGTGCGGCCCGTGTGGATGAAATTTGTATGAAACTTACCGGTTGGCGTTTGCGCAGCTATCCTTTGGAAATATATGCAGGTGATGAACTGATTTGGAGTGGTGAGACTGAAAAAAGTTTGGGGTATATCCACCTGAATGTAAAACCTGTATTGACAAATGAGATAACCATTCGTTTGAAAGGTGCCAGCAAGGAAGGTGACGGTTTCGGACAAATTGTAGAAGTTGCTGCTCCTGCCGCAGGTGAATTAGACTTGTTTAAGGCAAAAAATGGCGATAAAACTAATCACGAGTTACGCATTGTTGAAATCGAGTTTAAAGAGAATTTGTGGCAATAAAACGAAAATATTGGATAAATCGGATATTTTCATGGGTTAAAGATTGGTGAACAGGAATTTCTTTTTTAAGTAGATAGGTGGGGAGCCTCCCCACCTGTATTAAGGTTTTATAAATTGTTAGATGAAACATTGGATTATGATGAATATGCTTCTGCTTGTCGGAAGCATATTCGCATTTTTTCCCAACCTTACAGTGGAGAAAAGCTTTCAAGAGGATTGATTGGAATTCCTACAGAGGATGGAATGTATTTTAGCTGGCGCATGACCTTGGAGGATGCAGCCGGATTACAATTTGATTTATACCGTAGTTCCGGTGGAGGTGCGGAGGTGAAATTAAATAAAGAACCGATAGATCGGACTTCCGATTTTTTTAGACCGTACGGTTGATTATACGGTGGATAATCGTTGGACTTTAAAAGCAACTACCGGGGAAGTCGCTATCTGGACCCGTCTGAAAGGAGAGGAACGGAATCCTTATTTAAGTGTTCCTGTTTGTAAACCGGAGGACGGAGAAATAGCAGGTGAATCATTCACTTATACAGCTAATGATTGTAGTGTAGGTGATCTGGATGGTGATGGAGAGTATGAGATTATTTTAAAATGGTTTCCTTCTAATTCAAAGCGACCGCCACAACGTGGCTTTACCGGTAATACCTATTTGGATGCATATAAAATGGATGGAACAAGATTGTGGCGTATTGATTTGGGACCGAATGTACGTTCCGGAGCAGCCACTACTAATTTCCTGGTCTTTGATTTTGATGGAGATGGATGTGCGGAAATCTGTTGTAAGACAGGAGATGGTACTGTCGACGGACTGGGACATCGGATAGGAGATGCCCAAGCCGACTGGAGGACATGGGATCAAAAAAAGTCCTACGTATGGTAAGATAGTAAATGGCCCGGAATACCTCACGGTTTTTGAGGGACGTACTGGAAAAGAACTGGATTCGAAAGAATATATTCCAACCCGTTATCCCTTGGATGGTTGGGGAGGTGTCGGTGGTAATTGTGGTAATGACAATACTGGTGGTCGTTCAGACCGTTTTACAGCTGGAGTAGCTTTTCTGGATGGAAAAACTCCTTCACCTGTCATGGTAAGAGGATGGTACGGACGGACGGTGGTGGCTGCATGGACTTTTACAAACGGGGCATTGAAACATACATGGACTTTTGATAGTGCGGCACCGGGTTGGGAGGCCTATTCGGGCATGGGAAATCATAGTGTGACCGTAGCGGATTTTGATGGTGATGGTTGTGATGAAATCTGCGTGGGGGCTATGACTGTAGACCATGATGGTAAAGGACTGTTTACTACGGGCTTGCGTCACGGGGATGCTTTACATGCCGGACGTTTTATTCCTTCCCGTCAAGGTATGCAGGTTTTTGGCGTGCATGAAAATGAAGGCGATAATGAAATTGTAAAGCGTACTCCTGCCGTAGCTATGTTTGATGGAGCGACCGGAGAAATTATCTGGCAGGATGGTTTGGGACAAGATGCCGGTCGTGGAGTAGCTGCCGATATTGATCCGCGTTATGATGGAGCAGAGTGTTGGTGCAACATAGGAGGTTTGAGAAGAGGGGATACCGGAGAAATAATCAGTAATAGAAAGCCTGACTCCTGCAATTTTACCATTTATTGGGATGCCGATCCCTTAGCGGAACTACTGGATCATGTTTCCATCAGTAAATGGAATTGGAATACGGAAAGTACAGATTTATTATTGAAAGCCGAGAGAGTTGTTTCCAATAATGGAACAAAAGGTAATCCGTGTTTGTCGGGTGATATTTTAGGAGATTGGCGGGAAGAGGTTATTTGGGCCTCCGAAGACCAGACAGAATTACGTATTTATTCTACTACCATACCGGCTGTGGACAGACGTGCCACATGGATGAATGACCGTCAGTACAGGTTGGCGATAGCTTGGCAGAATGTAGCGTATAACCAACCGCCGCACTCTAGTTTCTAGCCTTGTCGCTACTCTGATTAGGATATATGTACTATTGGTTGAACGAATAAACAGGAAAATGAATGAATTTCTATTCTCCGGTTTGTTCGTTCATCTTATTTTTGTGAAAGATTTGAAATGCAATAAAAGAAAAACACTATAAATGTCATGAAAGGAAATAAACTTTGTTTATGCTTTTTGTTAGCTGCCGGAGTAGGATTGGGAGCACATGCTCAAAATAAAATAGCTGCTCCGATGAAGGATGTGAACCAAGTCGTTGATAATACGCTTGATAGTTTAAATGTGGCGCGTTCTGCCCGTCCTGTTTCAGGTTCTAGCCGGAAAGGGGATAATCCGGTGTTGTTCCTTGTTGGAAATTCAACGATGCGTACCGGTACTTTGGGCAATGGAAATAACGGTCAATGGGGATGGGGATATTTTGAACACGAGTATTTTGATGAAAATAAGATAACTGTTGAAAATCACGCATTGGGAGGAACCAGTAGCCGTACTTTTTATAACCGGTTATGGCCTGATGTCTTGAAAGGAGTTCGTAAAGGTGACTGGGTTATCATAGAATTGGGGCATAATGACAATGGTCCGTACGATAGTGGCCGTGCCCGTGCCTCTATTCCGGGAATTGGCAAAGACAGTCTGAATGTGACTATTAAAGAGACAGGAGCAAAAGAAACCGTATATACGTATGGGGAATATATGCGTCGTTTTATTCATGATGTGAAGAAAAAAGGTGCTTATCCTGTTTTGATGTCTCTGACTCCTCGTAACGCTTGGGAAGATGCAGACAGCACTATTATTACCCGGGTGAATCAGACATTTGGATTATGGGCGAAGCAGGTAGCTAAAAAAGCGAGAATTCCTTTTATTGATCTGAATGATATCTCGGCACGCAAATTTGAGAAATTCGGCAAAGAAAAAGTAAAGTATATGTTCTATCTGGACCGTATTCACACAAGTGCTTTTGGCGCGCGTGTCAATGCAGAATCTGCAGCCGAAGGAATCCGTAATTATAAGGGGTTGGAACTGGCGCGTTATTTGAAACCGGTAGAAAAAGATACGGTTACGGGGGCTACCCGTAAAAAGGGGAATCCTGTATTGTTTACGGTGGGAGACAGTACAGTGAAGAATACTGATAAAGATGAAAATGGCATGTGGGGATGGGGAAGTGTTATTCACGAACTGTTTGACACAGAAAGAATTTCTGTAGAGAATCATGCGAAAGCGGGCCGCAGTGCGCGTACTTATTTAGATGAAGGGCGTTGGGATAAAATCTATCATGCACTTCAGCCGGGAGATTTTGTTTTGATACAATTCGGACATAATGATGCAGGTGACATAAACACAGGGAAAGCGCGTGCGGAATTACCCGGTTCAGGAAATGAAAGCAAGGTCTTCAAAATGGAGAAAACCGGCAGCTATCAAGTGGTTTATTCTTTCGGCTGGTATTTGCGTAAGTTTATTATGGATGTAAAAGAAAAGGGAGCTGTTCCTATTGTCCTGAGTCATACACCCCGCAATAAGTTTGATAATGGTGAGATAGAGCGCAATACAAATTCTTTTGGTAAATGGACGCGTGAAGCGACAGAAGCGGCCGGGGCTTATTTTATAGATTTGAATAAAATATCAGGAGACAAGCTCCAAGATATGGGATACAATCAAGGTTTGCGTGTAGTAGGAACGTATTTCAATCATGACCATACCCATACCTCTTTGAAAGGTGCCCGTATGAATGCCCGGAGTATTGCTGACGGGCTGAAAGCTACGGACTGTCCGTTAAAAGATTTTTTAAAGTAAATGAAAACAAAGCAACATCGTATGAAAAATCTGTTTCTGTTTTTATTTTTATTAGTTGTCTTTACGTCAAAGGCACAGGATAATAGAGTATCCGGTTTGAACTCCCGCCAGTTTACTAAATACTGGAAGGTTGAATCGGAATCGCCTGATTATAAAGTGACGTTTCAGGGAGATACCGCTGAGATAGTATCTCCCAAGGGATTGACTCTTTGGAGAAAAGAGAAAATGAGTGGAAAAGTGACCATTGAATATGATGCATGTGTGGTGGTGGAGTCGGATGGAGATCGTCTGAGTGATTTGAACTGCTTCTGGATGGCATCAGACCCTCAATATCCCGATAATTTATGGAAGCGAGAAAAATGGCGTAGCGGTATATTCCTGAATTGTTATTCTTTACAGCTTTACTATTTGGGATATGGTGGTAATCATAACTCTACTACACGTTTCCGTCGTTATGATGGGGATGAGTCGGGTATTACAAATCCTAAAGCCCGTCCTGCTATTCTAAAGGAATATACGGATGCCGGACATTTGCTGAAGCCGAATCATTGGTATCATATCAAGATTACCAACGAGAACAATAGGGTTAGTTATTACATAGACGGTGAGCGTTTGGTGGACTTCAGGGATGCTGAACCGTTACGGGAAGGCTGGTTTGGTTTTCGTACCACTTTGTCGCGTACTCGTATTACAAATTTCAGTTATGAATGCTCATCGCAAGAAGTGGCTACTGTTCCTTTGCAATGGATTGGTGAAACTCCCCGGCAAGATAAGGCCGTAAGTTTCGGAGTGCCTTTTGATAAAGGGGAAGTTTTTCCGGAAAACAAGCTACGGCTATCTGCAGAAAGTGGTGAGGATATTCCTATTGATACTTGGACTTTGGCTTATTGGCCGGATGGTTCTGTAAAGTGGGGAGGAATAGCAGGAGTTATTCCTGCCGGAACAGAAAAATTGACTCTGGAAAAGGCGGTAAAGAAATCTAAGGCGAAATCCAAACTGCCGGATACAGATAAAAAAATGTCCGTTTCTGTGGCAGAAACATCACAGGGTATTCATATCTCTACCGGAGTCATTTCAGCATATATACCTCGTCAAGGCGAATTTTTGATAGATAGTCTGTTGTATAAAGGTGTGAAAGTAGGAGAAAAAGGCTAGGCTTATATGCCATACGCAAAGCGAACCGGTACTTGAAAGTACTTCTCAAGATTTCTTTTACTAATTATATAGGAGAACTGAAATCTGTGACTGTAGAGCGTGCCGGTTCTGTGCGTGCACTTGTTAAAATTGGAAGGGGGTACACAAAAGTCCGAATGGTCGTGAGTGGTTGCCCTTTGTGGTACGGCTTTATTTTTATGGTGGCAGTGAGCAAGTGAAAATGGTGCATAGCTTTGTATATGACGGAGATCAGAACAAAGATTTTATTCGCGCCTTGGGAGTTCGTTTTGATGTTCCTATGCGTGAGGCTTTATACAATCGCCATGTAGCTTTCTCTTGTGCCGATGGTGGAGTCTGGAGCGAGCCCGTTCAGCCTTTGGTGGGACGACGCATACTTACATTGGATAAAACCGGAAATGGAGAATCTTCGTTACAGCAACAGCAGATGGAAGGAAAACGCATTCCTTCTTATGAAGCTTTTGACGAAAAGAACCGTGCTTTGCTTGATCATTGGGCTTCTTGGGACAGCTATCGTCTGTCCCAACTGACAGCAGATGCATTTTCAATCCGTAAACGTGCCAATGACAATAATCCTTGGATAGGTACTTTTTCCGGTACACGTAGTGAGGGTTATGCTTTTGCCGGAGATATAACCGGAGGTATGGGGCTTGAGTTGCATGATTTCTGGCAGTCTTATCCGTCTTCTATTGAAATCTCGGATGCAAAAACTCCGGTGGCTGCTCTTACCGCATGGATATGGAGTCCGGATGCTGAGCCGATGGACTTGCGCCATTATGATAATGTTGCTCATGACTTGAATGCCAGTTACGAAGATGTACAAGAAGGAATGAGCACCCCTTACGGGATTGCCCGTACAACGACTTTTACCTTGATACCTCAGGGTGGTTATAGCGGGAAGAAAGCTTTTGCAGAACAAGCTAAACAATTTGCCGGACCGGGAGTGCTGATGCCTGTACCTGACTATTTGCATGCCAAGCAGGCATTTGGTGTTTGGAGCCTTCCCGATCGTAGTACTCCTTTCCGTGCCCGGGTGGAAGACAGGCTGGATGCTTATATCAGCTTCTATCAAAAAGCGATAGAACAAAACAAATGGTATGGCTTTTGGAATTATGGGGATGTGATGCATGCATACGATCCTGTCCGCCATACCTGGCGTTATGACATCGGAGGTTTTGCATGGGATAACACGGAACTGGCTTCTAATATGTGGCTATGGTATAATTTCCTGCGTACCGGACGTGCTGATATCTGGCGCATGGCGGAAGCCATGACCCGTCATACGGCGGAAGTGGATGTATATCATATCGGTCCGAATGCAGGATTGGGTAGCCGGCACAATGTCAGTCATTGGGGATGTGGAGCTAAAGAAGCACGGATCAGTCAGGCTGCCTGGAATCGTTTCTACTATTATCTTACTACGGACGACCGATGCGGTGATTTAATGACCGAGGTAAAAGATGCCGATCAGAAATTGTACACGCTGGACCCCATGCGTCTGGCACAACCTCGCAGTCAGTATCCTTGTACGGCACCTGCACGTCTCCGCATCGGTCCCGACTGGTTGGCATACGCCGGAAACTGGATGACTGAATGGGAGCGTACCGGCAATACGGCTTATCGTGACAAAATTATAGCCGGGATGAAAAGTATTGTGGCACTGCCCAACCGTATCTTTACAGGTCCGTTGGCTTTAGGTTATGATCCGGCTACAGGGATTATTACCAGCGAATGTGATCCCAAGTTAGAAAGTACAAATCATTTGATGACTATCATGGGAGGTTTTGAAGTCATGAATGAAATGATCCGTATGGTTGATTATCCCGAATGGAATGAGGCATGGCTTGATCTTGCCGCCCGTTATAAGCAGAAAGCATGGGAGTTAAGGAAGAATCGTTTCCGTATATCCCGTTTGTTGGGATATGCAGCCTATCATACCCGTAATGCAAAAATGGCGGAAGAGGCTTGGACAGATTTGTTTTCCCGCTTGGAACATACTCCGGCTCCACCTTTCCGTATAGAAACTATTCTTCCGCCGGAAGTTCCCGCTCCTTTGGATGAATGTACAAGTATCAGTACCAATGATGCTGCCCTTTGGAGTCTGGATGCCATTTATATGCAGGAAGTGATTCCGGTGGATGGTGAATAAATGATGTGAAGATTATCGTTTGGTAGGTATGGATTACATGGATTCCACAAGGTGTTTTATTCTTTTTGTGGAATTCGTGTAAAAAATCAATAACAGATAAAAATGGGTTCACTTGAAGAAATTTATTGGAACATGGCAAAAAAACAATGGAAAGTTGGAGCACATTATGCTATCATGCCCTCATAGTGATGGTAATTATCTCATTAACAATGCGCTATATATGAGTGCATCATCTTTATGCTCTCATAATATGCCCTCATGCTCTCATGTCATATTTATGTGTTCTTATTTATATCTTATTGTTTGTCAGAAAGATAAATTATTTATAGTTGTATCGGTAACTTATTTCTGCAATACGCTTTTGGTCCTTTTTGGGGGCTAATGGTGCATAATAAAGACTCTTTTCATTTGCTGCTTTCCGCATATCTTCTTTCTGCATTATCCTTGCAATATATCGTTTACATACAGACGTTTATCAATATTCAACCGTTTGTATTTACTTAATCACATAGGTGGTTAAGTCTAATCACGATAGTGACTAAGTCTAATCATATAGGTGATTAAAGTTAATCACAATAGTGGTTAAGTAATTTTGCTAGTTTAGTTGAGCAATCATGAAGGAACTTTGATGTAAGCCTGTTCCTATTTTTACGTAACTACATCTCTATATTTGTATCGTATAATCGGAAGATATGC
>ENA-OPYU01000374-OPYU01000374.1-human-gut-metagenome-genome-assembly--contig:-NODE-374-length-18157-cov-5.923794_pt1 | contig 18157 bp, 21 predicted proteins | sample MGYA00242637_ERZ504482 | MGnify/ENA primary metagenome ERZ504482 (study PRJEB26092, sample SAMD00036237) | human gut metagenome | host: Homo sapiens | study: EMG produced TPA metagenomics assembly of... | reverse complement strand
CTACCGCGGCAGGGGGCTCGACACCTACTCGGTGGAGGCCGTCCCCCAGGCGGTGAAGGTGAGGGGGATCCAGCCCGAGGGGATGTAGGGAAGCGATAGGAAAGTCATAGATGCGGGCGTGTTGGCTAAAATGGGTCGGCCGAGATTGGTCAATCTCGGCCGACTATATTTGGCTAAATTATTCCGACGCTAACACAGCCCGCTGCTGGCTGCAATGCACGGGGCTTTTGCAGGCCAATGGTTTGTAGTTAGTTTGTTGCTCTTTGGCAGCTTTGGCTCATAGCGGCCTTAAAAAAGCCACCATTGTTTTTGCGATTTCCAGCGTGATTCTGCTGTAGACATGTAGGATGCTTCAGTAGTACAGAGTCGAGCTCATTGACGAGTTCCGGCATCTCGCTTGTGGGCAAAACCCTCTCGAGCGAGTGGAGCATATTGCTTAAATCGCGCCCGCGCGGCCTTGCACAGCAAAGCCGATCGTCGCGCGCAAATGTTTCGAAAATCGACAAGAATCTCAATGACTTCAAGGAGGCTTTGAGGCTCCATTCTGTCCTCCTGCTTGCCAGACAGCTCCTGAATCGTACGGATGGAATGAGACCGCAACATCTTGTGCCTAGCAATGGCTCTAAAAACCACATTTTTAAAGCACGGTTGTTATAATGTCAGACACTAGAACATCTGTTTGGAAAGGCGGTTATATGACAAATAGCGCAGACTTTGAATCATTCTTGAAGGACATCAATCCCAGCAAGAGCACCATTGATGAAGCGAGTCGACTTCACCGAAATCTCAGGGACCATCTTAAGGCAAGTGAGACCTATGGGGCTATATGCAAGGACACATACCTCTCGGGTTCATACGCCAAGCAGACCTTCATACGACCGAAGAAAGATTCTGACAGCTGCGATATTGACATCATCGTTGAGACAAACCACTCCATCAACGATTCCCCGTTTTGCGTCTTGCTCGAGCTCGAGGATGCGATACGTGAGCGCGAGTGCTACAAGAACGTCAGAGTGCAAACGCATTCCATCGGCATTGACATGGCAAACTTCCATCTCGATGTTGTCCCTTTGGTCAATGATGAAGACGGCCTTCTCTACATCGGTTCGAAAGACGATAGCGAATGGAGGCAGACGAATCCAAAAGAGCATCTCACTTGGTCGACTGAGGTTAACAAAGAGTTCAACGGGGATTACAAGCCTCTAGTGAAGATAATGAAGTGGTGGAGAAGGGAGAACTGCCCAAGTTTGGTGAAGTTCCCTAAGGGCATCACCCTTGAGAAGATGATCGCCGACAACCTCCCTGAAGCAGGGTTGTCAATCGAGGATTGCGTTATGCAGGTAATGGCAAACCTTGCGGTTGCATACGCTGATGAACTCGACTCGTACCAGGTTCCCTTCATTGAGGATCCAGCCATAGAGGGAAACAACCTTGCCGGAAAGTACTGCTATAATGATTTCGCCCAGTTCGTGGACAAACTCAACGAGCACCTCTCGCATCTTGCGGATGAGGGAACCGGCAACAGCGTCTGGAAGCAAATACTTGGAAACAACTTCCCATCGGGAGGCCCTTCGTGCGGAACCACGTCATCAGCTAAGTCAAAAAATCAACAGTACGCATTGTCTGTTCAGCACAGGCAACCGTTAGGCTTCCCCATGCAGGCTCGTAAGCCAAATGCAACAATTACGGCAACGGTCAAATTGCCTTCAGGAGAAATACGAGTACTCGAAAACGATGGCGCGCCCATACCGAAGGGCTCCACTATCATGTACAGAGTGAACTGTGGGCCGGTAAAAGATGGCAAGGTAAAGTGGCAGGTCACGAATACCGGCGATGAAGCTATGAAGGTTTGCCCTAGGGGTGGTTTCGAGCTCCCAAACATAGAAAAGACTTCCCGTCGCGAGGAGACGGCGTATACGGGAAAACACTATGTTCAATGTTTTGTAATTCGAAGGGGCTATTGCGTCCGCTGGAGCAACCCATTCTTTATCAATGTTGAGTAGGTGGAAATCGATGGATATCAACAACGTAATTTCAGGCATTCTTTCTGTTGGAGGAAACATATCTCTTGTCCTCGAATTCATGGGATTCCTGTCGTTCGTCGCATTGGCTATCGGAGCCTTCACGCGTCTCGGTAAAGCGGCGTGGCGCTTCGGCCTTGCGCTGTACGGCAAGAAGATACTGATTGTCGCGAGTGACGAGGACTACCATGACCTCGAAGAGGATCTTTCCGACTCTGGGCTGATCAAGAGGAAGAACATACAGCGCGTTTCGGACAAACAGATATCCAAGGCAAAGGATGCGCTCCTGTTGATAGTGGTCTACGGATATTTAGACAAAGAAGGCTTTAGGGAGATTATCAACGGTAAGAGCTCCCGATGCGGACTTATCGTTCACTGTCCGCCGGAAAAGGGCCGAATCGACGATGACGAGAAGAAGCTCCTTGGTAAAACAGCATTTACCACGCTTTGCAATTTACGAGGCAGGTTAGTGAACGACGTTCTGCTCATGATGCTATCCACTTCATTCAAAAAGAGCGACCTGAAATAACCTGGACGACGATGACGGCCGGTTGGCGGTGCTGCTGCGTCAACGGCTGGAACCTGAACATCCCACGCTACGTGGACACGTTCGCGGAAGAGGAGCCGGTGGACCTTGCTGCCGTGCGCGACGACATCAAGCGCATCGAGGCCGAAAAGGCGGCGGCCATCGCCAAGGTCGAGGGCATGCTTTCACAGCTGGGACTATGAGAGGAGAAAGACAATTGAAACGAGATTACGACGCAATTCATTATATTCAGCGACAGCTCTCTGGATTTGAAGACAAGAAAATGGTTTTTGCGATGACCAAGGCATTCAATAAAATGTGCGCGGCCGAAGAGCCGGATGGCTGTCTGTCCACGACGGTCGAGCTGTTTATTGCGCTGAAATATCTTGGTTACAAGCCTCGTATTTGCTACGGGCTGGTCGTGCCTCCAAGCGGCTATGAGTTCTATCATGCGTGGCTCGAGCTGGATGGGAAGATTGTGGACATCGCTATTTACGGCAATGCTAAGTTCTCACCATTTTCGACGTTTGATGTTCGTTTCCCTATCGTGATGGGGTCGTACGAGGCGAACGAACAAGGAATGGAATATCGTCCGTTTACATTTGATGAGGACTGGCGCGACGCTTTGATTAGCAAAGTACAGGGAATGCCGGTAGTCGAATATTGTGATAAATCACCGAAGCGAATCTTGTGGAAGTTCGCTTGCGACCTGTTGGATATGAGCCCGTTAAAAGCAAATGTAGACGCGTTGCGCGACACAGTCAAAGATGATGTGATTTAAGGGAGGTGAATGATATGGAACAGCCTTATTTGCGTTTTAAGACCGACGACGGGTCGGAGTATCCGGCGTGGGAGGAGAAGACGCTTGGGGAGTTTTTTACCGAAATAAAAGAGAAGAATCATCCAGACTTGCCCGTGCTTGAGTAATCGTCTTTCTCCGTACCAACTGTATTCGCGGTACGGAAACGTGCAAATACTCAGCGCTTTCGCATGGGTTCGCACCCGTCCTTTCGATGCCGCGCGGCTGTCGCCACTCGCTAGAAACCCCGGCCCTGTACCTATCGCACATGCTCACTTCAACCATCCCAATCCGTACGGAGTTGTGCACGATTATGTCGAGCCCAGATTCTTCCTTTCACCGACTGGCAAAACGATTTACACCTAATTGTGGACATTGCTCACGCGATTTGTCTTTGCTCACGCATTGATCTCGCTAAACTTATAAGTGCTGCTACCAGGGCATTTTCTGGTGCACATTCTATTGGCTCCTGCGAAGATCGGAGCGGGTATGTTTGCTGCCGAGTCCTACACCAGCCGTCATTACATTGCGATCGTTGCCATGGCCTGCCTATGCGTTTTGCTGGGCGGGCCTTCTTATGCCGCGGGCGCGGAGAGCCTGATCATCGCGGGCGCGACGTACTACGAGCCGGGCGCATCGGGCCCCGGCTGGGCCTGGACCGATGCCGACCACCTGGAGCTTAACGGCTACGCGGGCGAGGCCATCGGCGCCGACGGCGACCTGGTGCTGACGCTTGCCGGGCAGAACTCCGTGACGGAGTCGCATGCGCCCGATGCGGACATCACGCTGTGCGGCATGGAGGTGTGGGGCAACCTGACGCTTCGCGGCACCGGGACCCTGACGGCGACGGGCTCGCAGTGCGGGATCCACGTGTCGCAGGCGCTCGTAGTGGACGGCTGCTCCGTCGATGCCCGGGCAGACGGGGCCGATATTACGGACGAGGCGGTAGCCGGCGTGATCGCAGGCGACATGGCCGTGCGCGGCGGCGGACGCGTCGTTGCCGCGGGCGCCGGGTCCGGAGCGGGCGTGCGCGCCTACGGCGTATATCTGCAGGATGCTGGCCTTGGCGCTGGTCCGGCCGGCTGTCGGCTTTCCGTCGACGCCTCGTGGCTTGATGCGGCCGGTACCGACGGCGGCGTTGCGTGCACGGGCGGGTCGCTTGTTTCCGCACGGTTTGTGACGCCTGTTGGTGGGGCTTTTGGGTCTGGTAGCGTGGTGGATGCCGTAGGGGCCGTGGTACAGCATGTGGTGGTTGAGCCCGATGTGGCCACGCCGCCAACGGGGGAGACCGACGGGGGCGATGTGCCTGGTGGCGGGGCGGGCAAGCCTGATGGTGGTGCCGGTCCTGCTGCAGAGCAACCCGGTACGGGGTCGACGACGGATCCCGCGGTGAAGCCAGCGGCCACGTCGCCCAAGACAAGCATAACGACCAAGACGACGGTGACCAAGACCACAGTGACCGCGTCCTCCAAACCAAAAACCGCCGCTGCGACTGCAGCGACACTCCCCAAGACTGCCGACAACAACTGGATCGCCGCTTCCGTGACGCTTTTCCTTCTTGGTATAGTGTCTCTAGCTACCGCGTGTCGTTGTTGAGATAGCTGCCATTTGGAAGAAAGGGACATCCACAAGGTATAACTATTTGCTTGTTTGTTTATTGGCACCCAATAATCGAAGGCGGGGCCATACGGACGCGACCATGGGCTGAATCGTGACATGCGACCCAGGTCCACATGAGTGATACAAGCATTCAATAATGTCGCAGTTTGGACTGAAGGCAACGAAGAGGCACCGGGATCTTTGTCGACCTTGGTGCCCAAGCGAAAAACCATCAGAGTCGCTTCGCAATATTCGGCGGTGCCAAAGCGGGCAAATACTAAACCGAACTCATTGGTGAGCTGTATGAGCTGGCTTTTTAGTGACATCCCGGATTGTCTATAAGCAAAAGTCTGGTGTTTCGGAAATGTTATACCGTTCACTAAAACTCTCGATTTCCTCTTTTAACATAGCTGGCTCAATCTCTGCAAGCAGCCGCATAACGTCATAGAGTGTTACGATGCCTCGTATCTTCTTACTCCTCATCCGCACGAGTTCGTAAATCAGTTGAACAGAAATAGTTGTTGTATACGATTCGCCGCTTCTATCAAGATTTAATGCTCTTGCAGCACCATTTATCGCAGTGCAAAATAGGAGATCAGGGGAAATCCCATCAGCGGGGTTTTCGATTTTGATATTTACCTTATCTCCGCAAAGCTCAATTTCTGTTTCTCCGACTCTGCTTTGCTTGAGAAAGGGTTCTGTTTTACCTAGACCTAAATATTCCGTTCTTTTAAGACGCTGCCTGCGGCAGCTCTCCTTAAACATATTGTTACGGCAATCTATGATGGCGGCATTCACGATCTGGTCAGTCAGGCATGGGTAAAAACCTATTAGGATCCAATCGACCTCGCAAGATGACTTGAAAAGAAGATCGTAAATTTCCGCATAAAGTGGGCATTGCCCACTGACGAGGCGGGCTACTCTTGTTCCATCGTGCATGAATAATCCCTGAAAATCTGAATGAATTTCAATTAGATAACCCAATTCAATGCGGCCATCATCACCGCTAAGTTCAGTAAGGTGATTGCGGTATTTAGGTAATTTGCTAGCATGGCCTGTTTTTCCACCAAACAATCGGGCATCTAGAGAGCGCGACAAATCATCGCAACATGCACAGCTTTGATGGTATTTTGCCAACGAGACATAGTTTGCGAAGATGCCCGCCAATTCCTCCAGCGAAACATCGTCAGCCTTAAGCCTTGGCATTAGCTTTTCGCGCTCAGCTTTCATCACAGATGTGAACTCAGCAGATTTTGATTGAGCGTTTCGACCATGTTTGATGTTATGGTCGATTCTAAAATGTTCCAAACCAACAATGGATCCATTTTCGCGGGTAATAACAATATCAGGGCACTCGCTGCTTGCGTTAATAGATCCACTCACCTTCAAGGCAGCTTTCTTCTTGTAACCACCCGTGGCCATCGATAGCCTAAGAACATCATTGAACACTTGCTCTTCATGCGCGTTCTGGTCGCTTTTATTCTTGCTCATGCCGGATCCTCCGCCCTTCTAAGTTATACATAATTCAACTCGCGCCTTTTAGCGTTGTCGATAGACGTTCACTGAAAGGTAAGCAATTCAGCAATGTCATCAAGGGAGCCAAGTCTCAAACCCTGATAGGGAATGTAACCGTTGAACACGTTGTGTGTTACACCGTCCCTGTCCTCCTGTTTAAATTCGATATCGCAGTCGTGGCCAGTGACGATTCGAAACTCATGTTGATATTCATATGCACGATTCTTGTGGAAAGGAACTTCACTGGCTGCCTGCTTAAAGTTGGATAACGCCACCTTGGGCTCAAATATGTCTCCGTCATAAGAAACCAGTCCAAAATTGATACCTTCAGGTTCCGCTTCCTGAAATCGAAGCAAAAACTCGACAGGATCCTTAATCAAAACTGCAGCGCCTCTATTTGAAAATTCGTCTTTAATGCGCCGCCCATCCTTACTCTGTAGGAAGAATTGATAATTCGAATCTTCAAGTGCCGTCATGCAGTAAATTGCACAACTTGAACCAACAGACATAAAACTTGTAAGGAGACCCTCGTAGGCATCAGACCTTCCATCTCCCGCCTCTTTTGATCTAAATTCATCAATCGCCTGCAGGTAGGGGATTCCCTGGATAAGTTGTTCCGCGTAAACTCTCTGCGTAACAAATTTGATTAATGACCCGACATGCCACTGCTCAAGTGCGCCGCCAATTTCCGATTTAGAGATTCGCCGAACCATACAATCATCTCCTTGCTGCTATTCTTCGCTCTTATCAAGAACTAATCCAGTGAGCTTAAACGATGGTGTATATCTATCAACGTTCTCCTCATGTATTGTCAGATGACGCCGATTCGTCGACGAAAGATGGCTTGATTTAACCAGCCCTATAGGCTCGCCAATTATTCCGCTAGAGTCGTACAAGCTCATAATGAAATGACTCTGATAAAAGCAAGTGTCTTATGCGTAGAATTGCTCAATAAGTGGAGTCGTGAGATTACTGGATTTTGTAGAAGACTTCTTGTGGAGAGGAACACGTTGGCTGAATTAATATGCTCGGTTATCTCTTTAGCATTGGCGTTTGCCGTCGCCGTTGTACAGTATTGCCAGAGCAAGCGCATGGAGGAATTCGAGCGTCGTCAGGACGAGAGGGATGAGCGTAGGCACGCCGAAGGGAATAAGGCACGGGCGATTGAATTCATCTCGAAGCATTACGCCGACAGAGGCCTGATTCCGCTATGCGCCGTTGCCGCCATGCACAATGATCTTTTCCATTATTCACGTAAGATGTATTGGGAATTCTGCTGCCTTGTGCCGGAGGTGCAGAATCTGATTCTTAAATACTGCAATCTTGACTTGCGGGTCAGGGGAGAGGACGACCTGTTCGTCCGTTGCATCGCCGCAGTCGAAGCCGCCCTCCGTGACCGCTTTCCAGAAGATGAACCTGTTCTTTATGATGATGGGAAATACGTGCTTCGCAGTCTGGAAAGGTATGCGGGGGAGAGACTGCCAGCACCTCGGGTTGGCCTTCTTCCTGAGTGCTTGGACTCTTCCTTCCTGCCCCCTGATAGCTGTACCCCGGGGTACGATTACCTTATCCGTAAGGCACTTTCCGAGGCCTTCGAATCGAGGGATGCTTCCTTCGCCCCCATTTCCTATCTAAAAAATGAATATCAATTCGAATCGAGCTCCGAGATTGAGGCCTGCCGATTCGCGTCGACCATTGCATTCTACGCGGCGACCTACGGCTCTGGTGACGAGGCCACCGATAAGGACTACGGGTGCCCCGGCGGTTTCGATGGCGAGAGAATCGAGACCATGGAAGACCTATTTCTTCTTACTGTCTTCCAGATATATACCAAGCTTCTGCTTCCGAACGAAGGGTAAGAAATAACACGAGGCATTCGTTATTTGACTCTGCCTAATTCTGCCAAATTCATTTTCGATACCTCACTCATTTCCTTCATTACTTGGGCATACTTAAATCAGAAATTGGTCGTAGGGCGCGACCAACGAAATCAAAAGAAAGCCCACTGAGAAGATGTCTTCAACCTCTTTGGGTTGGAGGCATTTTCTTTTTCGGAGAGTCTGCATGAATTCTAAAAATGTCTTTTTGACAAACTCGTTCTACAAAGAACATCCAAACCATCTAGTCTGCTCTTTATACTCGGATATAAACACTAAGGAGGTAGACGTGTTTTGGAGCTATGTTCAGCTTGATGACGGCACTCAGTTTGCCTACTCAGAGACAAGAGATGACGGGACCGTTCGCGTAGCCGTCGAGCGTCCGGTTGACCTTGGCTTTGACCATGCAGAATGCTTCTTGCCTGCGGTTAATTGGTTCAATGTCGAAGGATTTTCTATTGACGATCTGGATTTTTTGACCGAGTTCGTTAGATCAAACGCCCCATTTATCTTCGAGCTTGCAGAACGGCAAAAAGCCGGACCGGCGGTTTCGGCGCTGGCCCCCTGACGTCTACTGTTGAACGGCAAATAACCCATGATTACGCCTACCGACATATCCACCGCCGCCTCCCGCGTGCTTGCTCAATACGACGTCAGCGAAGCATATTTATTTGGCTCGTTTGCCCGAGGCAAGCAAACGCCCAATAGCGATATTGACTTGCGCCTAGTCTGCGGCAACGCCATGACGTTCGGCACGCTTTACGAACTCTCCCATGAGCTCGAGAGGGAACTTGGGCGAAAGGTTGAAATCGTCACCAACCCACCAGAGCACATGCGCCCAGCATTCCGCAAAAGCATCAAGCAGGAAGAGATACGCCTTTATGTCTCAACATAAACGAAACGATGAGCTTACGGATACAACCCTACAGCCCTGTCCTCCCAAAGAACCTAACGCCGAAAGCCTAGAGGCCATCCGCGAAGGGGATGCGTTCTTTGCCAGTGGAGAACTAGGTCGTTTCGACAACTCCGCCGACCTTATCAATGCAGCTCTAAATGCCCCTGAAGTGTGAGAAAACTCAATCACCAAAGAGACGGCCGTCTTGGAGGTGCCAGATCGGCGAGGTACGTACCTCGCCATTTTTGTCCTTCGACGGATAGCGGTACTATCCAGCCTTCTGGCATAGCCCGAGAGACGACGAGCGCGACCGTGTGACTTCTGGGTTTGCCTTGCAGCTCTTCCCATTCATTTGTATGCTTGACTTTGATTTTGGTCGTAAGGCGCGACCAACGGAATCAAAAGAAAGCCTGCCGAGAAGACCTTGGTCGCAGAGCACGACCAACGCAATCAAAACAATGCTCGCGGAGAAGGCGCTTTCAATCGCATTGATTGGAGGCGCCTCTAATACCAAGAGATATCTACTCTGCCGGAGAGCCAGGAGCAAAGGTGGCGGTCGAACGCGCCTGATAACGGGTATCGCTCTAACGAAACCAGTACTACGCTTGGATCCAGGACCTCGTTTCCGGAAGCCGCACGACCAGTGGACTCGCCGAAGAGTTGCGCCGCGGTTGCATTGTGGGCGCAGGCGACCCGTCACCCGTATAGAATCAAACCATCCGCACGCCAGTTATTGAATGGATTGGACACCACATGGAAATCCTCGGCACCCTGTGCAGCAATGTGTACGACTTCGCGTTTTGCCCCGAGCCCTGCTACGACCGCTTGGCCGACCTCGCCGACCCCGAGGACTGGGGTCCCGGCAACCGCATCCTCAAAAAGCTACCTGTCGTTTTCGTTTAGCCGCGCAGTATTTTTGACCGAGCGCGACGTGGACCAGACCGCGCCGTCCAACCTGCCGCTGGTGTTCGACGACGACCGATGCCTGTTTAACACCGGCCTGTACACGCGCCGCTACGAGACCATCTACGGCCTGTTTGAGCCCAACACCAAGCCCGACGCGCGCCAGCGCTGGTTTTTGAAGGGCTTCTTTAAGGAGAGCGACCCCATGCTGGTCTCGTTTGAGTACCTGCCGTGCCGCGTGCGCTTTGCCGAGGACCCCTCCGAGCTTGTCTTTGACTACCGCCTTCCCATCCGCTCCAACATCGACCACATTCTGGGCGACGAGGAGAACCTGACGCGCATTCCTGCTAGCCTGATGGGGGAGGACAACTCGCTGCTGCTACGCCGCGCCTTTGAGGGAGCTGTCGTCGAGGCCGCCCGCCGCGCCGCAGCCAACTACACGCTCGCCGTGCCGCAGTTTTACGGCGGCCGGATCCAGCTACTCCTACCGCTGTGCCTGACCGGCGACAAGCCCGAACTGGCGCTGACCATCCAGCGCGAGGACGGCTTCTACGCAGCGCGCACCTGCCTCACGCTCGACATGGCCTACAACAACGCACGACTTATCTGCCGCCCAGAGACCTCGTGGATAAAGCGGTAAATGGTGGTTTAGCTGCTGGTTTGCTGGTTAGGGCGCTTGCCATGGCGCGGCCGACGCCCACGAATTTACAATCGAGGGCAAAAAGTTCTTGGTAAACCACGCGCGGCTATGATAGTATCTCTTTTGCCGAAAGGCGACGGGCGATTGGCTCAGGGGTAGAGCATATCCTTCACACGGATGGGGTCACAAGTTCGAATCTTGTATCGCCCACCATCTAAAGCATAGGTCAGAGGTGTTAAACCTCTGACCTTTTCTTTTTTGACACCAAGGGTGACTCCAAAACGAATCGTAGTCGTATAAGGCGTCATTTTTTCGCACCCATTTTGCTAACGCCATTACATGTTTTGTATAAAACGCATGCGTATTTTCATTGAATTCCCCATGTGATCCGCGCGCAAATGTGGTGACAGGGACCACATGCCCAAAGCTCCTTCCAGCGGTTTTCTATCACACGACGGTTTTTTCGGCGGAACTCGGCATGCTTTTGTCAGCATTTGGTTTGCTTCCCGTACTTACCCGCATGATGCCCCGGTAGATAATCGGCCATGCCCGCAATCCGCACGGCCTACGGTCGAAACCAGGGGAGGCCACATGGACGAAATCGTCTGCGCAAACACCGCATTCCGCTACTGGCGCTGCCCACCGCAGGTGCATGACCTCTACCCGCGCCTACCCAGCTCCCATGACGGCTGGCGGACCCTATCCCAAGCCCCTTTCGTAACCGAAGTCCTCAAGACCCCGGTTATCGCTGTTGCTTCGCCAGGTTGTTGTAATCACCACTCGGGATTGCGCTCCACTATTCGCTGGGAAGGGGCTTCGGATACCGGCACAACAACCGACACTCATTTAGGCTTTAGCGTCACCAATCCGCTTAACACGTTATTTACTATGACACGCTTTGTGTCCCAAATAGATCTCGTACTGGCTATGTACGAACTTTGCGGCTGGTTTTCTGTTTTCGAGCCGACCCCCGCTGTCGAAATGCAGTTAAAAATCGCGTTAAAGGAGAATCGCAATTCCAGCACGCAGGATCTGTTCGAACTTGGAGAAGGCGAAGACGAGATTCCTTGGAAACGAGTTTATGCCCGCACAACCGTAAAGGTCCCAGCAAATGAAGGTCAAACGAACAATCGCGAGGATGGAAGAGAGGTTACGAAACTCAAAGGTACTTCGCTTTGGATGAGAAAGCCACTCATCGAACTGAGCGACTTGCATCGATTCGCCGAAAAGGTCAAAAGTCAAATGTGGGGAAAGCAGTTTTATGATGCCGCTCAGCAGGTTATCGGCATTGCTGCATCTCCACTCGAGGTCGCGGGGGTCCTGCTTCTAAGTCGTTCTCGACGTCTAGGTGGTTCAGGATTCAGATACGTATACCTCAACGATTTAACCCCTCTATCCGAGGAAGCCCAAAGCATCGCAGGTCAAAAGGTTTGCTACGGTGACATCGTGATTGTAAACCCAATCCTAATGAAGGCAGCAATTATCGAAATCCAAGGTGAGGTCATCCATGGGTCAGGCGCGGTACTTGACCAAGATGCGGAGCGCATGACTGCGCTCCAGAGCATGGGTTTCGATGTGTTCCTGGTAACCCACGATATGCTTAACGACAAAAAACAGCTAGACGCCATAGTCAAAAGCGTCTGCAGTCGTTTGGGGATTCGATATAAAGCCAAATCCGAGGCAATGAAGCGCGCCGAGACGCGACTGCGAGCAAATGTTCTGTGCAACTGGTTGGAACTCGGAAATTAGCCGGCGACAAGGCGCTAGAACGACCTAGTTTTCCTGCTAGTGAATTAGTATCATTTCAAAACTATGCCGGATTACGGGGCTGGACCTGGACCGGCCGTCCATACCCTGCATTTCGCTAAATGCGCAAGTCATCTACCTGCGGTTTTGATTTTACCGATTACGGCATGCTCGGGGGTTCCCGGCCTGGCCCCGTAAACCGGCATGGTTTTGAAATCGCCGGGTCGGCGGGAGCGCGATTGGCCCCGATAATGGGCCCGGCGCCGGCGGGATGGTCGTTGGGCGGATGGCGGCCCGTGGGGTGGAAGCGAAAACCGGCGAGCGGCGGAGCCCGAGATGCCCTGGGCGCGCCCCGCGGGCCGGATCCGGCATCGCGGGTCCCTTGCCCTCGAGTCCGTGCCGCGCTCTCGTCCCAGCGGCGCCCGCGCCCCCGGAAAGTTTTTCCAAAATTGCCCTTGCATCGCCGTGAGAGTTCCCGTATAGTACTTCTTCGCACGGGGGCCGTAGCTCAGCTGGGAGAGCGCTTGACTGGCAGTCAAGAGTCAGGGGTTCGATCCCCCTCGTCTCCACCCGAGCATTGAATGAGGCTCCAACGCAAGTTGGGGCCTTTTTTCATATAGGAACACAAGGTCAAAGGCGGCACCATGATCCTCCTGGTCGACAAGATCGCAAAAAAGCTTCGGCGCGCGCGTCCTCTTTAGTGGCGCGTCCTTCCAGATCAACCCCGGCGAGCGTTTTGCGCTCGTGGGACCCAACGGCGCCGGCAAAACCACCATGCTCAAGATCATCATGGGCATCGACAGCCCCGACGCCGGCCAGATCCAGTACGCAAAGGGCTGCCAGGTAGGCTACCTAGAGCAGGAAACCAACCTGGAGCACAAGGACACCACCATCCTTGCCGAGGTCATGGCGGCCGCCAAGGAAATTCGCCGCATGGGCGAGCGCGCCAACGAGCTGCAGGCCCAGATCACCGAGCTCTCCGAACAGGGGAAGGAAGTCGACGCGCTCCTCAACGAGTACGGACAGGTCCAGGACCGCTTTGAGCACCTGGGCGGCTACGAGCTCGAGAGCAACGCCCGCAAGATCCTATCTGGCCTGGGCTTTAAGGTCACCGACTTTGAGCGCCCGTGCTCCGAGTTCTCGGGCGGCTGGCAGATGCGCATCGCGCTCGCCAAGCTCTTCCTGCGCCACCCCGACCTGCTGCTGCTGGACGAGCCCACTAACCACCTGGACCTCGAGAGCGTCCAGTGGCTACGCGGCTTTATCGCCAACTACGACGGCGCCGTACTCATCGTCAGCCACGACCGCGCCTTCATGGACGCCTGCGTCGACCACGTGGCCGCGCTCGAGAACCGCCGCGTGACCACCTACACCGGCAACTACAGCAGCTACCTCAAGCAGCGCGAGGACAACCTGGAGCAGATGCGCGCCAAGCGCGCCGCCCAGGAGCGCGACATCGCCCACATGCAGGTCTTCGTCGATAAGTTCCGCTACAAGCCCACCAAGGCCGCCCAGGCGCAGGAACGCATCCGCAAGATCGAGCAGATCAAAAAGGAGCTCGTCATCCTGCCCGAGGGCCACAAGCACATCGACTTTAAGTTCCCTGACCCGCCGCGCTCCGGCGACATGGTCGTGGGCCTGGAGGGCGTCTCCAAGTCCTACGGCAAAAAGCACATCTACAGCGACATCGACTTCAAGCTCTACCGCGGCGAGCATGTGGCGCTCGTCGGCCCCAACGGCGCCGGCAAGTCCACGCTCATGAAGATTCTCGCCGGCCTGGAGCCGCCCACCACCGGCACCCGCGATCTGGGCACCAACGTCGGCATCGCCTATTATGCCCAGCACGCGCTCGAGGGCATGACCGAGTCCAATACCGTCCTGCAAGAGATCGACACCGTCACGCCCAAATGGACCGTGCCGCAGCAGCGCAGCCTGCTGGGCGCCTTCCTGTTTAGCGACAACGACTCCATCGAGAAGCAGGTCCGCGTCCTCTCCGGTGGCGAAAAGGCGCGGCTAGCGCTCGCCAAGATGCTCGTGGCCCCCGAGGCGCTCCTGTGCCTGGACGAGCCCACTAACCACCTGGACATCGACTCGGTGGACATGCTCGAGAATGCCCTGCAAAACTTCCCTGGTACCATCGTGCTGATCAGCCACGACGAGCACCTGGTACGCGCCGTTGCCAACCGCGTGATCGACATACGCGATGGCAAGGTCACGGTCTACGACGGCGACTACGACTACTACCTCTACAAGCGCGAAGACCTCGCAGCCCGCGCCGCCGCCGAGGCGGCAGGGGAGAGTGCACCGGCCGCGACCAAGTCCGCTAAGGTCACCGCGGCCCAGCCCGACGCCCCCGCCACCGCTTCCAAGCCTGCCGAAGGCAAAAAGACCAAGGAGCAAAAGCGCGCCGAGGCCCAGGCCCGCGCTGCGCTCAACAAAAAGCTCAAGGGCGTGCGCAACCAGCTCAAGAAGATCGAGGCGGAACTCGACAAAAAGCGAGCCCGCTATGACGAGCTTATGGAATTGATGGCAAGCGAAGAGCTTTATGCCGATCAGGATAAGTTCAACGCCGCGCTGGGGGAATATAACGGCCTTAAGCAGGAGCTGCCCAAGCTCGAGGACGAATGGCTGGAGCTTTCCACCCAGATCGAAGAGGAGACCGCGCGTGAACTCTCGTAAGGCCGCTGCCGTGGCGATGAGCATCATCGCCATCGCGTGCCGCATCTGCGGCATTTTTATGAGTGCGATGACCGTGCTGTTGTGCTTTAGCGGCCTCACCGCCAAGCTGCAGATCGTGGGCTTTGTCGTTGAGCTTTCGCGCGCGCTGCCGAACGCCATCGCCGGCTACGGCGTCATTACGTCGCCCTTTGGCGGTGTGTTCCGCCTGGATTATGCTATCGTCGCCGTCATTCTGTTTGTAATTGACTACCTGCTCACGCGCGCTTCGCGCCGCGTCCGCTAGGGGAGCGCCATGTCCAGCAGCTACATCATGAACCTGCTCGCCAGCGCCGTCGCCGTCATTGTGGGCATCGTCATCCACGAGAGCGCGCACGCCGCCGCGGCCTGGGCACTCGGCGATAAGACGGCCCGTTCGCGCGGTCGCGTCTCGCTCAACCCGCTCAACCATATCGACCCATTCGGTACCATTCTCCTGCCGCTGCTGATGCTCGCCGCCGGAGGCCCGGTGTTCGCCTTTGCCAAGCCGGTGCCTGTCTACCTCAACAACCTCAAGCACCCCAAGCGCGACGAGGTCCTGGTGAGCGTTGCCGGCCCCGCATCGAACATCGCGCTCGCCTGTCTTGCCGCGGTCCTCATGCGCCTAGCCTATGGCAGCCTCTACACCAGCATGTCCTTTGCCCTGGCGTCACAGATCATGAACTTCGGAGCCACCTTTATCGTGGTCAACCTGTCGCTCGCGTTCTTCAACCTCATCCCGATCCCGCCGCTCGATGGCTCATCGATCATCGTGCCCTTCCTCAAGGGCAAGGCGCTCAACAACTATTACCGTCTGCAGCAATACGCTATGCCCATCCTCATCCTGGTGCTGTACCTGCTGCCCATGTGGACCGGCATCGATGTAATCGACCGCTATTTCGACGTTACCGTGTATCCGCTCGCTGAGCAGCTGCTCAACTTCGCAATCGCCGGCATCTAAGGTAAACTTACAGGTCGACCGTGCAAAACGGTCGTAACATGCACTCAAACCGCGCCGCGAAGGCGCCGTCAAAGGAGGTCGAAGATGTCGTATCGCGTGTCGACGCAGGTCTACAGCGGACCGTTCGACCTGCTGCTGCAGCTGGTAACCCGCCAAAAAGTTGATATCGGCGCCATCTCGATCAGCGAGGTGGCCGAGCAATACCTGGCCGAGGCCGAGCGCATCGAGGCGCTGGACCTGGACGTGGCGAGCGACTTTTTTGCTGGTCGCGGCAACCCTTTTGGATATCAAGGCCGCCTCTCTGGTGCCGCAGGAGGCCCCGCGCAAAGTCGATGACGACGATGACGAGTTCGACGAAGACCTTGAGGAGCTCAGCACGCTTGACGGCGACGCGCTGCGTGAGGTCCTGATCCAGCGCCTGATTGCCTACAAGCAGTTTAAAGGCGCGGCTGCGGCCCTCGGTGCGCGCATGCAGGCCGAAAGCCGCATGCATCCGCGCGTGGCCGGCCCCGACCCCGAGTTCCTAGGCCTTATGCCCGACTATCTTGCCGGCATCACGCTGCGCGGTCTCGCCGTCATCTGTGCCGACCTGGACGGCAAGCGCCAGACCTTCCTGCTGGAGGCCGAGCATGTGGCGCCGCATCGCGTGCCGCTCGACCTGACCGTGGCCTCAGTCGACCGCTTTACCATGGCGCACCAAACCTGCACCTTCCGCGAGCTACTGGACGGCGATGCCACCACCGAGCAGCTCGTCGTCACCTTCCTGGCCATGCTGGAGCTCGCCAAGCGCGGCTCGCTCACGCTGAGCCAGGACGAGATCTTTGGAACCATCTGCATCAACCGAGTCGAGGGCGCCGAGGCATACGTGCCCGGCGAGGGCCCCGAGCTCACCGAATAGGAGCCGCAACCATGTCAACCCTTTCCACGCTGGAGGCAAACAGCCTCAAAGGCGCCCTCGAGGCGCTGCTGCTGGTGTCGAGCGACCCGGTGAGTGCGCCCGCGCTGGCCGGCGCACTGGATATCGCCCCCGGCGAATGCGCATCTCTGCTCGCCGAGCTCAAGGTTGAGTACGAGGAGGCCAACCGCGGCTTTCAGCTGCGCGAGGTCGCCGGCGGCTGGCGCCTGTTTACGCACCCCGCCTACCACGACGTGGTCGAGGCCTATGTGTTGAGCTGGGACACGCAAAAGCTGTCGCAGGCGGCGCTCGAAACCCTGGCCGTCATCGCATACCACCAGCCCGTGACTCGCGAGGTGGTCAAGGGCATCCGCGGCGTCAATTCTGACGGCGTCATCGCGTCGCTCGTGGACAAGGGCCTGGTGCGCGAGCTCGGCCGCGACCCCCAGCGCGGTCAGGCCATCATTTACGGCACGACCAACGCCTTCTTGGAAAAAATTCGGCCTGCGCTCAACCCGCGATCTGCCCGATCTGGAGCAGTTTGCCCCCGACGAGCAGTCGCGTCAGTTTATCCGTGAGCGCTTGAGCGGTCGCAGCATTCAGTCCACGCTCGAGGAGCAGGCCGAAGACCTGGACGAAGAGCGCGAGCTGCTCGATACCGATGTTGTGAATGTTGAGGCAGTCGAGGGCGAGGACAACCTGGTCGTCGACAAGACCTCGGAGGATATGCATGACGAGAACTAACGAAGCAGGGGAGACGCGCGCCATGGGCAACGCAGTGCCCGCAACCGACGCCCAGCCCGTCTATCCGCACACCATGCGCCTGCAGCGCTTTTTGGCGCGCGCGGGTGTGGCGAGCCGCCGCGGCTCGGAGGACCTGATGACCGCCGGCCGCGTGACCGTCAATGGCCAGGTCGCGACCGAACTGGGCACCAAGGTCGACGTCGACCGCGACCATATCGAGGTCGACGGCATGCCCGTCAAGCTCAACCAGGGCGCCGTGTACCTGATGCTCTACAAACCGACCGGCTACCTCACCACCATGAGCGACCCGCAGGAGCGCCCTTGCGTGGCCGATCTGGTCCC